>WNFD01003288.1_pt1 | contig 18569 bp, 18 predicted proteins | sample 5400491 | NCBI WGS metagenome assembly WNFD01 (sample SAMN13153343, study PRJNA577476) | soil metagenome | isolation source: 120 cm saprolite under Douglas fir tree site 2 hole 2 replicate 2 | place: USA:California | collected 2015-04-18 | reverse complement strand
ACTGCTGCTCTGCGTGACCAACCTCAATGAACGGCGGCTGCCGGCGGACTGTCGTCGGCTACTGGAGTTGGCGCGATAGCACTCATGGCAGCAAGGCAGCTACGCATTGTCGGTCCGTTTCGATGCTGCCCTCGGCGCGGGGTTACGGTGACAGTGCACAAATTATTGTGAGTAACGACCCCGACGACGAGCTGTCGTCCACACGGAACATGATCGCGTCAATGCATTGAAGCTGTCACGATGCAGCTTCCGATCATAGGTGAAGAAGTTTCGTCTGACGTATACTGGATAGCACCCGTTGCGCGTGCGCGCGCCTAATTATCGAACCCGACGAATACCGTAGCTTCTTCGACAGACCTTCGCTCGGACACGACCGCGTTTGCCGGAAAAGTTTCATCCGGCCAGCCCAGAGCGATACTTTTCATGATGACCTGATCGTCGGCTATTCCCGCGTGCTCGCGCACCACGGGTGATTGCATGATGCCTTGGCTGTTGATCACGGCACCCAGCCCGCGAGACCAGGCGGCATTGACCAGGGCGGTTGCCACGGCGCCGCAATCGAAGGGCGTATCGTCGCTGCCATCCAGCACGCGGTCATAGGTCACGATCACGCATACAGGCGCGTCGAATTGACGGAAGCCGCGCAGCACCCAGTCCTGACGCTTGTCCTTTTTGTCGCGCTCGATCCCCATCGCGGAGAATAGTTGCTTGGCGACACCGACCTGCCTGTCGCGGTGTTTGCCTGCAAAGGCCTGGCCCGTGCGAAACTCGCGCGACTGCGGTATGCCCGCCACCATCCGTTCGGTGTTGCCGGCGCGGATCCGATCCAGCGGTTCGCCGGTGATGACATAGAAATTCCAGGGCTGGGTGTTCATCGACGACGGGGCGCGCATCGCCAAACCAATGATTTCCGCAATCAGCGCCTTGGGTACTGGATCAGGTTTGTAGCCGCGGATACTCCGGCGACCGAGAATAACGTCATCAAACTGCATCTGTGCCGAATTCCCCTGATAAGTTCTGAAACAGCCAGGATTTTCGCGGTTTCTGCACTCTCGCGCAAGCGACGAGCCGCCGCCGGCGTGTGCCTTTCACTTGGTGGTCACTTCCGACTCGCGTGGTTGGCGCGTCCTCAACGAGGTACCCACGCGGATGGAAGCTGTCACGATGCAGCATCCGATCACAGGTAGGGGACGTCTGACGCTACAACGGACAGCGTCCGTTGCGTGCCCGTGGTCGTTTGGTGGATTTTGTGATGATGAAATTGTGCCGCTGATTTGCCCGACGTGTCAAATTTTCGGTCCAAACCGTCGGTTACGGCGGCCGCCGGCTACTTTGCATGGGGTTGTTTTCGATATTTTTGGTAGGGAGCCGCGGCGACCCGGCGCGACGGCACCGTCCGGAAGGGGGCGTAGGCTTTTCAGGCCGTTGCTCAAATCGTGGGTTTTGGTCTGGAAAGATCGAAAATTCTTGATCTCTCAATGTGGATTGACTGCCACTCTCTCCGCCATCATTTTTGGACAGTGCAGAAGTCCTTCAGAATCAGGCATTTCTCGAGCCGCCGGAAAATGACGGTGTAGCATCACAGTGGAGCACCGTGGCGACCCAAATTGCCATCATTGAGACGCCGTTCAAAGGGGAGTCAGCGTCGAATCCTCCCCGATCGAACCGCATGTTCATCCGCGTGGCTTGAGTAGGTGCTGCTGTTGGTTGGAGACCGCGGTGACGGAATAGGGCGCGGGCGCCTGGCGGCTATCCTCCTTTGCGAGCCTTCTCGTGCGCAGGTATTTCAGCACGATTTGCATTCGAAGTTCATCCAGCAAGCTGCCCCGTCAACATTTCGTAGAAGGGTGACGCCCAGCGCATAGAGATCGCTGCGGGAGTCCACCGAGCGGTTCATCCTGCCCGGTTTGTTCCGGCGCCATGTAGGCGAGCGTCCCGGCGATCACCTCCGGCGGCGCGAGGGGTTGGCGCTCGCGCGGCAGACGCGAGGCAATGCCGAATCCCGTCAGCTACACGCGCCGCTTGTCGCCTCCACCAGGATATTTGCAGGCTTGATGTCCTTATGAACGAGACCTCGCTCATGCACCCGGCGCAGCGCCCCCGCCGGAGGGATCGCGATGCGCAGGAAATGCGATACCTCCAGTGGTCGGCCAAGCAGTCGATCGAGCGGCGCACCGCCGGGATCCTCAAGCACCAGCGCCATGCGGCCGTTGTAGTGCGTCAGCGCGACGGGTCGCGCCGCCCAGTCGGCGTCAAGTTCGGCTTTGAGCGCATATTCGTGTTGAAGCCGCTCGACGCAACCGAGCGAGGTTTCTTCCGCGGCAACAAGCAGTGTCGGCGGTAGAGAGCAATGTCGCCCTCCCGCAGCGGCGAGAATACGTAGCTCGAAAGCTCGTTCACCGGGACCTCCTGCCAGGAGGACTACGCGAATAAGTTGATTAGGTTACGTTTGCTCTGGTCCGTCAATCCAAAACTGATGCCAAAAATGCTCGGTGCCATATTAGGCTGGGCGATGACGAGAACCGCATGGGCCTTTTGCTCATGAAGCCGAGATGCTTTGTCGAGGAAGAATGCGCCGATAGAGTAATCGACAAATCAACTGATTTCTGCTGATGGCAGATATTTTTGCAAAAGTCGAAAATCGAACAACCCCGAAAACCTCGCGAAAGTTGATATGTATGGGGAGCAGATAGCGCTTTGGCCGAAGCAGACGATTAAATACGAGTTTTTCCTCCGTCTGATTTGCCAGAATTCGCCCCTCGCGGAATGTCAGCGCTGATGGGCCCGAAGCGAAGCTGAGTGGCGAGCCGGCTCGCTGGCGGTCTGGTTGGCGCGCTCTTGTTGCGGGCCCTCCGCATCAACAACTAGCAGAAAGAATCATCCGGGACGCGCGTCTGACCAAGCGCTTCCGTCGAATCATGCGCATGTGCCCAGGAGCTGCCTCCGGAGTTTTCTACGTAAGGACAATGTAGGTATCGCGGTTAAGAAACGCGCGCATGCAGATCGCAATTCAGCTAATGCGCAAAGTGGCTGCCCCAAGGGCTGCGCCTGATATAGCGGGACCGATCAATTTCTCTGCGAAACTTTAGCATATCATCGGGTTATCGCCGAAATCGCAAATGCCACCGGGTCCGTATTCAGGCGCTGCAGGAAGAGCGCGGACGCGCGGCGCGATAATGCGGACATGACGGTCAGCATTACGGCTGGTGAGCGAGGCGCTCGCATTGGCTCTTTCTGAGACGTGCTCGCGAGCCATGGCGGGTGTTGCGAGCATGGTGGCAGCGATCAATCCAGCCGACAAGAGCTTGATTGGTGTCATTGAATTTCTCCTTTGGATGCAGCCATACTTGGCTTCTCCAAGTGAGATAGAATCTGGTTCGGTCGACACCACTAAATTGCGCTTTAGGCTGCATGCCCGATGATAGCTCGCTCATCTCGGACTCTGTTGCGCAGCAGAAGTTGGACAGGCCCAGATTGTCGGTACGTTAAGCAGACCATTTAGTGTCTGTTGGCATATCTCGGAGGTGCCAGCAGGACCTGTACTGCCAGTGTGAAAGTGAAGTTGCGGCGAACCCGCGGTAAAGGCGGGAGCCCTGTTCAGCGTAGCAGGAGGGATTTCGCGCCTACTGAAGGCAGGGATGGAGAGGGCTCAGCGCGAGGGCCCCACCGCTGGGCCAGCGCCGCGCAGACCATCAACGAGATCTGATCGAAGAGCATGAGGGGAAGGACGGCCGCGCCCACGGCGTGCGAAGCGAAGATCACCTTGGCCTTCGTGATGCCCTGAGACAGACTTTTCTTCGAGCCGCAGAAGACGATGGTCACTCGGTCGGCGCGCAGCACAATCCCTGTTAAGGGAAGCAGGATGCCAGCTTTTGGGAAATTCGCACGGCTTGTCTGAACTGTTAGACAGAGAATCTCCAAGGTTCCTCCCAAAGCGACTTCAAGACTTCGGGGCTTTACATCCGCTGCTGCTCGGCTCAATGCTGCGGTGTCTCGCGCTGGATTTGGTCGCGGCGGTCACGTGTCTGTACGCCCGCTCTTGAGACCGTCCCAATTCAAAACGGAGCCGGAACCATGGGCCCATAGTAGGTGCCCCAGTGGCCCCACACATCGCGGCCCGTGTATTCGTTACCGGGAGTAGCACCGAAGTCGCCGCCGAAGTGATTGCCGCGAAGACCATCACCTCCGCTAATAGAACGCGCGTCGGGCGTGGTACTCGCATTGGCGCTTTCGGGGAGACGCCGCGAGGTTACATGGCCCTCGCGAGCCATGGCGGGAGTTGCGAGCATGGCTGCTGCAATCAGTGCAGCCGACAGAACCTTAAGCTTAGTCATTCAGTTTCCCCTTGATATGAAAAGCCAACAGCGTGTGGCTCTTCCGTGGAAATGGCGAAGCGATCCGACCGCGAAAGGGAACATATCCTCACGTCGTTACAACTCCGCGCGAGGTCGGCGGGTCTTACTATCACCAATGCACCGGACAGCGGCCACGGACAAGGCGCCGGCGAGCGTCCATGGGCCTTGCGGTACCGAAGCAAACCGTGGTGGACCAAGCCGGTTCAGCCACGGCAGCTTCAAGGGATTTCGTCGGCAATTTCATCGTTGCTTTTTAGGTCAGCTTTTTGGACATTTCCCAAGCCGACTGACTAGGCAGTAGCCTCCTAAGACGCGGGGTCTTCCTTATTCTAGCCGCCGCGATTAATAGCTGACCCAATTAGTGTTGATCCGCTTGGATCATGCGCGATAGGAGCAAGCGTATTCCCAGAGATATTCCTGGGTCTGATTGCAATACGGCTTGCCGCACCGCTGGTGTTTGCGAAGGGGCGGGTGACGTGACTCCCAATGCTCATTCCGCCTTGCGCAAGCGCGAACGTACTTGGGACCGTGAATGCAATTGCCAGTGCTATTGTCGTAAGTTTCATGGTTCTCTCCTTTGGAATCTCTAGATGAGAGAGAATCGCACCATCGCCATTAAATTCTTCTTTAGCGCGATGGAAGCCGCCAAGCTGCTCATATCTCGCAGAGCCTCAATGCTCCAGCAATCGTCTTCCACCGCGTATCAATTGACTTTTTCGAGGTTAGATTCTGCCAGGTCACTTGAGCGGCGCGCCGCTCTTCCTTCATAGGGGCGATCAATTGCGTTTTCGTGCGCATCCGATGAAGACCACAGGTGATGCGCGGGCGGATTATCGTGGGGTAACCGCCTTTTTCGCGTTTCGGTCATCGCCTGGATGATGGCTTTGGAGTCACCGTTTTCAGGCTCTCCATGAATCGGGTTGCGTAATTGGACCACGCGGCTTGCCCTTCGGATTCCTGCTCTGGCCGAGCTTGAAATCCGGCGAGACTTCGCGTCGTTAGCATCAAGGTCGCGATCATACGAAGAAAGAGGCTTTGCCGGATCCCGATAGCCCGGTGATCGCGGCGCGGCTGCCGATAGCGAGCCTAAGTTCGAATGGGCCGCGAGCTCGCTGCGCAGCTTCTTACAATAAGCGCCGGTGACATCCAATGTCTCCGTCCTGCAGGAGCTCATCTTAGAACCCCTCCGCCGACTGGCAAGAAAGGCACTAGAGATCGATGTACCGTTGTTGCCCTGATGAGGGTATCACTTTCGGCGATCACCCGTTCACCAGGCCCTCAAAGGGGAGAGGAAGTTGGTGGGTTGACGAAAAGCTCTGAGGGAGTCTCGATCGCATCGGCCCTGGATACTGCCGCGGCCGTGGTCATCCTCGCCGTGGCGCTATCCCGCGAAGCGTTGCTTGGGCCGAAGTCGACAAACAGAATACCAGCTGTACTCGCGATTGCAACGAGTGCGACCACTATCGCTAGTCTCAGGTCACCGCTCCGGTAGTTGCTCTGAATGCGCATCTTTGTCTGATCCAATCCGCTGTTTCTCGTGCAGTTCTAGCAAAGTGCACCGTCGACCAAGCCGCGCCCATTGCTGCGCGCAAAACCGTGTCATTGCGCAAACGATCGAACCCACGACCAACGTCACGGATGATCGCTTACCGCGCGATCCGAATGTATGTTCGGTATCCAGCAGACGCCATTAAATTGAATTTCATTCAGTGGCTGCTTTGGCTGCATTCACAGTGGCTGGCGATCTCTCTATCCGTTCGTCAATCCTGTGGGAAATTGTGCACTGAGCAATCATCACTCGCGTCTTAAAATCGAATTTACTTGAGCGGACAGATTTGTTCGCGGTTTTGAAGCGAGCCGAAATCCCAGCCATCCTGTGCCGCTTCGATGATCCAATTTCGCCTTCTCGGTCTCTCCGGAAGCTTGCGCCACTCCTCCTACAGCACCGCGGTGCTTCGCGGCCTTCGGGATTCGCTCGCGCCGAGGGCCGCGCTCGAGATTTTTCCACTGCATGGATTGTCCCCTCTACAACGAGGATGATGATGCCGAGCACGCCCCTGAATCGGTGCGCACCCTGCGTTCGACGATTGAGGCGAGCGACGGCGTGATCATGATCTCTCCGGAATACAATCGCGGCATGTCCAGTGTCCTCAAGAATGCGCTCGCAGGTATCGATGATCTCTTCGAAGCAATCAGGACAGCGCGCTCCGTTCGAGCGGCGGCATGAGGGTCGCGGCCGCTGCTGGACTGGGCAGCCAGCGCTGGTGGTGAGTAGCGTGACGCTATGGCGGAAGAACCATAAGGGGTCGGGCTGATGGAATTTCGTCTTCCGGCCCGACCCCTTCGAGGCAGCGGCGAACCGCTGGCCAATTCGCAACGCGGGCGAATCAATAAGCCGTCGTGGGCTCGCAGGGCGGGCCATTGTCCCACGGCTGCGTAGCAAATGCGCCCACGGCCGGAGCTCGAACGCAGGCGCGCCCGTCGACATAAGGCCCGGTGCTCGCATTGGTGCTCGCCGCGAGGTGCCGCTGGGCTACATGGCCCTCGCGAGCCATAGCAGGAGTTGCAAGCATGGCTGCGGCGATGATTGCAGCCGAAACAAGTTTACGCTTGGTCATTCAATTTCTCCATGGGGATCTGAAAAGCCAATCGTGTTGGCTCCTCTAGGGAAGTGGAGAACAGATTGACTGATTAAAGGAACAATTTTCTCACGTCCTTTCAACGTAGCGTGAGGTGGGCATTTCATGTCATGCGATCACGAACTCCGGCGATCGGTGATGAAGTCGAACTTTCGCCACGGCGCGCAGCTGTGCCGCGCCCGACCCGAATGTCGAAACCCGAGCGCGCTCGACACACGTGAGATTTGCGGGCAAGTCCGATTTCGGCTGTTTCGGTGTTCGCCGCGAAGCCGAACGCGGGAATAACCAAGTATCAGCTAGAACTTCTGAAGCACTGCGGCGGGAAAGCTTTCCGAGATGGGCACTCCATCCGTGCCTGTCCAATAGCAATCAACTTGATTACCCTTGATGCGATCTACGGTCATCATCGGTCCACCCGAACGCATCCGAACCCGCTCGCCGGGTTGAAACGAGGCGCCGGTCTGGCTTGGCATTGCCGACGGAGCAGGGTCGGAAAAGGCCGGGACCGACAACGGCATGCTGAGTGCGATTCCGAAAGCCAACGTAGCTGCAATCGAAACCCGGTTTGTCAAAATCGACATTGTTGAACTCCATCTCTCATGGCAATGGACATGGGGTCGGATTAAATCGCCACCACTAAATTGCAATTCAGAAACGTCTGAACGGCGTGATAATCCCTACGCGACTGTCCTGCGGTCGCCAGCTGTTGGTAGTCGGTGTCTCCTGTTGATGCATCACTCCGGCGCGTCGTGTTTTGATACATCAAACGCGCACATCGAAATGCGAATTTAGAATTGTAAATTGGTTTTTAATTGAGAGCCAGGCGTCCGGCCGCCATGTTCGAGTCCATCCCGGAACTGCGATTGCGCTGCCGGGTGTTTTGTTGGGCGCCCCTTCAACAAAGATATCGAGGAAACACAAGGCTGGGTCGCGGAGCCATCCGTGCAGGCAATGGCTGATAACGTCCGGAGGTAAAAAATGGTCTTGTTATCGCGCTCCTTCATTCGCAAACGCGTGATCTCGCTAGCGACCACGGTGTCGGTTACCGCGACATCGTTCGCCTTGGCGCAGGATCCAACGAGCACACGCGAGGTGCGTTCGAAGGAGAACCCGTTTCTCACGGAAAACGCCTCGGCCATGAAGAAGATGATGGCGGATATGATGATAAAGCCGAGCGGCGATGTCGATCGTGATTTTGTCGCGATGATGGTGCCGCACCACCAGGGCGCGGTCGACATGGCGAAGGCCGAGCTCGAGTACGGCCACAACGAGCAGCTTCGCCAGTTGGCTCGGGAGATCGTTGCCAATCAACAGCGAGAAATCACGGTGATGCGCAGTGCCATCAGTGACGAGGGATCGTCCGCGGCGCAGCCGACGGAGCAGCCCCAGAGGGAGCTGTCATCGCCACCGGCTGCGCCTGACGGCATGGTCGCCCCTGGCGCAATGAAGATGCCTCAATAGCCGATGGGTTTCGCAAGTTGCGTTCAATGCGAGTAGCACTACAAGGATAGATCATGGGGATCGTTCGTTTCGCCCTCCGATTTCCGCACACATTCTATGTGGTGGCGGCGCTGATCCTGTTTCTCGGCGTCGCCGCGATCCGGTCGATGCCGACAGATATCTTTCCCGAAATCCGCATTCCCGTGGTGACGGTGATTTGGCAGTACACCGGTCTCACCACGCCGGAAATGGAGCAGCGCGTCAGCACCTACAGCCAGTACTCCATCAGCGCCAACGTCAACGGCATCAAGAACATGGAAGCGCAGACCCTCAATGGTCTGTCGATCCAGAAGATCTACTTCCAGCCAGACGTCAATCTCGACCTTGCTATCGCGCAGATCGTTTCGGCGACGAATTCCATTCGGGCGCTGATGCCGCCCGGGATCGAGCCGCCCATCGTCGTACAGTTCAATGCGTCGAGCGTTCCGGTGCTGCAGCTCAGCCTCAATTCGGACAGCCTGAACGAACAGCAGCTCTATGATTTCGGTATTTACCGCGTTCGCCAGGATCTGGCGCCGGTTCCCGGCGTCACGCTGCCGACGCCGGCCGGCGGCAAATATCGGCAGATTATGGTCGATATCGACCCGGACAAGCTGCTGTCCCGGGGACTGACGCCGCTCGACATCGTGAATGCGGTCAATACCCAGAACCTGACGCTGCCGTCGGGAACCGCGAAGATCGGCGCCACCCAATATACGGTGCGAACCAACGCGACACCGGCCACAATCGACGATCTCAACCAAATGCCGGTCAAGTTCGTCAACGGCGCCACTATCCTGTTGAAGGACGTAGCGCAGGTACGTGACGGATCGCTGGTACAACAGAACGTCGTGCGCGAGGACGGCCACCGCTCAGTCCTGCTCAGCGTCATCAAGAATGGCAATGCCTCTACGCTGGCGGTCGTCAACGGCGTGAAGCAGGCCCTGCAGGCGATCCGCGCTGCCGCGCCGGCTGGCATGCAAATCAACGAGCTGTTCGACCAGTCGGTGTTTGTGACCAACTCTGTCAACGGTGTGCTGCGCGAAGGCGCCATCGCGGCGGGCCTCACCGCGCTGATGATCCTGGTCTTCCTCGGTTCATGGCGCTCGACGCTGGTCGTGATGATTTCAATCCCGCTCGCGATCCTGTCGTCGCTCATCGTGCTGTACTTTCTCGGCGAGACGCTGAACACCATGACGCTCGGTGGCCTCGCGCTGGCGGTCGGCATATTGGTCGACGACTCGACCGTGACCATCGAGAACACGCATCGTTTGTGGACCGAAGAACACATGCCGCTTCCCGAGGCGACGCTGCACGGCGCCGCCGAAATCGCGGTGCCGACGCTGGTTTCGACTCTCGCCATCAGTTGCGTGTTCACATCGGTGGTGTTCCTCGACGGCCCGGCCAAGTACCTGTTCACGCCACTTGGACTTGCCGTCGTATTTGCGATGCTGGCTTCGTACCTATTGTCGCGGACCTTGACGCCGATCACGATCGGCTTGCTGCTCAGGAGTGAGCGTCATGGCACGGACGATGGGGTCCCGCCAGGATTCTTCTCGCGGATCTCCGCCGCATTTGACCGCGGCTTCGAGCGCCTGCGTGATGGTTATGGGAAAATCCTCACCCTTCTGCTCCGCCGGCGGGCCATTGTACCTGTCGTCGTCGTGTTGATACTCGGTCTCGGCGGAGTAATGTTGATGCTCGTTGGCCGGGATTTTTTCCCGCTGATCGACGGCGGCCAGATCCAGCTTCACGTTCGCGCGCCCGCCGGGACCCGCATCGAAAGCACCGAGGCGATATTCCAGAACGTCGAGGACAAGATCCGCGAAGTCATTCCGGACAGGGATCGCGGGCTCATTATCGACAATATCGGGCTCCCGGCACGAGCCTACAATCTGGCATTCGCGGACGGTTCTACGATCGGAATCAACGATGGTGTCATCCAGGTTCAACTGAAGGAGGGCCACAAGCCGACCGCCGATTATGTCAAGAAATTGCGTCAGGTGCTGCCTGCCGCATTTCCCGAAAGCACGTTCTATTTCCAGGCGGCCGACATCGTGACGCAGATTCTGAACTTCGGATTGCCGGCGCAGATCGACGTCCGGACGATAGGCACCGACCTGAACAACCGTTCGGTTGCGGAAGAACTCCAGCGACGGCTTGCCGCGATTCCCGGCATCGTCGACGCGCATCTGCAGCAGGAGGTCGATGGGCCGGCGTTCTATGCCCAGATCGATCGGACCCGCGCAGCGCAGCTTGGCCTCAATGCCAGCACGATAGCCACCAACATCGATGTCAGCCTGAGTTCGTCGGTGCAGGTGTCGCCCAACTTCTGGACCGATCCGAGTTCGGGGATTCCGTATTATCTGGCCGTGCAAACGCCGGAACGGCTGGTCAACTCGCTGAATGCGCTCGGAAACACGCCGGTTTCAACTTCGCTGGCGGTCAGCGGCCAAATCGTCCCGGGCATGCTCGGCAATGTCGCGACGTTCAAACGTGACAAGGTCGCCACCAACTCGAACCAGACCAATATCCAGCCGGTCTTTGACATCTATGCCAGCGTGCAGGGCCGCGATCTCGGCAGCATCGCTGCCGAGATCAACAAGGTTACGACAGAGCTGCAGAAGAAGATGAAGTCTGGCAATTCAATCCAGGTGACCGGCCAGATCCAGAGCATGAACGGCTCGTTCAGGAATCTCGGCATCGGGCTGCTGTTCGCCGCGGTCTTCGTCTATCTGCTGATGGTCGTGAACTACCAGACCTTCGGCGATCCGTTTGTCGTGATCCTGGCCCTGCCAGCGACGCTCTGCGGCATCGTCACGATGCTGTTCATTACCGGAACCACGCTGAACGTGCCGTCGCTGATGGGGGCGATTATGGCGGTCGGCGTCGCTTCGGCGAACTCGATTCTGCTCGTGACGTTCGCGCGCGAGCAGCAGCTAAAAGGCCACTCGGCCTTTGAAGCCGCGCTGAGCGCCGGCCGCACCCGAATCCGGCCGGTGCTGATGACGGCGGCCGCGATGATCGTGGGCATGATCCCGATGGCGATCGGCGGCGCCGGCGAGGAACAGAATGCCGCGCTGGCGCGCGCGGTCATCGGCGGCCTGCTGTTCGCGACGCCGACAACGTTACTGATCGTGCCTTACCTGTTCGCCATGCTGCGCAAGGGCAACGACGGAAAGCCTCACCATGGTGTCTTCGAGGAGATTCAGTAATGAGCGAGATTCGTACGCGGCAAAATGCCGAAGGTGTCCAGGACCGGCCTGATCCTGAAACCAATCGTGTCGTTACGCTGCCGAATGCTCCACGCAAGCGGCGACGTCGTTACGGAGGCGCGCTGTTCGGGGCAAGCGCGCTGCTGTTGCTCGCGGGTGGCCTTGCGACAGGAGGCTGGCACCATTACCAGGCTGGGCTCGAGGTCGCCGCTACTGCACAACAGGCCCGCACCCTTGTTCCCGACGTTCGCGTGGCGAGCGTCCGCGCCAGCGACAGCAAAATCACCGTCACCTTGCCAGCCACCACGACGGCGTTCGAAGCGGCGAACATTTTCGCTCGCACCAACGGCTACATCGAAAAGCGATATGTCGATATCGGCGATCGAGTCAAAGCCGGGGCGTTACTGGTAGACATTACTGCCCCTGAGCTCGACCACCAGATCGCGCAGGCCAAAGCGACGCTGGCCCAGAACCAGGCGACGTTGAAGCAGACGCAGGCCAGCCGTGAGCTAGCCGAGGTCACCAATGGGCGCGACAGCAAATTGGTCAAACAAGGATGGCTCACGCTCCAGCAGGGCGATAATGATCGCCTCACCTTGCAAGCGCAGCAGGCAGCCGTTGCAGTGGCTGAGGCAAATATTGCTGCCCAGGAAGCCCAGATTCGAGTCCTCGAGCAGGAAAAGGCCTACCAGCGCGTCGTGGCGCCATTCGATGGGGTGATCACACAGCGCAATATCGACAACGGCAGCCTCGTGACCTCGGGATCGACCTTCATGTTCACGCTGATGCACCCGAATGTGATCCGCACCCAGGTGTTTGTCCCGCAGGATGAGGCTTTCGGACTTGGGCCTGGTGTCGATGCTGCGATTCGTGTCCCGGAGATTCCGGATCGGACCTTTCCCGGCAAGGTGACGCGCATTGCGAGTGCGTTGCAGCCCGGCAGCCGAACGCTGCTGACCGAGATCGACGTTCCCAATCCGGACGGCGCGCTCAGCCCCGGCATCTATTGCACGGTCGAGCTGTTTATCCCACGCAAAACACCATCGATGATCATACCAGCCGATGCAGTTGTATTCGATCAAAATGGTCTGCATGTCGCGGTGGTCAAGAACGGCACTGCTCATCTGCAGAAGATCACGATCGCACGCGACTTCGGCACGGAGGTCGAAGTACACGACGGCGTCAAGCCAGGCGATCAAGTCATTCTCAATCCGATGGTGAACCTCGCGGAAGGCGGCAAGGTCACGACACGAAAACCACGGACAAGCTAATCGGTGCGGAGGAACCAATGCGACGCCTGATATTCGTAGCAGTCGCCCTGCTGGCAGGCTGTGACGCCAGCCTCGCGCAGGTTTCCATCATGGGCACCACGGCCATGGGGCTTTCATCGACGCCAGGAGCGATCGTGACCTCCCCACTCAACAGCCCGAGCCCGTTCTCGGCTGCAACCGAGCCCGGCGCTCCCGACACGACATTGGCGCCGGTGCCGCTGGCTTCCGACCCCACAACGCCGGGAACGGTCGTGACCTGTTCCACGCCGACAGGGCAAATTGCGCCTGGAACACCTCCGGTGCCAGTTGCTTCCTTGTCCGCGATGGTCGGCGCGACCGGAACGATGCTACCGGCCGCCGCGACACCGACGACGACGGCCGTATCGCCCAGCTTTGCCACGTCCACAACCGGGAGTGCGACCGCGCCGTTCCTAACGCTTTCGGCGCAACCGGCTACATCATTCATGACCGATTTTCCCGGCTCGACCGTCCCGGCGCCGCAGCCTCCCGCGGTGCCACCCTTGCCGTCGCCTTCCTTGACTGCAGTGCCCGTGCCGACGTCATCCACTGTGCCGATCTCCACATCAATGGCTAGCACGACCACGATGACAACGTCGTCAACGATGACACCGGCGGCGGCCGCGATGGCAACAGCCCCCCCGTTAGGGACTATCCCGACGCCGATCGTCATCACGACGACCGGAAACATTGCGCCGATAACCCCGATTGGCAGTTTTTCGAACACGATATGCAGCTCTACCCCAGGAGGCCCGCCGAGCAATGCTGCGGCTTTGCCGCTCTCAACGCCGCAAATTCCGGCGGACCCTCCACCCGGCACGATACAACCGGTTGTCGCGCAGCTTGGCGGCACCAGTATCGATCCGACCACGACCGTGATGCCCACGCCGAATACATCGGCATGCGCGGAGAGCATGACGATGAACCTGGCTAACCCAGGGATGATGGCACCGGCGAATGCCACTGGGGCCACGGCAACCCCCGGCGTGTCGTCCCCATCTGGCTGCTGATATGGGAGCGCGCGTTCTCTCGTGACGAACTTGCGAGGCTAAATTGCTATTTAATTGAAAACTCTTGGACCAGGAAGGATCTGTAGGTGGCTGGTTGGTGCATAGCAGTTCAGACAGCCCTTCCCGTGTTTGTGGCTGAAAGGCACTCGACAAATCATCAATGAGGTCGCTCACATGTTGCAGAGAACGTTGCTCGCCACTCCTACGACTCTTTCGGAAAAAGCGGTTCATGACATTTCGGGAGCATTGATGCTCCTCCTCTCTGACGTGTTTGCGTTGTATCTCAAAACAAAGAACTTCCATTGGCATATGTCTGGCCCGCATTTCCGCGACTATCATCTGATGCTCGATGATCAAAGCGACCAGATTTTCGCTATGACAGATGCCATTGCCGAGCGGGCGCGGAAGATCGGCGGCACGACCCTGCGCTCGATCGGCCAGATCTCGCGTTATCAGCGCATTGCGGACAACGATGCCGAATACGTCAAACCACTCGATATGTTAACCGAACTCCTGGACGACAATGCGACACTGACACGGAACATGCGCGAGGTGCATTCGCTTTGTGACGAGGCCGGTGATGTCGCTACCGCAAGTTTGCTGGAGAACTGGATCGACGAATCCGAGAAGCGCACTTGGTTCCTCTTCGAGTGCAGGCGGGATGTCTGAGGTCAAGGCCTGAAACCCGCGCAACTGTTCAACCGCTTCTATCTATTGCACGTGGAACGGGTCGCTCGGCGTGAAGATGTCTGACACTGAACGCGCGAGCCTCTCGTCGAAAACCAGCAACTTGGACATGCATGGATCTTTACCGATGAAAACCCCTGCAAGCCAACCACAATCGTCCAACACTGCAGCCCCACGAAAGCGAGCTTCTGCAAGCAGGCCAAGCCCCGAGAGGGCAGAATGGCATTGGGCGGATCAGCGGCTTGATGAAGAGCTTAGAGACACATTCCCGGCGAGCGACGCCCTTTCGGTTACACGAAGTCCATCCGGCAGGTGATCGCGGAGGCTTTGGATCTGGTCAAAGCCGATTGAACGGATCGAACTCCAAACTGAACGGCAGCGGACATAGAGTTACATAACTTACCTCAGAACCGCTTCGGACCTGCTCCAGCGCACCAGCCGATCGTAGCCGTATCGTGGCGACCGCACGCCTGACGGGACAGACGATCGGAGCAGTCCTTGCCGCATTCGGCTCTGGCCTCGTCGGCAAAGAAGGAGCTGCGCTCGCACTGTGCTGGGCGCGGTACTCTCGGCAGTCGGATGTGGAATGATTGTCCTGCGTCTCCCCGCTTCTTCGCCGCGCGACACCCAAGGCTATCTGACTGACTCTAAAATGCTATTTAATTGTGCAACTCGTTTAGGAGGGTCATCTTGTGAATGGGCGGTCGCACTGCGCTTACCGCCCGGCGGCGGTGAACATGGCCGCAGTCCGGACGGCGCACGCCATACCATCCCGCCTGAGTGAGGCTGGTGGCGCCGTCCGGCCTCTCTTAAGAAGAAACCCATGACAGTTGTAGGTCGTTGACATGGTATTGGTCGCGGGCAAGGGTCCCAACAGGGCGGTGGCAGGCTCCAGCGCGGCGGACCTTTCCGCCGCAGTCGGGAATGGATTGATGACAAAAGTGCTGCTGATCGAAGATGACAGCGAGACGGCCGAGGAAATCACGGCCGAGCTGTCCGATCGCGGGTTTGAAGTCGAATGGTCGGCCAACGGCATCGAAGGGCTCGACAAGGCGCGGTCATCGCATCCCGACGCCATGATCGTCGATCGACTGTTGCCGGGAATGGATGGCCTCACCGTCATCGAAGCGCTGCGCAAGGAACAGGTGCGCACCCCGGTGCTGGTGCTGAGTGCTCTTGGCGCCGTTGATGACCGCGTACGCGGATTGCGGATGGGGGGCGACGACTACCTCACCAAGCCATTCGCGCTCGTGGAACTCATCGCCAGGGTGGAGGCCTTGTTGCGCAGGCCGGCGGAATCCCGCGAGACGACGCTGCGGGTAGGGCCGCTGGAGCTGGATTTGATCGAGCGCACCGCGAAGCGCGGCGATCGCGTGATCGATCTTTTGCCGCGAGAGTTTCGCCTGCTTGAATACATGATGCAACGGAACGACCAGTTGCTGACGCGAGCCATGCTTCTGGAGGAGGTCTGGAACTACAAGTTCATTCCGGCGACCAATCTTGTCGACGTACACATGGGGCGCCTGCGCCACAAGGTGGACGGTCCCGGCGAAGCCCCCATGATTCACAATGTCCGCGGCTCCGGTTTCATCCTTCGCACGGGACCTTAGGGTTCGGATGGCCGGCCGCGATTTGGCGCCGGTGACGTCGAGCAGGACATTCGGGCAGCGAGAACCGATGCGTCAGCCGCAATTCGTACGTTCGACCACCTTTCGCTGGGCCCTCGCGGTGGCCGGCGTGCTCGCGATTTTTGTCATCGTGCTGTTCGGATTCATTTATTGGAAGACCGACAGTTATCTGATCGAGCGTTCCGACAGAATGATCGCGAGGCAATTGCACTACATTGCGGGCCTGCCCGGCGGACGTCAGCCGGATGCGATTGCTCAACATCTCGAGCAGGATTCCCGCGGCGTTCAATATGCCGGACTATTCGGCCCAGACGACCGCAAGATCACAGGCAACCTGGAAAGATTTCCCCCCGACCTGAAGATGGACGAGTCTGTCCAGAGCGTCTCGGTTCTCCGGACGCTACCAGGCGGGCCGCAAACCCGCGTGATACGCGCAATCGCCCAACGTGTGTCAGGCGGCAACGCGCTGGTGATTGGACGCGAAGTCGATGAAACCAGGGAAATCTCCCACGTCGTCGGTCAGGCGCTGGCGCTGGGTCTCTTGCCAGCCTTGTGCCTTTGCCTGCTGGCCGGAGCGTGGCTGAGCATGCGCGCCCAGAAACGCGTTGAAGAGGTAAATCGGCGGGTTCAACGCATCATCGCCGGCAATTTGCGCGAGCGGCTTCCGCACCGTAACGTCGATGAGCCATTTTCGAAGCTCGCCGCGATCGTCAACGGCATGCTCGATGAAATGGAAACGATGATCCACGCGCTGGCCGGCGTCGGCAACGACATCGCTCACGACTTGCGAACGCCGCTGACGCGCGCGCGGCTCACCCTCGAGCGTGGCCGCACCAATGCGACCGACCTGAATCAGCTCCAGACGGTGGTGGACAAGGCGATCGCCAATCTCGATCAGTCTTTATCGATCATCACCGCGCTGCTCCGCCTGGCTGAAATTGAGAACAGCCGCCGATCGGCGGCTTTTGGCAGCGTCCCGTTGCATGATATGCTGCGCGAGGTCTGCGATATCTACGAGCCGATTGCAGAAAACAAGAATGTCGACTTGCGGGTCGTTATCGGACAGCCGCTTAGCGTGCTCGGAGACCAGGATCTGCTGTTCGAGGCAGTCGCCAACCTCGTCGACAACGCCGTCAAGTTCACGCCTGAAGGCGGCAAAGTAGGCATTGAGCTGACACGCGGCGACAACACGACCATCGTGCGCGTGACCGACAGCGGTTCCGGTATCAGCGAGCAGGAGCGTGAGGTCGTGCTGCGGCGTTTCTATCGTTCCGAGAAGATGCGGAGCACTCCCGGCGTCGGGCTTGGCCTGAATCTGGTGGCCGCAATCGTGAAGCTGCACGGCTTTCGGCTGGTGATCCACTCCGGACCGGGGGGCCGGATGGAGATCATATTCCCGGACCCGCGACCAAGCCGCGTTGCGCCGGCTACGAAAACCTGAATCATTCGACGCGGCGCGTCAGGCAGGAACTCGCCCAAGCGAGCGTGATAAGCGAACCCGAAGGATGAAATTCTATTTAATGGAGGTCGTTCTCGGCCCGTCTATATTGGATTGGGAAGCACGGTGGCATCGGACCTTGCACTCAAACTGGTGGAGTATTCCATGCGCTCAACTTTTCTCGTCCTAGTCCTGGTTGGTATGTTTGTGACTCCCGGTAACGCCGCGGTCAGGGCCCAATCGATTGTTGACGCCCCGACCACCGTGTCTGGCGGCGCGCCGATCGGTCATTTGCAGCCGCGGGCACAGCAGTTTGCTCCCCGCTCCGCGGCAGAGCAGACCGAGCAAGAGCAGATGTCGAATTTCGATGCCCAGCAGCAGAAGCAGGACGAGGAACTCGACAAGCGGCTCAACATCTGCCGTGGGTGCTGATGCGGGGCGGGCGGAGGCGACGTCTTCAATTGGGGGCGGCGTCAGGTGCAGTGACCGAGTGCGTCCAATTTGAGGAAATCCTAAAATAGAATTTAGTGTTGCACCGGGCACTCTGTCTTAAAGCCGGCGGGCTACGGCGCTATGTTCTGCACGCGTCGCTTAGCGTTTGTTTGCAGGATAGCAAAGTGAAGACACGGGGCTTACTCTTGTCGATCGCAGCGGCGGTTTTCGTCTCCGCGCTGGGCGCGGATGCGCCAAACGCAGAGGAGGCCGCCCCAAAGCTCTCGCCTCAGGTGCTCCGGGAAATTGCGCAGGTCGAGGCCGAGATTGACCGCATCGAAGCGCAGACAATCGAGCGGCTTGCGGCGCCGCCGGATAATCAGATCCAGCAAATCGA
>WNFD01004075.1_pt1 | contig 18571 bp, 17 predicted proteins | sample 5400491 | NCBI WGS metagenome assembly WNFD01 (sample SAMN13153343, study PRJNA577476) | soil metagenome | isolation source: 120 cm saprolite under Douglas fir tree site 2 hole 2 replicate 2 | place: USA:California | collected 2015-04-18 | reverse complement strand
GTTCCGCTTCGCATTCGTCGAATTTGTCCTGGGTCTTGGATCAGCTCCCACTCGGCCGGCGCCGAATTCCGATTGCCCCTCCACTTTTGGCAATTCGGATATTTTCGGGGGCAGCTTTCTGGATCCAACGCCCTAATTCGCTCTCAACCGGTATTCGCGACTGTCGGGTAGGCCAGAAGGCTTACCCGCCCGCTTAGGCAGCGCAGGGTAATGTTCCACCGCTCCCCCGGATGACGAAATAGACTTGGTTCTGTGGGGCTTAGCCTGAGAGTGTGGCTTAATGAGGCGATAAATGGACATCAAAAGAAGTTACGGTCAAAACCTGGTACTTGCGCAAAAGCTCCAAGCTCTGCTGGCGAGACGAAGTGACACGGATTCGCTGCCGATCTCTGTGTAGCAGAAATGCCATGCATGGCATCATTGCGGATTTAGATTAAAGCGTTTTTCCAGGTCTATAGCAACCTAAGGAGGAAATCATGTCTGAAGAAACCCAGGAGCCCGATGCTGAGCGTATCGAAAACATCTTGCGTACATCTGAGTTCTTCCAGGCAACGAGCACTCGGCGCAAGTTCATGCAGCGCATCTTGGCCACTGGTGGCGGCGTGGCGCTGGGTGGGGTCGTGGGAGTGGCCGTCCTGAGCCGCGATATGAAGTCGGCCCGCGCGGCGGATGATCCCGTCACCGACTTTGGCAACGCCGCCGTCGGTGCTGAGCGCATTGGCATCGCATTCTACAGCAATGCCCTAGGGCAGGTTTCGCCTTTTGGCGTGCCAAGCGACCTGGCCAAAGGCACGCTGCTCAACAGTGCGCACCGCATCTACTTCAAGGCAGCCCGCAACCAGGAAGATACGCATCGAACTGTGCTGCAGAGTCTGGGCTTGGACTTTCCGTTCAGCGTCTTCCAGTTCCCTGCCGGGACATTTGACAGTGCCAAAGCCATGCTTGCCTTCGGCGAACAACTGGAGTCCGTCTTCATCGGTGCCTACCTGGGGGCGATCAAGGTTGCCGCCAGTGCGACCAACAGTTTCATCGCCGAGGTGGCGGCCCAGATTGTGGGCGTGGAGTGTGAACACCGCGTGCTCATTCGCGACATCGCTGGCGAAAACCCACCCAACGACCGCTTTTTCGAGGGAGATATCGAGGCCCCGAGCAGCACGCTGGGCAACACCGGCACCCGCTCGACGGTCTACGCCAGCGCTGGGGATGCCGTCAACGCGCTTCTGGCGTTGGGCATCACCCCCGTGAGCTAAAGTCGCAAGGCTTAGCTCTTTGCCTCCTTGGTCACCCTGGGCGAGCGGGCACAAGCAGGGTGTCACACCGGTGAACAACCTGCGCGTCTAGATCAGGAGGGCGTGATCTGCCAGCGGTAGAACACAGTTGGCCGCAGGCCCAGTTCCTCACACGGTTCTCCCACTCTGTCCGTATTCAAACTTTCAAGGCCACCACCAACTAGCAGCAACGCACTAATAGGACACTACCCACCTACCGGTTACCGCGGGCCACTCACAGACGTGACCTTTCGGCTGTCCGCGCCCCTGCACGACAATGTCACCAATGCCCAACTAGTCCAGCCAAGGCTGCCGCAAGGAGGGGTGGATGAAGTTCAAGTCTTTCATGGTGGTGATCATGCTGGCATCTCTTGCCCAGGCCAAGGAGCCGAAACCTCATCAGACCGGCACCCTGCTGCAGATGGACTCGGCCGAGTGCGGCGTGGACGAAAACAGCGGCAAAAGCGTGGTCGGCGAACTGGTCGGCACCGATTCGGCGCACAAAAAGAGCAAAGCCCTGCTCTGTCAGGAATACCTTCTCCAGAGCGACACAGTGATCTACCGCATTCGTCCCCGCGACGACAAGCGTCCCGTTCTTCTGCCCGTGGGCGAAAAGGCCCAGTTTCGCATTCAGAAGGACAAGATGTTGCTGCGAGTAGAGGACCTTGATGACAAGGAACGCGAATATAACGTCGTTTCCATGACGCCGCGCCAGGACAAGAAGTCCGCAGAAAACACTTCACCAAAATAAGCGCTCAGTCCTTCAGGGCCTTCTTACCGCGCGGCGGCCGTTTTCGCCGCGCCTGATCCTGGGCCCCTGTTCCACAAACGTGTCGTTCCTGCACAACGGAAGTCATCATTCTTCGCGGAACCGCCAAGATCTAGAAGAGCATGCAGAAAGGTTTGCTATGTCGGTCCGCGCGGCGGCGATATACAGGATGGTGCCCACGCTCTGCAACTACGCGGACAATGTTGATCGGAAATGGGCGCGCATTGCTGCTTATTTGTTCCTTGGAGTGTTTGTTTGTGGCAATCTGCTCGGCTGTGCTCTACTTCCCCGCTTGGAAGACTTGTACGCTCACAATTTGGAACGGACACGTAACTTACATACGTAACGTTATGACTGTTCTTGGAGCTGAATTCAGGCCATTTGTTTCATCCCACTTCGCTCTTATCCGGAACTATATTCGAATACTTTCTGGATGCCCGGACCGGCTTACCTCGTTTGGCCTTACTTAGCTTCGTGGCCGTCCAGGGAGAGAGAAAATAGTCGGACCCTGCCATTCTCTTCCTGAAGAATTAGTGACCAGAACTTGACGATTCCTTGACAACTGGCTTGGCCTCCATAGCTTAGATACTAACGGCAAAGATGATAAAGAAAAATACTTCAACATTTTGCGGGCTAAGTCAGGCAGCAAGGAGTTGAACGATTTCGCTGATGGCAGTGTCGGCTTTGTGATAGGCGGCTTCCAGTTTGCTTTGGGGTGCGTGCTTGGGATCGGGGCGATGGTGGAAGAGACTGTTGGCTAGAGGTCCGCAGAGCCGCTTGTGGAAGAGGACGAAGAGGAGGGCGACTTGGTTGCCCTTTTCAGTAAGCCGATAGGCGTAACGCTTGCCGTCGCGTTGCAGCAGGCCGTGGGCTTTCAGCTTGCGGAGGTCGTAACGGAGTTGATTGAGGCCGTAGTTTTCGGGGGAGAGGTCGTAGGTTTGGAGGACGGCCTCATGAATCTGCTGGGTCCGCCAGCCGGCCAGCTTGGTGCCGGTGTGCAGAAGGATCTCCAGCAGGCGGATCATGCGCGTATCGTGGATCTTGATCCCTGGGAATTTTCCTTTTCCCACCTGAATGGGCAGGGCCAGTCTTTGCAGGAGGGGGAAGTCGACATGGACGTTCAGGCACTGTGCCTGAAAGGCAGCGAAACGGTCGGTAATCTCTAGGAATTTCTCGCGGACTGCGTCCAGGTTGCCTAAACTTTTCTTGAGACCGAAGTCGCTGAGATTGTTGGAACAGAGTTCGTTGCGCAGGAAGGTGGAGAACTTCTCGTATTGCTTGAGAAAGGCGTTGCGGCAGTAGGCGCGGAAGACGTGATGGCCGTGCTCGATCTGTTCCAGGGTGGTGTACAGTTTGCCTTTCATTTTCTTGGTGAGCCGTGTGCCGAAGACTTCCGAGATCTTGCTTGAGGTCATGCGCCAGAGGCCGATTTCGCAGGAGCGCTCGAAGATCTTGTGGATGGGGAAATTCCGCTTGAAGATGAAATTGCGAGAGTATTCGACTTGGCTGAGGGCGTAGAAGCGACCCAGGTTCATAGCCCCACGCTCGCGCTTGGAGAACTTGGGCCCCAGCAGCAGGGTCCAGTACTGGAGGCGCTTACGGATCAGCTCGGGACGGAAGCGATCGGCGGCGGACTGTAGAGCCTGGGAATCGGCAACAGCGAGAAAGGCATTATCGTTCTTGCGGAAGCTGACGTTTTCCCGATGCAGTTCGTTCTCGATGAAGTTGTGTCCATTCAGGTAGTAGGTCGTTTGAAAAGGAAAGAAGGAGGCCACGCGCATCACGATCGCGCCTAGCACCTCGTCGCGGATATAGAAGTAATAGTGAGTGAAGCGGCTGCGCTGTTTGGCCAGAATGCGATAGTTGGGATGTTGCCTTGCTCCATGCTCTTGAGAATGAAATACACACCGTGCTGGTTCTTCCGTTCCATGTGGCGCAACTCGGGTCGCAAATAATCTTCTTTGCGCACTCCTTTCTCGGCCCACTCGATGGTGATCTGGTGATTGCGGGCGTAAGCCTCGACCCAGGCTTGATACTGCTGCGTACGCCGCGACAAGACCTCCTTACTGATGACCCGCTCGCCGCCGACGTCCCGGAAGAAGTAGACCGCCTGTTCCGGGCGGCACAGCCCCGAAAGATATCCGTGGATGACAACCCGGTCGAAGCAGTGGTACACAAACAACAACAGATCTTCAAAAAGATGTGCGAACAGTTGCATGGGGACCTCTCCGAGGACCTCTACTGTAAGGGTTTTGAGGAGCCACTGGAATGGGCTGGCGAACGATCAAGCGTGGAGCAGAGAAACAGTGGGTCGAGGGGAGGACTTTCCGTCTGGCCGACGAGGTCCGGTACATGCAGCGTCGTGCTGCTCAACGACAGAGTCGGATTGTGACCATCGGCCAGTTGGTGCTTTTCTCCACCGAAACTGGCGACGCCTGGTTACTGGATCCCTCCGATCAACTTGCCGCGCCCCTGGCCCGGGATGGAGATCCGCTATCGGTGGAGATCGAGGAGACCGAAACCAGCTTTACCGTAGCTTGGAAAGGAAGGTACCGGATCGATGGTCCGGCCTTCACCTATGCTGAGAAAGGATTGGGGCGCGTCCGCACCATCCTGGGCTACCCTACTCGGCGAATCGTTCAACAAGCCGGATAGCAAAATTACCAGAGGCTGACCGCTGAGTACTGATAGCTGAAGGCTTACACCAGAAATTTCAAATATTTTTGGCTAGAATTAACTCCCCATCTGGCGGTCCAATTTCCGGACAGACTACCCCAACCCGCCGGGCCTCGGTCTCATGAAAGGTTCCTTCGGGATCTTTGTGGAAAGCAGTCGTTCGTAGGCGGCCCAGGGTAAACTGCATAGCGAGAACAGGAATACCTGAAACACTTTGCGGCCGTTGCCTGTGGTGGCGGAGCAGACGGTATATCGCTCCTCGGCCCACCCCCGCACAGAAGTCTGCCTCCCGCTTTGCCGCAACGTCGATAATTCGCTCGATTTCGCGGGCGGCGGCACAGATTTTAGGCTCCGGCAAACTTTTTCACAGATTGCATGAAACGAAAAGCTAGGTCGCTGCACTATCTCTACAAGTGGAGGCCATTGCAACATAAGGCGATTGCGCCACACTTATCGGTTCTTCCCATGCGCTGTGCTCGTTCTCTCCCGCCCACCGGCGACTATCGGAGTAGCCACCCGCTCTCGAAGTGCCCGCCGCAGCCGGCACTGGTGCCGAAAACCGGTCACGCCCCAGCCCTCCAAGTGTTACAGTGTCAGCCACTTCAGGCACAGGGTAAGTACTTGCAATTTCAATCCTTTGACGACGAATACCTAAGATGTTTGCGAGCCGGCGATTCCGGCGTCGAGGAGCATTTTCGGCGCTATTTCAGCGCGTTAATTCAGATTAAGCTGGGCTCGCGGCTGCGCTCGGCGGAAGTGATCGAAGACGTCCGCCAGGAGACCTTCCTGCGATTCTTTACAGCCTTGTACAACGGAAGGATCCAGCAGCCAGACCGCTTGGGATCGTTTGTGAACTCTACGTGCAATCACGTTTTGCTCGAACACTACCGGGGAGCGTTGCGTGACGATTCGCTGGACGATGACGAGCCCAGAGATTTCCCAGCCAAAGCAGTCGACCCGCTCGACGCGCTTTCGGCCCAGGAAACGGAAAATAGAGTACGCGAGATACTGGAGAAACTTCCCGAACGCGATCGGCGGATTCTCGGCGAGGTGCTTCTCGCGGGGCGAGTCATCGATGACGTCTGCCGTGACTTCGGCGTCGACAGGGAATACCTGCGGGTGCTGCTTCACCGCACGAAGCAGGCATTTAAGGTGTTGTACCTAAAGAATATGGGGGACGAGCCACCGGAATTTGCTCCAGTCTAAAAACTCTGAAACGTTGTGTTTGCGGGAGCGCACTAATCTATTGGCACAAGTACTCTACGAGGGGGGATTGAAGATGGACCACGACGTGGTGGTTCGGGAACAAATAACGGAAAAGTATCTGCTTAAAGAACTCGATCCAGAGGCCCGGGACCAGTTCGAGGAGCACTTTTTCGACTGTCGGGAGTGCGCGTTGGACGTACGCGCTGCTGCGGAATTTGTGGAGCAGACCAAGGTTGTATTGGCGGGGGAACACAATGCAGATCCCGCGCCAATCCCTGTCCCCGCGCCCAAGCCGGACTGGTTCACTTGGTTGCGAGCGGCGTTCCGGCCCGGCCTTGCCGCGCCCGTGATGGCGCTGCTTCTGGCGGTGGTCGGGTATCAGAATCTGGTGACGTTGCCGAAGCTGGCGCTAATGGCCAACAGTCCGCAGATCTTGCGCTGGACTTCGATTAACATCAGCACTCGCGGTGTAACCGTGCCCGTGATCGTGACACAGCCGGGCAAAGATTTCCTGCTCTTTGTGAACATTCCGCCCGAGCGCCATTACGCCCGCTACACAGCGGACTTGTATAGTCCGGCAGGCAAGCTAGAATGGACGCTCACGATTCCGGCGGACTCGGCCAACGATGCCTTGGCGCTGCAGGTCCCAGGAGCGAATCGCGCAGCCGGTGTTTATGCCGTGGTAGTTCACGGAGTGACGGCCGCCGGCGAGACTTCGGAACTCGGTCGTAATTCATTTGAGCTACAACTCCAGAAGTAACTCGGACAAGCGGAGCAAACAATATGGCGACACATGCGAAACCATTGCTGATGGACGAGTCAGTTCACAACTATTACGCGGAGAGCAGTGTTCTGAGTGCGGATCTTGAGCAGCCGCTGAAAGAGAAGATCAGGCCGCAGGCGCGCGTGCGGTTGTCCGCCGACGGCCACTACCAGTTCAAGAAGGCCGATCCCTTCCGCTTCGAAGGTATTCTTTCCTACGAGTCCGGCTATACCCAGGTGGCGGGACATCCGAGCTCGAAGATTGCCGGTTTCACCACGCTGGCAACCTCCGTCCTTGAGGGCCTGAACGTGCTCGACGTGGTGACCGCCGACCGCGTGGTGGCGCAGATCTCCACTGTGCATCCCGTCTATGGCAAAGGCCAGGTCCCCTCGGTCACGTTCCTGGGCACGCGTTTCGACAATCTAAGGATCGGTGGACAAAAGGTCGAGGTGGAGCGGAATCTGGAAATCCTCGGTCCCCGGCACGAGGATGATCGATCATATCTTGACGACCCCGACGTTCAGACCCGAATTTCTGATCAATACGACAGGATTTCCTCCGCCAAGGATCTTCCCGAATGGGCCAGTAAGGAATACGCGAGGAGCCGCCCCACTCTGAATGGGCATGGCGAACTGAATTGTTCCGTTATAGACAAAGTCACGGGGGCCCCTGGAATCTCGTTCGGTCACGTCATCGATCTGCCCCACTTCGGAAAGATATTTCTGGGCGAGTTGAAAGTCGAGCGAACGCCGGGCAACCTCGCCAAGGAAGTATACGACACGTACAAGTTCCACCTGACCATGATTCGGCTGGAGATGGGATGCCTCGCCGCGGGCAGGGCAAAGATCATAATGCTGGATGCAAACGGCACCGGTAGTGGTGGCGGCCATCACTAGAATCGGCGGTGTTGCAGCAACCGTTGGTGTTTGTGCGAGCTTTGATCCACGTCCAATCGGATCCGCCCATAGGCCCAATTGATGTTGCGAGCCATCTCCTGATCGAGACGGGGACCCTTTATCTCGCTCGCCACGGTAAGCGCTCGCCGGTAGCACGAGACGGCTGTGAAACGATCACCGGCGATGGAGATACACGTACGCTTGCAGTTGTGCCTGCTCCGGACCTCAGTTCCACTTCTGTCATAATTCGAGCGCCCTTTCGTCGTCCTTGCACGCCAGGCGGCGGACGCCTAACTCACACCAGCGCGATCACCAACCGCGTCGGCGTTCTCAAGAATCCCCAGAATTCCTCAAGACAGGGCATGGCATACCGATAGTGCTCCGGTATCATCACGTTCTTGCCGGCTCCCTAAGGAACATCCCGCGATAGCACCAACCACAAGGTCTTGTGTGTGGGGCTATACTAGGACGCTTTCCTGCTTTTCAACTAAATTTGTCGACGAGTGGTTTTGTGATGTTCGCGGGATGGAAAACCCGAGATGTCTACGCGCAAGCCGAGAGGAGAGCCTGCTTAGAAATACAACGGTTAAGCGCGGCCATGTCAGTGTTCATTTTCTTGTGCCTTTCGGGTTGTGCCCACCGCGACCCTCAGGCCGCGTATGAGCACGCGCAGCAGACCTTCAGACATGGCGATGTTGTCATGGCGGCGAAGGAGGCGGAACAGGGGTACAGGGATTTCCAGAAGACTAGCACGGAGTGGGCCTGGAAATTTACGATCCTCAGGGCGAGGATACTGTATCAGCAGGGGATGTACGAGGACGTGCTGGAGCTCATAGTTTCGCAGCCGGCCGCACCCTCCTCTGCCGACCTGGCCGTAAGAAAGTGTTGGCTGGAAGGGCTCGCGAACACGTCCTTGGGCAAATTCCAACAGGCGGAACAAAAGTTTGTAGAAGCTGAGGGGTTCTGTACGGCCTCGGATTCCACTGCGTGCGCGGATGTGCTCACTGCGCGAGGAGCACTGGAGATGAGGCGAGGGCACTACGCACAAGCCCAGATCTTCTTCGAGCGTGTTTTGCGCTATGCGCGTGCAAGTGGTGACCGAATCTGGGAAGCCGATGCCCTCTTGGATATGAGTTGGTCCGCGAACGAGCAGACACACTTCGACAACGCGCTCGACTGGTCTGCTGCTGTGCGCCAGATATCGGTGGAGCGAGGTGTTCCCGACCTCACGCAGGCTGCATTGGGAAATATGGGCTGGGCTTACTACAAGCTCGGCGACACCGAGAAAGCTGAAGGGATGTTCCTCGAGGCGAGGAAACAGGCCGAGAAGCTGGGCAACATCAGCGACCAAGTTAAGTGGCTCTTGAATGTCGGTTACGTTTATCTTGACACCCGTGACTTCGTACTTGCCGAACAGTCCTTCCGGAAGTCGCTCGATCTTGCAGAGAGGATCAAAAGCAACGAAGACATCATCAATGCCCTGCAGTCCCTCGCCTTCGTCTCCGAGAAAACTAACAAACTGGAAGACGCGAAGCGCTATGCGGACGAGGCGCTTGCCATGGCGCGCGCCGATGGCAACAAGCGCAATGAGCTCTATCCCCGGCTGGTGCAGGGGCGCATCGCGGCACAGGGTCACGATATAGCTACTGCCGAATCCGCCTTCCATGAGGTTGCGCAAGCTCCAGACAGCCCGGTGTTTCTGAAGTGGCAGGCGGAGCACTCGCTGGCCCGGCTCTACGAAAGCGAAAACCAACCGGACGCGGCCGAACGCGAGTACGAGACTGCGCTCTCCACGTTTGAAGAGGCTCGCGCGAACATCAGGAAGATGGATTCGCGCCTGCCGTTTCTCGCCAATGCCTCGGCCATCTACGACGACTACATCCACTTCCTGGTGGCTCGGGGCAAGACGGCACAGTCTCTGCAAGTCGCCGAATACAGCCGCGCTCGGAATCTGGCGGAGGGGTTAAACCTGTTAAAAAAGGGCACGTCGTTTGCGCCGGCGCCGCTGAATGCACAGCAAGTAGCCCGGCAAGATGGGAGCACGATTCTTTTCTACTGGCTGGGCGAGAAGCAATCTTATCTGTGGGCAATCACGCGGCAGAAGACGAGCCTGTTCTTTCTCCCTCCGGAATCGGAGATCAAAGCCGCCGTGCAGCGATACGGAAAGGCTCTGGTCGGGCCGCAAGATGTGCTCGATACCGCCAACGAAGACGGCCGGTGGCTCTATCACACACTGATCTCTCCGGCACATGCGATGCTGGCAGCGCAGCCCTCAGGGGCTAAAGCCCACCTGATTTGTCGCTCTTGCGGCACGGCTGAAGCCGTGCCCTTCCCGGGATCTGCTTCTGTGGAAGCTAGCCCCAAGGTCGTGATCGTCCCTGACAGCAGCCTGAACAGCCTGAATTTCGAAACCCTGCTGGTCTCGGAACCGAAGCTGCACTACTGGATCGAAGACGCGACCATTACCAATGTCAGCTCGCTGCGCCTGCTCTCCGCCACTCACAAAATTGGGAAAAACACTCCCAACTTGCTCATCATGGGCGACGCGGTTTCCCCGAGTACGGACTATCCCAATCTACCGAAGGCGGCCGTGGAAATGGACAGCATCGAAAAGCATTTCGCGCCGTCGCAACAGCAGGTCTTCAAGCGCGAGCATGCGAGCCCGCCAGCGTATCTGGCCAGCAAGCCGGAGCAGTTCTCTTACATTCATTTTGTCGCGCATGGCACCGCCAGCCGGCTGAGCCCGCTCGACTCCGCCATTGTGTTGTCCAAAGCAACGGCGGCGGACGACTCATTCAAGCTCTACGCCCGCGACATCGTCCAACATCCGCTTCACGCGGAGCTGGTGACGATCTCGACCTGCTACGGCCAAGGCACACGCGCATTCTCGGGCGAAGGCATGGTCGGGCTTTCGTGGGCGTTCCTGCGCGCTGGCGCGCACAATGTGATCGGAGCCCTTTGGGAAGTCAGCGACATTTCGACTCCGCAACTTATGGATCAACTCTACAGGGAGTTGAAAAAGGAACGGACACCCGACGCCGCTCTTCGTAGCGCGAAATTGTCTTTGCTGCGCTCGGACAGTGCTTTCCGCCGGCCGTTCTATTGGGCGCCCTTTCAGCTTTACGCCGGGTCCTGACTCTCGGTGTCCCTCTGGGTTCTCGGTGAGAAGACGAACCAGAAAAAAGCGGCCGATGCCCCAAAAGAAAAAGCCATTATTTGCAAGCCGCTCCTCGTCTTTCCGGGCGACGGTCATCCCCACATGGAAGGACTGAGCGGCAATTGGTCGGATTGGAAGATGGTCTCGATATCGTGGCGCAGGATCGCCGTGAGGCGGTAGCAATCCTGGGTCTGCTCGATCATTCCCTTCCTGCACATTTCTCCCAGAATGCGTTCTGCGAATTCGCGCCTGCGCTGCATCTTCGAGCACAGCTCGTCCAGGCGCGCTGATTCCTTGCCCCACAGCAGCCGCAGCACGATGATCTCGTCGAGCTGGGTCAGCGTCTGCGAGCGCTTTCTTACAAATTCACTGAATTCCGCGCTGCCGGCGAGCGGAATACGCGCGATAAAAAAGATTGCTGCCGCTCTCAAACTCGGGGAAGCCGAGACCGTCCGAAAGTACGCTCTTGAAAATCAGGTCGATCCCCTGCCCTATCTTGTCGCACAGGCCGACGAACCGGGCCCCATCCGCCAGGAGCAGATTCCGGTAAACCGGCACGCCGTGGATGAGGTTATTGACGCTCAGCCCGGTCAGCAGCTCTCCGGGACTCCTGATCTCCAGGGCCCACTCGGAGATGGTGATGATGACGGGCGCCGGCGTCCGGTAGCACCGGTGGATATAGGCGTTGACAACCAGCTCCTTGAGAACCTTTGCTGGAACCTGCGGCAGGCGGCTACGCAGGATCGAACTTTCGCCGATGCACAAGTCCCGGACGGACTCGATCACGTTCTTGCGGGCGTTACGAGATGTAACCGACGTAACAGCAACGCCGTTCAACCCTCTGGCCGTGCGCTGGTATGCAGGATGGAGAGGAATCCGATCTCGGCACCGAGATGCCTTATACGCTGAACGAACGGCAGGAGGCGGTCCCTTTCTTCGCCAGGCGTTCCTGAAAATTCTTCCGGTCGGTTCCGTGGGAGGAAACCATACGTCCCAGAGGCTGCAGAGCTACCGAAAGCGCCTTAGCTGCGGAAACGACGTAGCGGTCGCGTACACGGACATGTGCGTTATAGTACAGAAAAATAAAGGTGTTGTGCTTCGAGCGGGCGCTGCTATAAGTAGGTTGGCCACGTCATGAATTATGGCAACGGTCGCATTCCGCGGTGGAAGCAACTATGCGAAGCTGCAATCTTAGAACCTGACCCGGCAAAGCTGCTCCTGCGGGTCATCGAGGCACGTAGCGCCGTTCTTGACCAAATTGAAGACTGCCTTGCAAAGCCATCAGACGGAGAACAACTAGCCCTTCAAGATGCCTTGGAATACCTGCACGTTCTCCGCGAGGTTGCCGAGTGTGAAATGGACGAAGAGCGGAAGACCGGAACCTAAAACCGCATGTAAAAAAGATACCAAACGATAGCATCCTTTTTGAACCTGGCGAATCCCGTTACGAGAGAGAATGCCGCGAGACCCAAGTGCTAGCCAAAGAGCGTGCCGCTCGTAACGCTTTGGCCAAACGTGGGATATGTCGTAGAAGGTAGCGCTCGAATCCGATGATCCGGTGTCCCCGAAGCAGATGCCCCGCTCTCTCAACCGTGGACAGCACCCACGTAGAACACCCCGGAGCCAATTTCATAACTTTTTCCAGTCAGTTAGGGACCTCAATTCGTCTACGATTTCTAGCAATCTTTGCATACGCCGCTCATGATCAGCTACAGCTGAGCCGTATTTAGGACTGTGCAGGTACACGCGGTTCGCTTGGCTAATTGCGGCTATTTCATCTCGCAACTTTTTGATTCGCTCTGCTACAGGTTGCGGCATATGGCACCGCTGTGTGCTCCGCAGGGGTGAGGCCCTAGCAGACTAAGGCCAGAGACGTAGAGTAGATGCAATTCCTTGCAGGTGAGGTTTGCCAATTCCAGTTGTGGAATTTGTGGTTTAGGGGCTAGCCGGTGACGTTTTTTTCGTGCTGCACTCTTCCGCTTGGCCGATGAGCGCGGCTGAGCATACCAAGCATCGCAGACCAAGGAGCGGTGAGTATTTTGTAAGTCGCTACGGGAAATTGCAGATGACTGGGAGTCCTGGAGTTGGAATCTGTTTGGAAACTATGTCATTGTGGGCCAACCTGAACCTGAACAATATTGTTGCGAATCGCATAGAGCACCAACTCGCTCAGGGAGTGGATTCCCAATTTGCGCATGATGTTCGAGCGGTGTGTTTCTACTGTGCTTACGCTTAAATTTAGAAACGACGCTACCTCTTTGCTACTCTTTCCCTCAGCCAGAAGCTGCACGATTTCACGCTCCCGAGAGGACACCATGGGTTGGGCAGGCTCTTGCTCGGCATCAGAATTCCGGTGACCACCTAAGATCATTTCCGCAACGCGGCGCGTGAAAAAAGTGCGGTTGTGATCTAGCGCGTCGACTGCGCCCCCCTGTGTCCCCACAGCAATTCGCCTTCCCAGTTCAAATGCAGCAGCCGTCGCGGATGTACGCCTACAACGCGACGGTGGAGCACATACTCGGGTGTGTTCGTACAGGTGACAAAACGGTGGGCGCTTTCTACGGTCATCCCGGAGTCTTTGCGTATCCTTCGCACGAGTCGATCAGGAGAGCGAGAAGTGAGGGATTTCCAGCCCGAATGTTGCCCGGTGTGTCTTCAGAAGACTGTCTTTGTGCGGATCTCGGCGTTGACCCTGCTGTGGGGGGATGTCAGTCTTACGAAGCCACCGACTTTCTGCTGAATGCGGTTCTGATCGATCCATCCAGTCAGCTTGTCCTCTGGCAGATAGGAACGCTGGGGGACTGGACGTACAAGACACAAATGTACGACATAAGGGCTATGCCCTTGCTCGTTCAGAAACTTTGGCCGGTTCTATCCACCGACCCACCCCGTGACCGTCTACGAAGCTGCAATGTTTCCCGGAGCTGAACCGATGATTGCCAAGATACCTTTGTATTCACTCTGTGAATTCCCAATAACCGCAGCAATCCCGAGCCCCGTCCGCGTTTCCAACTGTCTTGAATTTTTTCGCGCAGGGCACATTTAACAGCTTGGGAGGACAAGACAACTCTTACGCCTTTGGTCAAGGTAGATACAATACGCAGTATCAACTTTCCGGGGTAGCTTTATCCGGCTAGCAGCCGAAGTCGATAGCCGCCTGAAGAGAATAACCCGAGGTGACCGCAATAAGGGACAAAGTGGTTCGCTTGACGCATTGTTCTAATTTTGTAATAACCTGCTTTTCCTCTTGACTTTACCTTAGGAGCCCGGCAGAATCTTCGCGCCTATTGCCGTGCCAGCCGATCCATCTGACTTCCCGCGCCGGCTGTCAAGAGGTTCTACATTCGCCTTGATCCTGGGCACCGGAATGTCTTAGCGGACGGGCGCAGAGCGCGACCCGAAGGAGCCACCAATGGTACCAGATCAGATTAACCAGGAAGATTCGTCGGACTCTCAAGTGCATTCCTCGGCAGGGGAAACTTATGTAGGAACTTCCGGCATTGTTTGCATGTCGGTGTACCTAATATTCCTGGGCATCATCTTGTTTTACAGTCTTGCGGCCTTGTGGCCCGCCGTCGGTGCACTGTCTATAACATCGGTGGATCCTAACCAAGGACCCGCAACAGCGAAGACAGAGGTCACCATCTTGGGTACTGGTTTTACGGACGGGACGCAAGTCTTCTTTGGTGACATTCCATCTATCAAAGTGCTTCGTGAGTCTGATACCGTCCTTTTAGCAACAACCCCACCATGGCCGAAAGAGGGTCAGGCAGGCTTGCTTACGGTTCAAGTAGTTAGTCCGAGCGGTCAAAAAAACAGCTTGACCAATGCTTTCCAATTCCGAAGAGACACCGACATTCAGCAAGCCCCTGCGGCCGGCTCTGAGCCTGCGATCGGACCGGGAGCTCACCGAAACACCGGGGAAACTCCGACTGCGCCAGCTGCTAGCAACACATCGGCAATGCGTGAAGTCCAGCACAAGCTTGCTCAATCAACTACCACAGTGAAAAGTTCCAGTCTTCCGTTCTTCGGATGGGCGGGTTCTCTGCGAGACAATATTCGTCTTCTCTTAATAGTAATTATCGTCGGAGCAGTCGGCGGGCTCATACACGTGATGCGCTCCTTTTACTGGTACGTCGGGAACCGGAATTTGAAGACCAGTTGGTTGTTAATGTACTTGTTGGTGCCCTTCGTCGCTGCAGGTTTGGCCTTGCTTTTTTTCTTGATTATCCGAGGTGGATTCGGGCAATCGGTTCCCACTCAGTCGACAGTCGATGCATACGCGGCATTGGCTGCTTTAGTCGGGATGTTCAGTCAGCAAGCATTGGCGAAACTCAAGAACATAGCCGAATCAGTCTTCACCGGTGCCGAAAAAGGAAAAGATCAGGCATTAGGTACCGCACCTCTCAAGCTCAGCCAATTAAAACCCACTACGGGACCAACCACGGGCGGAACGGTAGTCAGAATGACGGGATCTGGGTTTGACGACCACGTTCAAATTAAGTTTGGAGGAGTTGTGGGTACAAGTGTTACCAAGGTCAGCGATACACAGCTAACAGTCACAACTCCCGCTCATGCCGCAGGAGCTGTTGACGTCGAAGCAAGCAACACCACCGGCCAAAGGTCAACCTTGGCGTCAGTGTTCACGTACGTCACTTAGCAGAATTGTCGGATTCTAAAACGTGGACCGATTCGTTTTTCCGCGCTGGAAAGAGTCAGCTGCTATCCGGTGGTTGGAATCCGCCCAATCTCGCAGCGCATGTGCCGTACGCATAGCAAAACCATGACTCAGCTTCTTCGATTCGCGCTTCGCCTTGACCGCGCGTCTGGTCTTTCCCTTACCGCGCGTCGCCTTCTCTTTGACGGCCCCGACAATGGCATTGGCGACGGTTCTCGCGTCTTTGCCCAATGTAGGCACGAGGGAGCTGCGGTCTTTTTCTGGCAAGGAGGGGTGCCTCGCAAGCAGCGAAAGCACCGACGCGTCGCGACCGTTGATCAGTTTCATTTTCTTATTCTAGCACGCTAGATCGATGGTGTCGGCACTAGGTGGATTCCGGCCAGAATGGGGTAGGCCGTCGTGCCGAAATCGGTTCGCCCGTCAGCAGTCCATTCCTCGCGATAATCCACCGTGATATTCAGGACTACCGCTTTGGCAGCAGACGGAAAATCGATTTCGGTTGCGACCCCAGTTTTTGCATCCTTCCATAACGCTACCACCGACGAGCGAGTTGCTCCGAATCGGGGTCTGCTCAGTCCCGACATTCCCCTGCTGGTCAAGCTAAGTACCGAACTGCCGGGATCGTCGGCCAAAGCCGTGGCATAGCGTCCAGGCCACCTCGCAGCCAGCTGGGGCCCGTCCATGAGCAAGGCTATAACGAGATTCGGACCAACTGCTCGCACTAGGTCTGCAGCTGGATCAGGACGCGCCAAATCCTCGCAGATGAGGGCTGTCATCGTGAGCCAGGGCCGCATGGCAACAAACATCAGCTTCCGGTCAATCAAAGAAATGTGCTCCCACCACTCAGATTCAGGATGCAGGTTTGTTCCCAGCCCGTATTGCATTATCTGCGACTTGTCCAGCCGCCACCGGTGGTGCTTACTTTGCTGCAAGCTGACACGGAAGTCATGCCCGCTAAGCGGAACATCAAAGCGGAGATAATTCAGTCCTGGGCGTCCCCTCTGAGCACAATGGCCGATGCCAGCGATGAGGAATGTCGATCGTTGGAGAATCTTGGGCGCCAATAGACCGTGTTGCTCTTCCGAAAGCGACAGTTCGGGGAGTATCACGCCATCAATTCGTCCCACCTGCCTCTCAGCCTCCGCTAACAGGTCAACAATTTGCCTTGAAATATCCGTCTCATCTCCTTCAGCAATAGTGAACAATCCGAAGTGTCCGGGCGCAAAAGTGTTCGCTGATACTGGTTCTCGACTCGAGACAAAGCGTGCCGGAGTGATGCTTTCCGGCCAAGGGACCAGCAATAGATTCAAGGATCTCTCCTGTGTGCTTACAGGAAACGAATACCACTCCGGCTGGATCTCACCGGAAGCACATAGCGCCAAGTTGTTGGAGAAGGAGCGGATTGTGAGTCCCGTTTGCGGGGTATGCATCTTCGGAAGTACTCGGACTTTAGAATCGTCGATCAATTCACACAGAGTTGAACCCGAATCTCTCGGCAGCAAAAGTTTGTCGGCGTGCGCCTGGAAACGATCCAGCAACGCAACCCTTTGAGCCTTCACTGCAGGATTGGAGACTGGAATCCCAACTCCTACCGACGCTTCGTCAGCCGCAGCGCAAATTTGCAACAGCGCCTCGCATAGCCTCCGATTCTTTCCGATATGAGCGACAACTGCATTGAGTTCATCCAGCAGTACACCCCAACTCTTCACGATTTCCTTTGGTAGCTCGCCCCTCGTCACCCAAGCATCTCGCCACTGCTGGCCTAGGCTATGCATGCGCGCCGGCCATTCAAACTCCTCTACGTAGCCCTTCCTCCGGGGCATGCGCCACTGCTCCAATACCGAACAGTACGACCCTGATTTCTTGAGAGTCGCTGCGGCGAGTCCGAATGCATCAGGAGGCCAGCGCGGAATCTTTCCTTGCGTTACGCCCGGACAGAAATGTTCCAGGAGCTCACCGAGACTTTCCGGTCTTGCTGAAAGTCTGGCTCCGACCCCAGATCGAGAGGGTTCCCGACGCCGCTGTACGCGCCGAATGGATCCGATCGTCCTCACTGAATCACCGCGCTTTCGACGGTCTTATATTAGCGCTAGGCTGTCCGAAACGCTTTCTCGTCCCAGCTCGGTAATGGCTCCGCCTAACTCCGCTCCCAGCCTCGCCCAGCCGACGCAAGCGTACACCCCCTGATCCAACACAGGCTTAAGTGTGCGCAACACGTATATTGAGCTCGTCGGGAGACCAATATGACCACACTTTCCTCGGTCATAAGCCACGAGGGAAGGAGGGCGGATCGCGGGGGAACGGTAGCGCGCTTCATTCCCGGTGTCAACAATGAAGTAGACGCTTGAAAGTTATTCACGCAAGTGGCGGGGTGCCACTTCACTTTGGGGTTCAGAAGGCATCGTGAGTAGCCAGCGAACAGAGGATCCTTTCCTGTGGCTCCCCGAAATTCAGTGCGCACAGGAAAACGTGCGCAGTGTTAACCAGTTTGTCTCGCCTCGATGGAAACTTGTTCCTGTGTAGGCACCGAGTCGCCGCTAACTTGCCTCTGAAAGAAGAGATACTCCTAGAGAGAGAAACTGGGGACCCTTCACCTCTCTGATCTCAGGCTGTGCGATCGTAGCGGTGGTACAAGCCTCCCAGCCGACGATGAGCAATGATCATTTCTTCCCGATGTCGATGGATCATGGCGCTCTGTTGCAAGTCCGTGTTGCTAGCGAATACACTTGTTGCGGAGCCCCAGAGCTGCCATCCAGATCGGGGCATCGTTAGGCTACAGATACCAAAATCAATGAGCAAAGAATTCGCTAGAACCAGTATCAAAAAATACCTTACAGCAGCTTTTCTCTTGGCATTTCAGCGGGGAGCGGGCTAAGTCAAGTTGGAGACTTGTCGGTTCAGCGGTGAGCAATCCCTGGCAGAAGGCTTAGCCGGAACGCGGCCAACTGCAACACCGCAAGCAGCAGCACGGTGGCCGTCGCGGACCAGGCACGAATGTTGCTTGTCATCCAGAGCGCTGTAACGATTCCCACCACCGAGGACAGCCCGACGATCACGGTCATGGCGACTTCCGTCGGCGAGAAAGTGCCCGATACGATCCGCGCCCACCCGAGCAGGAACAGCCAAATTGCTGTCATCAGCAGCAGCCAGAAGACTAG
>WNFD01002472.1_pt1 | contig 18574 bp, 17 predicted proteins | sample 5400491 | NCBI WGS metagenome assembly WNFD01 (sample SAMN13153343, study PRJNA577476) | soil metagenome | isolation source: 120 cm saprolite under Douglas fir tree site 2 hole 2 replicate 2 | place: USA:California | collected 2015-04-18 | reverse complement strand
TACTTGCCTGCCAGGCGTTTTCCAAATTTGGATAATGCTGGACGGTTCCGATTATAGCTTTGCGCCGGACGCGCACTCCGGTGGTTTCGCTGTCCCACCAGAGGAACTCCCAACGATCAGGTCCCTTCTTCCTTTGGCCAAGCCGCAGATATCCTCGCTGATAGCGGACTCGCATGGTCCCTCCTCCGGCGACGGTTGCACCGGAGACGAGCTTATGCCTGCCTGCCGGGGCAGATCGAACGTTCCGACGGCTGGCCCGGTCATGTAAGAAGACTTTGTGTGGTTCGTATTAATCGAAACCGCGAAAAGTTTTTGACACGGTAGAGGTCTGCGGTTCGAGTCCGCACGGGCCTACCATATTTTTCAGTGAGTTAGCATCCCCAACCGCTCCTGGCAAGGCTCCAATTGGCTCCATTAAGGAGGTAGTCCGCGACTGCCGAGGTCACTTCCTAATTGTCCTCCGCGAGGACACGGGTCCTCCTGACGCCCCGTTAACCGGGAACGTCCGGAGAACATATGAGTCGGCCGTTCAGGATCAGAGAATATTCGGTCCGATTCGCAGGACGTGGCGGCTCCGTCGCGCAGCAAGCCGAGCTTGCGCTCGGGGAACATTCTCCGAAGTGAGTTCGCATGAGTCTTCACGCCTGTGGCCGCAGACAGATGAGAAGAACGCGCCTGCCTCGTGAGCAGGAGGCCTGCTTCCATGGCTGGGACGGAATACGACAAATGAAGGCGGGACTGTGCCCACAGTTTGATCGCCGTTTTTGGCCGTCTTTGATGTAACTAGAGACCATTCGGTCTCGTGCAAAGCGACGAGCCGATAGAAGCCTTCGAGTTCAAGACTGTTCCCGGCTACGAGCACACGCTCATCTGGATGAACGCGGGCTCTCCAGAATCTTAGCAAAGAGCCAAGGTTTGACCGCTATCCCGACTCCGTCGGACAATGGATGCCTACTTCACGAGTTCATTGGCGTAGCGGACGGGAACTGCCAAGTTCGAGCCGCCAAAATCGTTTAGAATAGCGAAGTTCACACCAATGACCTTGCCATCGCGATTGAAGAGAGGTCCTCCGGAACCGCCGGAGGTTGTCGCCGCGTCGTAAACAATCTTGTCCATTAAGACATCTCCGATGTGTCCCTGGGTCGTCGTCGGGCGAATGAGGTTTTGCTCGGACAACTGCGAAACAATCTGGCTCACCTCATGGGCGTTTTCCGCCACTTTTCGGGTGACGTCGCTTCCCGCGCGGGCGAGGATGCCGTCGATTCCCGTTGGGTAGCCAATCAGGACGACCGGATCGCCCGTCACGCTGGCTTCACTCCGGCTATCCAACTCCAGGAGTGCGGCGTGAGGCGGTGCTGGACTCTGTAGTTTGAGTGTTGCCAAGTCGGCTTGCGGCGAAATTTGGTCGACCTTGGCCGCGATGCCTTGAGAACTCCCGGGGAAGTACGCCGTGTAAGAGGCGGCAAAGGCGGTAGTACCCCGCTCGATAATTTGCTTCAATTCCTCGTCGCCCCACCAGGGCTCCACAACGTGATGGTTCGTCAGGAGACGTCCATCGCGTCCTACCAGAAATCCAGTGCCAAAAAAATCTTCCTGCAGAGGCGGTCCAGTTCCATCTATTTCGAGAGTTACCATTCCTTTGCTATCAACCAGCGGCTTACCCGTGGCATCCATCAAGATACGAATTAGTTTTCTAGAATCTTTCTCCCGAAACTCCACAACCACGTGCAGCAAGCAGACGCTGGGCCCGTAAGTGTGAACAATCGTTTCCGCGATCCGGCCTTCATTCTCCAGATGGTTCAGGCGATTCTGCGTCTCTTGAAGCTGCTTCTTGAGGGATGCGCCATCCGTGCCGCCATCCGTTGCCATCTTTTTGCGAATCTCTCCGGTTTGTGCTTTCAAGGACTCGCGAGTTGCCGAGGTGTCACTTGCGGGCAGGGACGCGCGCGCCTGTTCTGCGCGGCGCAGGAGTTCTCCGTCTTGCAGGATACCGCCGTTCAGCCGCGCCACCTCCGCTTTGAGCTGGAGCGTATCCTTGTGCTCGTGCCTGTTGGAAATAACTGTAACAAGTGCAGCGAGGGCTGCAACTGCACTGAGGCCAAGAACACCGACAATCAGCCAGAAGCGCCGTTTGGCGTTCGTGCCTCCGCCCAGGGCTTCCACAGCAGTCTCCGCCAGGTGCTCTTTTTCCAGCGCGTCTTTCAGCTTTGCTTCGAGCTCGAGCTCCGGTTGTCTCTCACGAATCTGCGTCCTGATTTTTGCCGCAAATTCCAACGGTTCAAATGGAATGGAGACAACGTCGTCCGCGCCCAGGTCCAGCCCGCGGGCGCGTTCCAGCGCACCGCCGCGAACGACCATCACGATCTTGAGACTCCGCGAGTCAGGACTCGCCTTGATTTGGGTGATCAAACCGCAGCAGCTGAGATCGGATGGTGTTGCTTCCGTGATCAGAACTTCCGGGGAAAGAGCGAGAATCTCATCAACGTTCCAGCTGCGCTTTGTGGTGATTTCATAGCCTTGACCTGATAAGGCCTGTGTGACGTCTTGGGCAGACTCCACACGCAGGTTGAGGAGAAGAATACGCATCGCTATCATCTTATCACCAAGCAGTTTTAACTTTCCGTCGGGATGCCAGCCGGCATCGGATAGCACTCAGTTGAAACTTCCCGGAAGTCCCCAAAAACACGCGTGGCGGCCGCACCGAGATCCACACTGCGACTCCTGATATGCCTGACTGATTCGATGAAGGATTCTTGTGTTTGGTCGCAGATCCTGGCTCATTCGTCCGTCTTTCGCGGCGGCGTTTCCTTAACGAGTCTATCGCTACCTCGTTGAATTTCCCTCTAGTTACCGATCCAATCGTAGAGGGCAAGAGGTTGCCTTATTCCGAACGGCGCGAGAGTCACAGGGCCCTCCAACAAGCAGCTCCATCCGCTTCCTCGTGCTCATCAGTGCGCCAGACGCGACTCCGCCGCGCTGGAAAGCACCGAAAGACTCATGACGCGATCAATAGAAAAGGCACCTGCTCCTCGAATCATGAGCAAAGCGACAATCGCAAGTACCAGCAGGTGAAACTCATATCCCTCGCCCTTTTGAGTGCCGGTCCAATTCATGAAAAAGCCGGAGGCACGGTGCTCAATCATTATTGCCACCAGCATGTTCACACCGATTCCGAACGCTGCGATTCGGGTCAGGAATCCGAGGATGAGTCCGATCCCGCCGAAGAACTCGGCCGCGATGGCTATAAGGGCCAGGGGAGCTGGAATATGCATCATGCTAGTGAAGGCATTCATCGTAGGTGTGAATCCAAATCCTCCGAACCAACCCAACATCTTCTGCGCACCGTGCGCGAAAAATACGATACCCAGAACCAACCTCAGAATCGCCGTCGCGGTGTCATCATCCGTGGCATATAGTCGACGAAACATTCTTTAACCTCCCTGCGTTCAACGAATTCTCTTTGGCCGTCAATGGGCCACTTATCTTGACATCAAGGTAGATGTACGACCTGCGCACAAAGATTCAACAATTCTGGAGTAAAATGGCATTGTCCATATACCTCGACGTAGAGTCTTATTGGAGCCCCTGTCTTACTGTGATCAACCTGAGGTACGTGCCTTTGGCGTCCCCGATTCGAGTGCCGAGCGATGCACCGGGAACGCGGATCGGGCTAGTGTTGTGGAGGGCAGCTCACGCTATCGAACAGAAAGCCATGCCAAGCTTCTCTGACATTTCCACAGGTGAGGACCCACGCACTGTGCGGATGCCATTTTTCACGGAGTTCCTCTTAACGCTTTCAGTGCTCCGCCCCATGCAATCACTTCGTCCGCCATTAAATGCACGGCCTTGTCGTGCTTTTCATGCGGCTTAAAAGTCGTGAAGTTCTCGAAATCGGTAAACATCGACAGCGCAACCTGCGCCCGCACGTCCGCAATCCTGATTTCGCCCATCACTAGCCTGAGGTTCTCCACCGCGCGGACACCGCCAGCGCCGCCATATCCGACAAATCCCGCCGCTTTGTTGTTCCATTCGTGGAAGAGAAAATCGATGGCGTTCTTTAACGCCGCCGAGGTGGCATGGTTGTATTCGGGGGTGACGAAAATGTAGGCGTCGAGCGAGGCAATTTTCTCGCTCCAAGTTTTCGTATGTGGGTTGCTGTATTGATGCATTATAGGTGGCACGAGTTCATCGAGTAGCGGCAGCTTGTAATCCTCAATGTCGACAATCTCAAACTCCGCGTCGTTGCGGCTCTTCAGGATATCGAGCACCCACTTTGCCACGGCCGCGGCTTTCCGTCCCGGTCGCGTACTACCTACGATGATTCCAATGTTCAGCATGTGCCTCTCTCTCCCTTCTGGTGCGCGTGTGCCTTCTTTAGGAAGGTCAATATCTCTACATCAAGATAGATGTTAGAATTGCTATGATGATTCAGAGTTCTGATAGAATATGCTGTAGCCAACATAACTCGATATCGAGTATTCTGTGGCTGAATCTGAGGGCCGAAGGGAGGTGCCTGCGTTGGCGGTCCCCGTTTCAATTCCGAGCCGTGAAGCGGCGACCCATGTCTGGCTGGTACTGTGGAAGGCCGCCCATGCGATCGAGCGGAACGCTAGTCGAAGCGTGTCTGCGTTGGGCCTTGGCCATTCCGACTTCGCGGTATTAGAAGTGCTTCTGCATAAGGGACCGCAGCCGGTGAATATCATCGGGAAGAAGGTTCTGCTCACGAGCGGTTCGATCACTGCCGCGGTCGATCGCCTGGAATCAAGAAAACTACTCCGGAGGACAGCCGACCCGAAGGACGGGCGCAGCCGGATCGTCCATCTCACTGAGAAGGGCCGGCATTTAATCGCGCGAGCCTTCCAAAAACATGCGTTGGACATGGAGGAAACCATGGCCGTATTGAGATCCGGGGAACGAGTAGAACTGGTCCGTTTGCTTAAGAAAGTAGGAATGTGGGCTGCCGCACGCCTTGATGATAACGGATCGCCAAGAGTGGGTGTACCAGATGCCTATTCCTCCCGCAGTTCTTTAGTGTAGTAACTGCTATCGTCGGATTTAACCAAAGCAAGGACGGACCTTCAAAACTTTCAACCGGCGCAGCCGCCCAGATCAATTTGAGCGCGCAAGGGGACTATAAATAGGCCATGGCATCCGAGAGACATAGTTCCGAACAAGCTCGGCATGCACTGGATATCCGCCTTGTCCTTGACGCGATCCCCACGCTCGCGTGGTCCGCTCGTTCGGACAGCTCCGCTGATTTCTTCAATCAACGGGCCTGGCCGGCACGCCGGACATCGGGCTACTTCTTATGCGGCTGACCTATGGTTCTCATGTATGCCGGGGAATCCAAAGGCGGATGGGGATCCGTCGGCATGGTTTGAGAAATTCTCGCCTCAATGCATTTCAAGGCCCGAATACTCCGGGTGCTGCTCTACGTATCGCCGTACCGTCGGACAGATAATGTCGACCTTAAGGTTGTGCTCTCGTGCCCACTGGAGAGCGTTCTCTGCCAGGGCCGATGCGAGACCCAAATGCCGCAACTTTTCAGGAACTTCCGTGTGGATCAACTCCAGGATGTTTCCCGCCAAACTATATTCCAGATAGGCAACTTGCCCGCTCTGCTCGATTTCGAACCGGCCGGTCGTTACTTTATGCAAATGTAGAGGCTTCCGATGAAAGATATTCCACACGGCGATAAGACCTTTTCTTGGCTTGAGTGCCTATTGATGGCGGTCGGCCATCGCTCAACAGGCGTTATCCCTGACGATTAGATTAGGCGGGGCCTAACCTAACCGGGCGGAGATTTATACCGACCGCCAATGATTCTCCACACCTCGTCAAAGTCTTGCGTATGGCCTGATTTCTGCACGGCGGCATGCCCTTGGCTCGCGGGAGATCATAGATAGCTTGGTGCACGAAAAATACGGCGCTGGTCGGTTCATTAGATCGGAAGTCCGGCTGCGTACAAATTGAGCGCGATCTAACCGGTTCTAACAGGAATCATTAGCGATGCGACCGCAGCACTTGCCAACGACAAACCTGCACAGATTAACATTACACTTCGGAATCCAAAGACGAACGCATGGGAAATTGATACCCGGATCAGCGCTGTCTTATCGGCATCTAGGCCGGAGGGTAGGTCAAGGCCGGCGAGCTTGATTTCGTTCGCCTGAACGTACTGGAGAATGCCGGGCGGAAGCAGTCCGCCCGTGAGACTACGATTCAAGCTAGAACTGAATGATTTCACCATCACGATCCCGAGGATCGCAATGGCAAGTACCCCCGCGACCCGGGCGACCGCATTGTTGATGCCTGAGGCGGTGCCGCCACGGTCCTGGTCTACTGAACTCATGACCACAGTGGTGAGAGGAGCCACACTGACCGCCATTCCAAACCCGAGGACAACGAACGCAGGGAAGAATGCTTTCCAGTAGTTAGCTTCCACACCAGGTACGGCAAAGAGGACGAAACCTGTTGCCGCAATCAGCGGCCCGATGACCAGCGGTGGCCGCGGCCCATAACGCGCGACCAGTCCGCCAGACCAGCGCGAAAGAAAGAACATCAGGAGAATTAGCGGCAGCGCGGCGGCACCGGTCGCAGTTGTCGAGTATCCCTGCACCTCGATAAGGTTCATCGGAACTAAGAAAAAGAAAATTCCAAGAGCGGCGTAGAGAAAAAGGGTGAAGAGGTTCGCGCCACTAAAACTGTGTGACTGAAACAGCGCCAGCGGAACCATGGGTGAGCTTACCCAGACCTCCACGAAGACGAAACCGATTAGACAGGCAAAGCCGACACTCAGGCTTCCGAAAACTAGCGGATGGCCCCAACCGAGACTTATAGACTCGATGAGCCCGTAGACCACGCCACCTAATCCGACAGTCGCGACCAGGGCTCCCAGCCAATCCACATGCCTGGCAGTAGCGTTACGGCTTTCGGGAATATGCCGTAGCGAAATTACGATCACTGTGGCCGCGAGGGGAACATTAATGAAGAATGCCCAGCGCCAGGAAGCATGCTCAATCAGCCAGCCGCCGAGAACCGGCCCCCCTGCTGTCGTGATTGCAGTGAACCCGGACCAGGTACCGATCGCTAGGCCGCGGGTTTTCTCGTCGAAACATGCACTGATGATCGATAGGCTGCCAGGCACGAGGAAGGCAGCTCCTATACCTTGAACACTTCGTGCGATTACGAGTTGCTGAATGTTCGAGGCAAAACCACAAGCGATAGAAGCAGCCGCGAAAATCCCTACGCCACCCAGGAACATCAACCGGCGACCGAACAAGTCGCCGAGGGAGCCGCCGACGAGAATTAAAGCTCCCAAGAACAACCCATAAGATTCGACCACCCATTGCACACCGACGACGGTAGCGTGGAGGCTTGCCTGGAGTGTCGGCAGGGCCACGTTGACCACAGTGCTGTCTATAAAGGCCATGCTGGAACCGAGGATTGTCGCTGCGAGGACCCAACGTCCGGCTTGCGCTGTGCAAGGAACGTCAGCGTTCACCGCGCGGATTACGGCTTCGTCGCAAGGGGGCCTCATGGAGATTGTAGATGCGTTAATGTGCCGACGAGGTTCTGAGATTGTTGAATATCCGTCGGTGAATAGTCCACGGCCCATGGCGACGCTTGACGCACTTGAGGCACATGTGTGCAACCGTGAAATCCAACTCTGTGACCAAACCGAGTTTCCCTCATCTTATGAGGTTGTTTAGGCGGCTCAGAAGTTTACAATTGCCTCCTGTACCCGAACTGGGGCCGATTATGGCGAAACCAATTTTGTTGAGTGTAGATGACGACTCCGATGTTCTGAGAGCGATCGAGCGTGACTTGCGGTCAAAATACGGTGCTGAATACCGCGTAATGGCGAGCGATTCTCCCGAGGGAGCACTCACGCTTTTAAAGCAGTTGAAAGTGCGGAACGACAATGTGGCCCTACTTCTTGCTGACCAGCGTATGCCTCACATGGACGGAGTCTCATTTCTACAGGAAGCGACACGGATCTTCCCCGAGGCGAAGCGGGCATTGCTTACTGCCTACGCCGACACCAATGCCGCGATCGGCGCCATCAATCAAGCCAACATCAACTACTTTTTTCTGAAGCCGTGGGATCCTCCATCAGAGCATCTGTACCCGCAATTGGATGACCTGCTCGATGATTGGCAAGCTTCCTTCCGGCCAACGTTTCAGGGAATTCGCGTATTGGGGACACGCTGGTCGCCCCGGTCGTACGAGTTGCGGGACTTCCTGGCACGCAACCGCGTTCCGTATCAGTGGATTGATGTTGAGGCTTCCGCCAACGACCCGGAAACCAGGCGACTTCTGGAGGCTCTAGGGCCCGAGGCTACGAGCCTTCCTGTTGTGCTTTTCCCGGATGGGACCAAACTTCTTGAGAGCGCACCGGCAGAAGTCGCGCAAAAGGTCGGATTGCAGACACGCGCGCAAACCAGCTTCTACGACTTGGCGATCGTCGGTGGAGGGCCGGCTGGCCTAGCGGCTGCTGTTTATGGCGCCTCGGAAGGTCTGCACACGGTAATGATCGAGAGGGAAGCACCGGGCGGGCAGGCGGGAATGAGTGCGCGCATCGAGAACTACCTGGGATTTCCAATGGGGCTTAGTGGCGGCGATCTTGCCCGGCGAGCGGTGGTGCAGGCCCAGCGCTTTGGAGTAGAAATCCTATCGCCGCAGGAAGCAGTCGGCATTCGAACGGAAGGACCCTACCGGATCATCAAGCTGGTGGACGGGAACGAAATTTCTTGCCACGCGTTAATGATCGCGACTGGAGTACAGTGGCGGCGTCTGGAAGCCCCAGGAATCGACAGGTTGCAGGGGGCAGGCATCTACTATGGGGGTGGCGCCACGGAAGCACTGTCTTGCAAAGGCGAAATCATCTACGTCGTGGGCGGAGCGAATTCGGCGGGCCAAGCCGCGATGAACTTTGCCAAATACGCAGACCGCGTGGTCATCCTGGTGCGAGGGAGTTCTCTCTCCAGCACCATGTCGCAGTATCTGATCGACCAGATTAAGGAGATGACCAACATCGAGGTTTGGGCACACGGGAGCGTCGCCGAAGCGCATGGCGAAACGCATCTGGAAGAAATTTCGGTCCTTTGTTCGGATACCAACAAGATTGAGCGCGTGCCGGCGAGCGCCATGTTCATCTTTATTGGAGCGCTGCCGCGAACAGATTGGCTGGCGAAGGTCGTTGAGCGCGACGAACGCGGGTTCATCCTGACGGGTCCCGACCTTATACGACAGGGGCAGCACCCCAAGGGGTGGACGCTCGACAGAGATCCCTTTTTGCTGGAGACGAATGTTCCCGGTCTTTTTGCGGTGGGCGATGTGCGGCACGGTTCGGTGAAACGGGTGGCTTCCGGCGTCGGTGAAGGGTCAGTGGCCGTGCAGTTCATCCATCAATATCTGAGCAAGGTATAAATGGCCGAAAAATCGGAACTACTTCGCGTCCCGGCGTTCGCCGATCTGCCCGACGAGCAAATTGCTTGGTTTATTAGCCAGTCCGAAGAGGTGCGTCTCAAGCCGGGTGACATAAACATTCGCGAAGGTGATCCGGCGGACACGATGTTTGTTGTTCTCGAGGGACAGCTGCAAGCGCGGGGCGAACTCAGTGGCGAAACAGTGGTGATTTCGATAAACCCGGGCGACGTGACCGGTGTGCTGCCCTTCTCGAGAATGAAGCAGTTTCCCGTAAGCTCACGAGCAATCACGGACGCTCGCCTCCTGCGTTTTCCTGCTTCGCTGTTTCCCAATCTCGTACAAAAGATGCCGGAGTTGACCCAACGTCTCGTGGGCATGATGTCCGACAGAATCCGTGAATACACCCGGCTGGAGCAACAACGCGACCGGCTAGCTTCTTTGGGAAAGCTTTCGGCAGGACTCGCGCATGAACTGAATAATCCAGCCTCCGCCGCCAAACGCGCCACAAGCCAATTGCGCGATGTCCTGAAACGAATCAGGGACGCAAGTCACGAATTGGGAAGGCGCGACCTTACTGCCGCCCAGAAAACAGAAATCGAGAAACTGGAAACGTCGTTCGTCCAACGCGACGAAGTTCCACCCGACGCGCTAACCATCAGCGACCTCGAAGATCAGATTGACTCCTTGCTTCGGAGTCGCGGGCAGACCGACTTGTGGCAGATGGCGGCAGATCTGGCGCGTAAGAACGTCAAACCCGAGGCTCTGGAATCGTTGTTCGCAACCCTCGATGCAGACACCGCCCGAGCCGCTCTGGTGAGGATCGCTGCTTCGGTGGAAATCGCAACCCTGCTGAACGAAATCGAGAGCGCCACCTCGCGTATCTCAGATCTGGTCCGTGCAATCAAGGAATACACCTTCATGGACCAATCGCCCGTGCAAAACGTTGATATCGTGAAAAGCCTGGAAACCACTCTTACCATCTTGAACCACAAGCTCAAACGGGGAGTTGCCGTGCAGCGTGACTATGAGCGCATTCCACTCCTCGTGAATTCATTCGGGAGCGAGCTGAATCAGGTGTGGACCAACATCATCGACAATGCCATTGACGCCATGGGTGGTAAAGGCGAGCTTCGAGTTCGAACCTATCGCGAGGACAGTTGTGTTGTGGTCGAGATCGCCGATAACGGGCCGGGTATCTCGCCCGAATTACAGCCGCACATTTTCGAACCCTTCTTTACGACAAAGGGAGTCGGGGAAGGTACAGGTCTCGGCCTCGACACTGTTCAGCGAATTGTGAAAAAGCACAGAGGAAATATCCAAGTCACCTCGAAACCAGGCGACACACGTTTTCAGGTGCGGCTCCCCTTGACGGAAGCTCTGGCCTAGGACGGCTTACCCGGGAAATGTGGTGAACCCTTCACATCGCGATCGTACCCGGATCACGGCGGGCTCGGAAGCGGCTTGTCAGACTAGGCCACACGGTTATCACACCGTGAAAAGTGGCTTGGAGCCAAACCGCGTGTGCCACTACCCTCTGCCTCAAAATAGGGGTTCACTGCACTCCAGCGGTCTGTTCAACGAAAATGTTAATTTGTTGCCTGGCCATATACATCCACGTGTATCGATATCTATGTTCTGGCGCATAGTGGACTTATTTCCTGCGCAAGTCCATGATATCTGCATGAAGGGAAGCCGTTTTGAGCTAATCGCGGCCTGCCTCGTTGCCGAGATTGCGGCAGAACTATGATTCCACGGATGGGCTGGCTTGAAAGCAGAGACAAACTCCAAGAAGATTGAACGTGACTTCTCCGGGTGCACAAAGACGGTAATTCGTCCCTTTGGCTGCATGGAGTTGTGGGCAGGAAATGAACGAGCGCACCGTTCGTTGGAGCTTGCCGGCTTGGACTGTGACATTATTGCCGTGCCTTCCGGCGGAGATAGCGGCGGGGATCTCTCCGCTGTCTTTTCCTGCAGCGACAGTATCGCTAGAGTAGTGCTCGCAGATTGCGTCGGCCATGGGTACAGCGCAAGCGCAGTTGCGCGGCACGTCCACCGACTGTTGCACAAATTCCAAGATGTTCGTGACACCGCCGGTCTTCTTGCGGCACTGAACGATCAATTCACTCTCGAAGTCGAAGAGTCTGACGGACCTTTACGCTTAACTACGGTCGTAACGGGCACCTTTGACGATGCAACAGGTGAATTTAATTTCGCTTACGCCGCGCATCCGCGGATGCTCCTGTGGCGGGTGAACGATGAGAGATTCTTAGAACTGGGACAAGGTTTGGAGAATTTTCCTTTGGGTTTCATTACTGGTGAGCGATACAACGAGCAGAGCGTTAAATTGAACACAGGTGACATGATTCTCGCGTTCTCCGACGGAGCCACCGAGGTCCATTCTCCGAACGGTGTAGAACTCACGGCGAAGGGGTTTCTTGAATTTGCGGAACGTACCATGCGCCAACTTCCGCGACCGCTGGCCCTGCCAGCTTTTTCCGAAGCTCTCCTGAAGGGTATTCAGCAGTATCGAGGAAACGTTGAGCTCGAGGACGATATCACACTACTTACACTGCGCCGCGCTTCCTGAGACCTTTCCTGGGGCGGCTCCTCTCGGCAACGATTCTTTATGGGATATGATTTAGCTGCTGCGCTGACAAAAATTGAACTAAACCTGACTTTACTTCGTCCACGCTATGCTGAACATTGTGGTTCAGCGCCGCGACTACAGCAGACATATCTTTCCCGTTGACGGGCTCGTCATGAGTGTAATAGTGGGTCCAAACCGTCGATGCTGTCTTCACGTCGCGCAATTCCCATTCAACGCTGAGGCGGGCCACCAGTGTATTGCCGGAAACTTCCTTGAAGTCGAAGAGCCGCCCAAAGAGAAGATAGTCTCCGCGAGCATTGCTGCGCAGCAAATCCACCTCTCGGTACCGTCTTGACGTTCGAAGCTGGCGAAGCAAGATTTCTTGAATCATTTCCGTCGGCGGCTGAGCCCAACGTTGGAATTCATAGGTGCCCATACTTTCGCCATTTGAGCTATAGACGATGTGATCTTCACGATAAAGATGCGAGGCTCTGAGTGGCCCGAGCAGCAACGTTACGGGATAGAGGCTCGGGTCGGCCACAGGAGCCAAATCGCCAGGAACCGTAAGCTGATAGTACTTGCTGGGTCTTGTTGCTCCGCACCCGCATGAGAGTGACACCGCCAACGGGCCGAGCAACATGAGAATTTTATAGTTCATCGTAAAATCTCAGTGTATGCATGACGGCTTGACCGGCGTTGGTCATTGTGGCTCACCCGGCTTATGTTCCCGAGGGTTGGTCGCGCGGATAAGCGTATACGGACGGCTCTTAATCGTTGCCGTGAATTCCTTGAGGTTTTCCGTAACATGAAGCAAATTATCGAGGAGCTCATCAACGTTCTCGGAGTTAACGTCGAGCGTCTGGTCCAATCGCGCCGAAAGGCCCGTCAATTCTCTCAATGTGCCGCGAAGTTCAACCACAGCCTGGTGAAGGTCTCCCCGATTCTCGCCGACCAATTCATCGATGTGAGTGAGCACCTGATTTGCTTCGGCGGAGGTTTTTCGGAAATCTTGCAATAGAGGATCCACTTTCTCGGCCAATGTATTCGCATGGTCGATCGCGGAGTGAAGTTGAGGCCGTGTGTCCTTAATTAGGGCGCGTGTGTCTGCTAGTGTGGCGGCGAGATTTGATCGATTTTGAGGGCTCAAAAGATCGTTAACTCGGTCGAGCGTAACTTTCAGCTCCGTCGCGCGATCGTCGAGCGTTCGAAGAAGCTGTTGTGCTTGTGGCGCGATCTGATTCACTTGCTCCGTCAGTGTATTAAAGTCGACATAATTGTCTGAACCGAGCAAAGAGCCTGTGGGAGCGTTGCCGGCCAGGGCGGTCCCTGGTAAAAGCTCAAGGTGATTGTCCCCAAGGGGGCTCATGCTCATTATTTTCACTTTACTGTCAGTCTTGACAGGCAAGTCTGATTTGACGCTGAACGTGACGTCGATCTGCCCCGGATCTTGCGGATTAATACGCAATTGTTCTACGCGTCCGACCTTGGGTCCTCCGGAATAGCGTACAATGGCTCCCGGCTCGAGCCCGCCTGCAAAAGGAAAGTAAGCATGATAGATTTTGGCCGTAGGGCCAAACGCGCCACTAATGGCAAAAACCGTGGCAATGAGCATACCTGCGGCGATCACTACGAATAGTCCTACAAGCGCCTGTTCGCGTTTTGGCTCCATAATCTTCCTCTATTCTTTTCCAACATTCATCCCGATCGACGCCGATTGTCGGTGAGCATCTCCAGATAATCCGATTCTCGCGAAACTTCCGGTTCAGCCACGCGGTCCAGAAATTGGCGTACGCGTGGCTGCGAGCTCGACCGCATTTCCTCTGTCGTGCCGATGGACAAAACATTTCCTTTATCAATCAGGACCATGCGATCCGCGATCAGGTAGGCGCTTGCCAATTCGTGTGTGACCACAACGATGGTCATGCGAAAGGCCTTCTTGAGTTCCAGAATTAGCTGGTCGATGCCCGCGGCGATGATCGGGTCGAGTCCGGCGGAGGGCTCGTCAAAAAACAATATCTCGGGGTCCATTGCCAAGGCCCTGGCAACAGCAGCGCGCTTCTTCATCCCGCCGCTGAGCTGCGAAGGCATGTAGTATTCAAAACCAGCGAGCCCAACTTGCTCGAGTTTAAGCCGCAGAATAATGTCGATCGTGGACTCTTCCAATTTCGTATGCTCACGAAGTGGCAGAGCTACGTTGTCACCCACGGTCATTGAGCCAAACAACGCTCCGCCCTGAAAAGACATTCCTATCTTCTTCCGAATCTCATCCAATTCCGTCTGTGAAATCGCGGCGATATTCTTGCCTTTGATCCAAATTTCCCCGGAGCTCGCCCTTTCCAGACCAACTAGCGTTCGCAGGAGTGTACTCTTTCCCGAGCCGGAACCTCCAAGTATCACCAGCGTCTCCCCCGGCTTTACTTCAAAATTGATGCCATGCAAGATCTCCACGGCTCCGTAACTGACGCGGAGATCTCGCACGGAGACCATCGGCATCGACTCCCGCGATAGGTCATTCTCTTGATCCATAGATACACTGCCTACGCTCTATCGGCCACCCACGAAATAAAATATTCCCGTAAATACGAGATCCACGATCACAACCAGAAAGATCGACATCACCACAGCTCTTGTCGTTGAGCGGCCCACTTCCTCCGCGCCAGCTCCTGTCGACAGACCTTCGAAACATCCCACCGTCGTAATTGTGATTCCGAACATCACGCTCTTAATCAGTCCTGTGGTGATGTCTCGCAGAAATAGTGACTCGATTGAAGCCTGGATGTAACCCAACCATGTGAAACCGGCCTGAGCGACACCGAATAACGCTCCGCCTAGAATGCCCATCAAATTTGCCCAGATTGTCAGACAGGGCAGCATCACGATCATGGCTAGAAATTTCGGAGTCACCAGGAAATGGATTGGACTAATCGCCATCGTTTCCAGCGCGTCAATCTCTTCGGTAACCTTCATGGTTCCGATCTCTGCGGCAAAGGCTGAGCCCGAGCGCCCGATAACCACGATGGCGGTGATCAACGGACCCAGTTCTCTCGACATCGACAACGCAACAGCTCTGGGCACAATGTTCATGGCGCCCAACTTGCTGAGTTCATAAGCGCTTTGCAACGCCAGAATTAAGCCAATGAAATATGTAATCAGGGAAAGGATCGGTAATGCCCGGACGCCGACTTCCATCGCCTGCGAGACCGCCCGTTGTAAACGTAGCGGTTTCCCTTGGATGGGTCCTACAAAGCCGTAGTATGCAGCGCGACCTCCTAACGACGCGAGGGAACCTACATACGCAAAGCCGTTCGTGACGCTCTGTCCGATTTGCGAGAAGAACTCCGTTGCGCTTTCGGTGACCAAGTGCTCGCTCATGGGTCTCGTCACCTTGGTGATATCTAGGAGGTCAAAGCCTGTTCTTCGTTATCGCGAACCTCAAAAACTTTGAGCAACCGTGAAAGTTGCAATACCTCGCGCGCCGAGGCGCTTAGTCCGAAAAGAACAAGACGTGAACCCATGTCCCGTGACGCCTTGAGACCTTCCACCAAGGAGGCCACTCCGGAGCTGTCGATGTATTTCATGCCGGAAAGATTGAGAACGACCCGAGAGGCACGGGCATCTCGAATCTCATGCAAAAGAGCCTTTCTTAATTCCGGCGAGTTTGACATATCGATATCTCCTGATACATCAAAAATCGTGGCTTTCTCGACTCGGCGAGCAGAAATCTTCATGATGACATTTCCCCTAAGGATTCGGGCGCTGCTTTGAAGATCGGGCGTATTTGATCAACCGGAGCCGGTTCATGTTGCCCGTTCGCTTGTACTCGATGCGATCCACACCGCCACGGATTAGATGCAAACCTAATCCACCGCACTTAACTTCGTCCAATGAACGACCCGGTAACTTTGTCGGGTCAACGGCTGGGCCGCGATCGAATAGCAAGAATTCGACTCCCTGGCCACCCTTCCCGTTGGAGCGGCGACGGAGGCTCCTGCAAGAGACTTCGATGGGTCGGTCTAAACGACCATGATAAGAATGCCGCATAATATTTGACACTGCTTCGTCAATCGCCCGAATGATCGATCTGCATTCTTCCTCTGAAAACCCCAACACTTCCATTAGCGGTTCCATGGCGCCACGAAGCACGCACAGTAACCTGGGATGACTCCGCAGTTTAATCTTCAGCAAGAAATCGTGGTTCATATGCGAAGGTCGGTTTGTGTCACCTTGCTGGTTCGCCACCAGAGTTTTGATACTTGGCCTAGATTACCTGAGTGAAAAAATCGGTCCGTTGACCTAAAAATAGCGCGAAGAAACACAACCTTAGCCCCCAATTGACAGTATTCCCGTCCGGGATGAACATTCTCCCACAGATAGATATTCCGGCAAACTGGCCAACGAGACGCCTATCGCTCGCCTCATTAATGTCCATACCGAATGACGTGCAAATTGATGTCGTCCGCTCGGTCGGTTCCAGCAGAGAACTCTTCAAGTGACTTGACGTTCTCATCCTGCAGCGCTCAAATCCCCTTGGTGGCGCTCGGCGCAATCAGCCGCTCAAGTTGCTAGGAAGGGGACTCAAATGCCGTTCCCTTCCCCAGACCCCTTCTCCTGCTAGGAGATGCAAGAACGCTTTTACAAAAGCGGAGGCTGTGTCCAAAAAAACTGTGCCAGCTTAGGTTCGCTGTCCCACCAGAGGAACTCCCACCGATCAGGTCCCTTTTTCCTTTGGCCAAGCCGCAGATATCCTCCCTGATAGCGGACTCGCATTCTCCCTCCTCCGGCACTGTTGCACCGGAGAAGAGCTTATGCCTGCGTGCTGGGGCAGATCGAACGTTCGGCCGGCTGGCCCAGTACGTGAGAAAACTTTGGCGAGGTCGTACTAATCGAGACCGCGAACAGGTTTTTGCGCTAAGGAGGAAATAGACAGGTGCCGCTACCGAGACTATTTCTAGCTCATAATCCGACCCCCACAGGATGGTGCCTTAGGCGACTTCCGCATACTTTGACAGTCCCAGCGGTTGACACGGACGAGGTTGATCGCCCGAGTCCATTCGGGCCTACACTTCTATGGTTCAGCTTTGAGTGCTACCTAGTCCGACTGCCGCATTTCAACCCGAAAGCCAACCCGAGATGTGTCCAACCACGGCGTATTATCAAGTACTTGGCAGTCCCCAACAGCCTTGTAAGTTGTTGTAAGTACTTGCAATCTCCGCGTTGACACGGTAGAGGTCTGCGGTTCGAGTCCGCACGGGCCTACCATTATTTCGTAGGACTTACGGGGCAACGGCCCCAAACCTCCAACCCACAATCCGACCCACAGCTTACTGCGCTGCTTCCATACTCATCCCCACGGCGGACAGGAACTCGCCCTGCGCTGCACGTGTTTCATCGCTGTCTTCCTGCGTGTAGAGATCCAACGTCGTCTGAATCCTGGAATGACGCAGAATGCTCTGCACGGTTTTGGGTTCGACTTTCGCCTTGTTCACGAGCCAGTTGCTAAGCGAATGACGAAGGTTGTGAAGTCCGAACCTCTGGCCGTCCTCGATCTGCACTTCGACCGCTTTCGCTGCCGGCCGGAGATGATCGGCAACGAATGCGGAAGAGGATAGGGGAACACGGCCGGACGCCTTGAAGGACGGAAAAACAAAATCCGTGTCCTTCGTGTGGGGCGTCTGGCTGCGCCACTGCCGCAGAAAATGCGCCAGGATAGGATGGAATGGGACGTAGCCGTCCGATGCTTCCGTCTTGGTTTCGCCGCCCTTGCCCTTTGCCCAGCGTTTTGAAACCCGGATTCGTTCTTCTTCTCATTTGATGTCAGCCCAGCGCAGCGCCAGAATCTCCGACGAGCGGAGCGCGGTGGCCGCCCAGGTGAGCACTAGTGTATGATGACAGAACGTTGGCTCTGCGCCCGTCTGGATTTGGGGCAGCGTGGGGCCTGCACAATCGACTGTGCGAAAGGGCCTCGAATCCGTTTCCGGATAATTTCCGAGTAGGCGACGACTCGTCCAGAGATTCCTCGTTCGCTCCCGATAAGCGCGCGTTTGGCCGGCGCGTGATGCCTGTCGGTCCCGGCCTCGAGGTGTGCTATTTTCCCCAGCACGGCGGCTGCTTGCTGAAATTGAATTGCGGCAGGACACCTGCGTGCTGCTGATGGAAGAAGAGGCCAATGGATCTACAACTGGAAGGCAAGAAGGTATTGGTGACGGGTTCCACAGCCGGAATTGGCTTCGCGACGGCACGCGCACTCGCGGCCGAAGCTGCGTCGGTGGTCATTAACGGAAGGGGGCAGGCGCGCGTGGACGCCGCCATCGCTGAAATTCGGAAATTACATCCCGACGCGAATCTTTCGGGCGTTGCGAGCGACGTTTCGAACGCGGCAGGCTGCGCAAAGGTTATTCAGGTCGTGGCCGGAGTCGATATTTTGATCAATAACATGGGGATTTTCGAACCGAAGCAGTTTGAAAAAATTCCAGACGAAGATTGGATGCGTTTTTTTGAAGCCAATGTCATGAGCGGAGTGCGGCTTTCACGCAACTATCTTTCAGGCATGCGCGA
>WNFD01008768.1_pt1 | contig 18580 bp, 20 predicted proteins | sample 5400491 | NCBI WGS metagenome assembly WNFD01 (sample SAMN13153343, study PRJNA577476) | soil metagenome | isolation source: 120 cm saprolite under Douglas fir tree site 2 hole 2 replicate 2 | place: USA:California | collected 2015-04-18 | reverse complement strand
GGGGAGCTCGAGTTCTTCACGCTGATGGGCGGCATCCTCGGGCGCAAAGTCCCGGTCGCCGAGATCCAGGGCATGCCGTTCGCCTTCACCAGCCACGCGCAGGTGCATCGGGCGAACGACGGCGCGCTCGGCGAGTACCTCGGCCGCGAATGCGCGGCGAAGGGCATCTACCGCTTCCAGTACGGGCTGCTCGAGAACGGGTTCCGGCAGATCTCGATGGTCGACAAGCCGATCCTCACCGCCGAGGACCTGCGCGGCATGAGAATGCGCGTTCCCGACGGCCAGATGTTCCGCGACGTGTTCACAGCGCTCGAGGCGCAGCCGGTGACGATCAACATTCGCGAGCTCTACGCGGCGCTCAAGTCTCGCCAGGTCGACGGCCAGGAAAACCCGCTGGTCATCACCGAGGTGAACCGGCTCTACGAGGTCACGAAGTACGTGTCCACGACCAACCACATGTGGTCGGGCTTCAACCTGCTCGCCAACCTGAAGTTCTGGAACTCGCTGCCCGAGGACGTGCAGGAGATCGTGCAGCGCAACGTGAAGACCTACGCCGCCATGCAGCGCGCCTACACCGACAACTTGAATCGCCAGCTCGGTGACAAACTGGCCGCGCGCGGCATGATCTTCAACACGGCGGACGTCTCGACTTTCCGCGCCAAGCTCGGCGGCGGCTTCTACCAGCGCTGGAAGAACGAGTTCGGGCCGACGGCGTGGAGCCTGCTCGAGCGCGAGGTCGGCAAGCTCGGCTGACCATGCAAGCCGAGATTCACTACACCGTCGACACGGGCGAGAAGCTCGTCAACGAGACCTTCGGGCCGAACAACATCCGCCGGCGCACGAGCGGCAGCGAGCGCCAGCACCCGATGGAGATCCGCGATGGCCGGCCGGCGCGCAAGGAATTCTCGCTCGACGAAAACGGCTTCGTGTTCGTCGACCACAATAGCGCGGTGAAGGACTTCTTCGACCCGCGGCAGCTCGAGTCGGTCTACTACCCCGAGGTCGAGCGCCTGGTGAAGGAGCTCTCCGGCGCGAAGCGCGTCGTGGTGTTCGACCATACCTTGCGCTCGGGCGACGAGGCCGAGCGCGAGGCGAAACTGGTGCGCGAGCCGGTGCTTTCGGCGCACAACGACTACACCGAGTGGTCGGGGCCGCAGCGCGTGAGGGAGATCATGGGCGACGAGGCGGAGCGGCTGCTCAGGCGCCGCTTCGCGATCCTCCAGGTGTGGCGCGCGATCAGAAAGCCGATCCAGGCGAATCCGCTGGCCATCCTGGATGCGCGCAGCCTCGTGCCGGGGGACCTGCTGGTCGCCGAGCGGCGCTATCCGCACCGCGTCGGCCAGACCTATCGCCTGAAGCACAACCCGAACCACCGCTGGTTCTACTTCCCCGAGATGCGGCGCGACGAGGCGCTGGTCTTCAAGGTCTACGATTCGGAAACGGACGGGCGCGCGCGCTTCACGCCGCACACCTCGTTCGTCGACCCGGCGACGCCGCCGGGATCCTCACCGCGCCAGAGCATCGAGGCGCGGACGATGGCCTTCTTCTAGGGCCGCGGCGTGAAAGGCGCGCCGAGCTCGGCGCATTGCCGGCGCGCATAGGTGGCGCCGATCACACCGAAATCATCCGGCCCGTTGTTCACGGCGACGATCTTTTCGTCGCGCAGGAAGACGGTCATCGGGTAGAAGCCGTCGTAGGCGCCGTAAGAGTTCTTGTCGTTGATCCACAGGCAGGTCGCCCAGCCCCATTGCCGGTCGCGCACGTCGGTCGCGCGCTGGTACATCTGCTTGGGCTCGGTGCGGAACTCGATGATGGCCGACTTGGGATCGGTGAGCCGGATCCCGAGGTAGCTGCGGATCTCCTCCTGCCAGCGCGTCGGGCGCGGGCCATAGTCCACCGAGCTCATTTCCTCCTTGGTGACCGGAGGGGTTTCGCAGCCGGCGAGCAGGGCGGCGGCGACGAGAATGGCAATGCGCTGCATAGGGTCTCCGTGAAACGACGCGGGGAATTCCAAGGCAGGGATTTACACTATGGGATCAAATCACACAAGGACTGCCATGACGATCTCGATGTATCAGGCGAGCGCGCCGCGCTTCGCCAGCACGCTCAGGAACCTCTCCGCGATCCTCGACAAGGCGCAGGCGTACTGCGAGGCGAAGAAGATCGAGCCCACCGTGCTCACCGGTTCGCGCCTCTTTCCAGACATGTTCCCGCTCAGCCGCCAGGTCCAGATCGCCTGCGACACGGCGAAGGGCGCCGTGGCGCGCCTCGCCGGCAAGGAGATCCCCAAGCACGAGGACACCGAGCAGACGTTCGACGAGCTCAAGGCGCGCATCGCCAAGACCCTCGACTTCATCGACAGCGCCAGGCCGGCGCAGATCGACGGCAGCGAGGCGAAGGAAATCGTCCTCAAGCTCGGCGGCCGGGAGGTGAAGTTCGGCGGCATGCAGTACCTGCTGGGCTTCGCCTACCCCAACTTCTACTTCCACGCGGTGACGGCTTACGACATCCTCCGCCACAACGGCGTGGAGATCGGCAAGCGCGACTTCGTCGGTAACCCGTGAAATTCGTGATTTGCGATGTTTTCACCGAGAAAGCATTCGGTGGAAATCAGCTCGCCGTGTTCCCCGACGCCCGCGGGCTCGGCGATGGCACGATGCAGGCGCTCGCCCGCGAGTTCAACTTCGCCGAAACGACGTTCGTGCTGCCGCCGCAAGATGCGCAGCATTTCCGCCGCGTGCGCATCTTCACCCCCAAGGTCGAGCTGCCTTTTGCTGGTCATCCTACCGTTGGGACGGCGGCGGTCCTTGCCGCCCTTAACTCTTTTGATTCTGGAACTATTGTCCTGGAGGAGGGAATCGGCCCAGTGACGGTCGAGCTCGAGCTCGGCGGCCGCGCGCCTTTTGCGCGGCTGGTGCTGGAAAAGGAGGTGGAGAGCCCTCCTGACGTACCCGCGCGTGCCGCGGCCGCGGCGGCGCTGTCGCTGCCCGAGACTGCGGTGCGGGACGCGTGGTTCGGTAGCGTCGGCGTGCCCTTCTGTTTCATCGAGCTTGCCGAGCGCGCGGCGGTGGATCGCGCTTCGCTCGATCGCGCGGCGTGGTCGGAGCATTTCGCACGCGCGTGGGCGCCCAGCCTGTATCTCTTTGCCGGCGAGCTCGCTCCAGGCAGCCGCCTCTATGCGCGCATGTTCGCGCCGGCCTACGGCATCGAGGAAGACGCGGCAAGCGGCTCGGCCTGCGCCGCCCTGGCGGGGCGCCTTGCCGGCCGCCTGAGCGAGCGCGAGGGGACTTTTACCTGGCGCATCGACCAGGGCGTCGCCATGGGCCGTCCCAGCCTGATCGAAGCGTCGGCCGAGAAGCGGGCCGGCCGCGTCGTCAAGCTGAAAGTCGGCGGCTACAGCGTCATCGTCGGCGAAGGAAGCATCCGGACATGAAAACCGAGTGGGACGCTGCGATCAAGATGGATGACGGCCTGGTGCTGCGCGCCGACGTGTTCCGCCCGGACGACGGCGGCCGCTATCCGGCGATCCTGACTTACGGGCCTTACGGCAAGGGGCTCGCCTTCCAGGAGGGCTACAAGACGGCCTGGGAAATCATGGCGCGCGAGAACCCCGACGCGCTGGCCGGGTCGTCGAACAAATACCAGAACTGGGAAGTGGTCGACCCGGAGAAATGGGTGCCCGAGGGCTATGCGATCGTGCGCGTCGATTCGCGCGGCGCCGGGCGCTCGCCCGGCTACCTGTGCCACAACAATGCGCGCGAGACGCGCGACCTCCACCTCTGCATCGAATGGGCGGCGGCGCAGAAGTGGTGCAGCGGCAAGATCGGCATGAACGGCATCTCGTATTACGCGAGCAACCAGTGGCGCGCGGCGGCGACGCAGCCGCCGCACCTCGCCGCGATCTGCGCCTGGGAGGGCTGGAACGACGCCTACCGCGACGGCAACCGCCATGGCGGCATCCTCTGCACCTTCCGCAAGCACTGGCAAGACATGCAGGTGAAGACCGTGCAGCACGGCCAGGGCGAGCGCGGCGCCAGGAACCGCGTCACGGGCGAGCTGGTTTGCGGGCCGGAAACGCTGTCCGAGGATGAGCTCGCCCGGAATCGGGAAGACATGTGGGGCGAGCTTCTGTCGCGCGAGATGGACGGGCCGTACTACCGCGAGCGCAGCGCCGATCTCGCGAAGGTCGCGGTGCCGCTCCTTTCCGCCGCCAACTGGGGCGGGCAGGGCCTGCACACCCGCGGTAATTTCGAAGGCTTCGTGCGCTCTTCATCCAAGAATAAATGGCTGGAAGTGCACGGCGGCTCGCACTGGGCGCCGTTCTACACCGACTACGGCCGCAATCTGCAGCTCGACTTTTTCGATCGCTTCCTGAAGGGCAAGCAGAACGGCTGGGACAAGCCGCCGCGCGTGCTGCTCAACGTGCGGCATCCCGGCGAGCGCTTCGTGCCGCGCCACGAGAACGAATGGCCGCTCAAGCGCACCAAGTGGACGCGGTTCTACCTCGATCCCACGACTTTTGGTTTGGTAAAAGAATCTGTTTCTTCCGAAAAAACCATTTCGTACGACGCGATGGGCGAGGGCGTCACCTTCTCGACGCGGCCGCTGCGAGGCGAGACGGAGATCACCGGGCCTTCGGCGCTCAAGCTTTTCGTCTCCTCCTCGACGAGCGACGCGGATCTGTTCATCGTGCTGCGCGTCTTCGACCCGCAAGGCAGGGAGGTCGTATTCCAGGGCGCGCTCGATCCGCATACGCCAGTCGGGCAAGGATGGCTGCGCGCCTCGCACCGCAAGCTCGATGCGGAGCTCTCGCGCCCGTACCGCCCCTGGCATACCCACGACGAGAAGCAGCCGCTCAAGCCTGGCGCAGCGGTCGAGCTCGACATCGAGATCTGGCCGACCTGCATCGTCGTGCCGGCCGGCTACCGCGTGGCGCTGACGATCCGCGGCAAGGACTACGAATACGAAGGCGAGGCAGCGACGCTTTCCAACATGAAGAACCCGATGAAGGGCTGCGGCCCCTTCGTGCACGACGACCCGGCCGACCGGCCGCCGCAGGTGTTCAGCGGCAAGGTGACGCTGCATTTCGACCGGAAGCCTTTCGTTCTCCTTCCCATCATTCCGGGCAACTAGAGATGAAGAAATTACTAGCCTCGCTTGCGCTCGGGATCGCTTCGCTTGTTTATGGGCAGTCGTATCCTTCCAAACCCATAAAAATCATCATTCCGTTCCCGCCCGGCAACACCACCGACATCATGACCCGGCTGATTGGGCCGAAGATGGCCGAGCGGCTCGGCCAGCAGATCGTGGTGGAGAACCGGCCGGGAGCGAGCGGAATGCTCGGCCTCGACCTGGTCGCGAAATCCGCGCCCGACGGCTACACGCTCGCCGCCGGGCAGGGCGGCAACATGGTGGTGCTGCCGCACACCAGCAGGAACATTCCGTACGACCCGCTGAAGGACTTCGTTCCCATTGCGGTGACGACGACCAACTATCTGGGCATCGTCGCCAACCCGGGTGCGCCGTTCAAGTCGATCGGCGAGATGGTCGCCTACGCCAGGGCGAATCCCGGCAGGCTGACCGTGGCGACGAACGGCGAGGGCGGATTTCCGCATCTCGCGTTCGAGCATCTGCGCACGCTCGGCGGCTTCAGCTTCACGCACGTTCCGTACAAGGGCTCGGCGGCGATCGCCACCGACATCATCGGCGGCCAGGTGCAGGCCGGCATCGACGGCATCACCGGCATGACGCCGCACATCAAGTCCGGGCGCCTGCGGCTGCTTGCCGTCACCAACCCGACGCGCGTCGCGCTCTGGCCCGATACGCCCGCCGCGGCCGAGGATGTCCCCGGCTACGAGTCGGGCGGCTGGTTCGGCTATGTCGCGCCGGCCGGCACACCGCGCGACATCGTCCTGAAGCTGAATGGGGAGATCAACCGCGCGATGCAGCAGCCCGATGTGGCCGAGAAACTGGTCAGCGCGGGACTGATCGTCGTCACCGAGTCGCCGGAGTATTTCTCGGTTTTGCTGAAGAACGACTTCATGAAGTACGGCAAGCTGGTCCAGGACATCGGCTACCGGCCTCAATGAGCATTTAGCGAGACGCAGGCGTCCTCGTAGCAGCCGGCACCCATCGCCGCGGGCTCGAAGATCTTGTGCTCGCGGACCCACCGGAAAGCGTCCTCGAATACCTCCTTGGTGTAGGGCTCGAAGACGATGCGCTCGCCGGGACCCCACCGCCGAACGTCGATCTGCTCGAGGAAGCGCTGCGGGAATTCCCTGCGGTAGTAGTGCGTGTGGCGCTCCGGGCGCAGGTCGATGTCGCGCTGCGCGCTGCGCAGCGCGCGGAAATATTTCTTCACGTCCTCGGGATCGGGGTCGCCGGTGAGCATCGAGGCCATCATGAACGTGCTGTCGATGATCTTGCGGAAGCCGAGCTGCTCGAGGAAGTAGTACGGCCCGGAAAACAGCGCCGCGGCCGGCACCTGGCGGTCGATCAGCTTCTCCAGCCGCGAAAACAGGATGCCGTCGGCAAACGAGAGCTTGATGTCGGCGAGCGGCAGGTACTGCTCGAGCGCTTGGATCGTCGAGTAGTGGCTGCCGGACTGGTGGCCGACCGAGATCGGCACGCCGCGCAGGTCCTCGGGTTTGCGGATCGCCGAGTCAGGCGGCACGAACACCGCCGCCGGCGCGACCGAGTAGGCGTCGGCGTAGAGCTTGCCGTGCCCGCTGGAAGCGGCGACGTTCACCGTCCAGTGGCAGGCGCAGCTGACATTGGTTTCCCGGCCCTTCTCGAAGCTGGTGTAGGCACCGACCTTGTCGGGCGTCGCGTGGCTCTCGAAAACATTGCGGAATTCGTAGTCGAGGCCCTCCGCCTTGAAGTAGCCCTTTTCCTCGGCGACCCATTCGTGGAGCCGGAAATGCGGGGAAATCACGAATCTGGCCATCTGCTCCTCCTCGAAGGCTCTCTGCAGCCGGCATGGTAAGCCATAGTAAGAAATCATGAGAAAGCTGACCTATCACAGGGGAAAAGTTGGCGGCGCTGACAGTTCTTAAAACCGGCCGTCCGCCGAAGGGATTAGCTTAGAAACCATGAAAACGCAACCCAACGCAAGCTTGGAACCGCGCCTGCAGCGTGCCTGCAAGGATCTCGAGGCCCAGCTCGAATCGCTCTTCGCGCGCTGCCCGGACCTGTGGGGGTTCTCGGTCCAGGACAAGAACAACGAGCTCTTCGTGAGCGACGTCGGCATCACGCCGCGCCTGAGCGCCGAGCAGTACGGCGATATCTACGAGGACATCACCCAGACGCTGGCCGCTCTTCTGGACGAGCGCCCCGAGGTGTGTGAACTATTGCGCGCACGCACTTTTGCGCGCGTCCTGCACTGACTTACCGCACTGATTCTGCTGTGATTTTTACCTAGGGTTTTTCGTGTAGTCGATTCAGGTATTCCCTGATTGAGCAAAACGCTGCACGCAGGTAGCTTGGCGGCATGCAAATCAGCCGCGCACCTCATACGCCGGACCCGCAACTGCTGACCGACATCCAGGCCAAGATCGACGCGCTGTTCGCGCGCTGCCCGATGCTGTGCGGCTTCTCGATCCAGGACCGGGCCATGCTGCCGCGTCAGTTGGACCACAGGGCGATTTCCGATGCCGACCTGTTCATCACCGAGATCGGCATTTACCCGAAGCTCGGCGACGATCTGCAAAGCGAAATTTTCGACGAGATCACGCTGCTGATTTCGGACCTCGTCTACGAGCAGCCCATGGCCTACAACGTTCTGCGCGGCCGCACGTTCGCGCGCATTCTGCACTGAATTCAAGGGGTGTCAGGGAGCAAAGGGCGCGCTGCGGCGCGCCCTCTTTTTTTTGCCCGCGGCTATCGGTAGCGGTACACGACGATCTTGTCGGCCGCGGACTCCGGCGTCCAGACCTCGCCTTTGCGGCCGTGGATCTGGCGCACGTTGGCGTTCGGACTCGATGACTTGAAGGTCTCGAACTTCTCGCTCGCCGGATCGAAGCGCAGCATCACCTGCGCGCTCCACTCCGAGGCCCACACCTTGTCGGTCTCGTCGACGTACACCGCGTAGACGCGCGGCGAGCTGCCGGGTGCCTTCCACTGCGACCACTTGCCGGTCTTCGGCTCGTAGCGGCTGAGGTTGCCCGAGTTCCACTCCGCCACCCAGAGGCTACCCTTCGAGTCCGACCACACGCGCCGCGCGCCCTGGCCGCGCGTCGGCGGCTCGATCACCGTCGCGGCGCCGCTTGCCGTGTCGATGCGCGCGATGTGCGAGCCGGCGAGCGAGGCGTAATACACCACGCCCTGCGGGGTCACGTGGATGCCGTAAGGGCCGCGGCCCTTCGGCGCGTCGAATACTTTCATCTCGCCGCTGCGCGGATCGAGGCGGCCGTAGATGCCGCTCTGGCCGGTAAACCAGTGCACGCCGTTCTGGTCGAAGGTCGCGGTGTTGAGATTGGTGTAGCCGCTGCCTTCGGGCAGCGGCCAGGCCCTCACCTGGCGCGTTTTCGGATCGACGCGCACGATCGCGTTCTGGCCGCCGTCGGTCAGCCACGGCGCGCCGTCGGCGCCCGCGATCACGCCATGCGGGGAGGAGCCCGCACCGAGCGGCACGAACTCCACCCTGCCGCTTTTCGGATGTCGTAGCGGATGGGGAGCAGCATGTGATTGTAGATCGTGTAGCCGAGGCAGCCGGCGCGCTGCGTGGCCTCGAAAAAGGGCGAGCGCTTGAGGCGCGCGCCGCGCTGGATCAGCGCCGGGTCGAAACGCGCTGGCATTATTTACTCCTCCTGGCAACAACCGAATAGTATGGTGATAAATTCCGATCGCCTACAGGATGGGAGCCCGTGACGCAAAAACCGGCATTCGAGCTGGAGGTCGACCTCAGCCTCCAGGTGGGCAAGTACGACGTTCAGAAGCTGCTCGGCAAGGGCGCGACCGGCACCGTGTACCTGGCGCGCGATACCTTCACGGGCAGGGAAGTGGCCCTGAAGACGATCGAGCCGGAGGTGTTCCGCGATCCGGAATTCGGCACGGTGTACCGCGCGCAGTTCCTCGACGAGGCGTCGCTGGCGGGGAAGCTGCGACACCCTCACATCGTCGCCATCCTCGACGCGGTGGTCGGCGAGGACTCCGGCCATATTGCGATGGAGTACGTGACCGGCGGCGACCTCTCCGAGCACGCCGCGCCGGAGAGCCTGCTTCCGGTCGCCGACGTCCTGCAGATCGGTTTCAAGTGCTGCGGCGCGCTCGAATACGCGGCGCAGCAAGGCATCGTCCACCGCGACATCAAGCCCGCGAACATCATGGTCGTCGCGGGCACCGACATCAAGATCGCCGACTTCGGCGCCGCCTCCCTGAAGCGCACCCAGCACGTGACGAACACGGCGCTGGGTTCGCCGTACTACATGTCCCCGGAGCAGATTCAATCGAAGCTGCCCACCTTCCACAGCGACATGTACTCGCTCGGCGTGGTGCTTTACGAGCTGCTTACCGGCAGGCGGCCGTTCCTCGCCGAGAACATGCCGGCGTTGATGGACAAGATCATCAAGCTCAACCCGGTCCCGCCGAGCGAGCTGCGGCGCGATCTTCCCAGGGAAATCGACGCGGTGGTGCTGCGCGCGATGAAGAAAAGTCCCGAGCAGCGCTACCCGAGCTGGGCCGAATTCGCCGTCGCGCTGTCGAAGCTCGGCGAGCAGGTGCTGCCGCGCGGCACGATCCCCGACAGCGAGAAGTACGTGGCGCTGAAGACCGTGACCATGCTCGCGACGCTGTCCGATTACGAGATCTGGGAGCTCGTGCGCGCCGGCCGGTGGAGCCGCGTCGACAAGGGCAAGGTCGTGGTGCGTGAAAACGAGCCCGGCACCAGCTTCTTTTTCCTGGCGAAAGGCCAGGCGAAGGTGACCCTGCAGGGGCGGTTGCTCAACATGCTCAACGACAGGGAGTGCTTCGGCGAGATGGCCTACATCAGCGGCGGCGCGGAGCGGCGCCATGCCACGGTCGAATCGATGACGCCGCTGCTCCTCGCCGAGTTCGCCCCGGCAGCCCTCGACAAGATGAGCCTGGGTGCGCAGCTGCAGTTGATGCGCGCGGTGGTGCGCAACGTCGTCGATCGCCTGGAGCTCGCCAACAAGCGCATCGGGCGCTGAGCGCGCATGCGGGCGAAGAAAGTCGCGATCCTCGAGAGCCGTCTCGGCCAGCAGCTCGCCGATCTCGTGGCGCAGCGCGGCGGCGTGCCGTTCCACGCGCCGGCGCTCGCCGAGCTGCCGGACCTCGATCCCGAGGCGATCGGCTCGCTGGTGCGCTCGCTCGAAGAGCGGCCGGCGAAAGCGGCGGTATTCCAGACCGGCGTGGGCACCAGGGCGCTGTTCGGCGCGACCGATGCGCTCGGCCTTACGGCAAAGCTGCTCGAGCTGCTTTCGCGCATGGTCGTCGCCGTGCGCGGCCCCAAGCCGACCGCGGCGCTGCGCGCGCGCGGCGTGCGCATCGACCGCAGCGCCGCCGATCCGTTCACCACCCGGGAGGTTCTCGAATGCATGAAAGATGTTCCCGTGCAGGGCGAGCGCGTGATCGTGCAGCGCTACGGCGTGGTCAACGTCGAGCTGGATAAAGCGCTCGAAGCGCGCGGAGCGAGCGTCATCGAGATCCCGACCTACCGCTGGTCGTTGCCCGCGGACACGCGGCCGCTCGCCGAGCTGATCGGCGCGCTCGAGCGCGGCGAGATGGACGCGGCGGTATTCACCAACGCGGAGCAGGTAAGAAACCTGTTCGCGGTGGCCGAGCAGCTGGGACGCGCCGACGCGCTGCGCAGCGCGCTCAACCGCACGCTGGTCGCCTCCATCGGCCCGGTGGCTTCGTCGGCGCTGCGCGAAGCAAAGGTCAGGGTCGGCCTCGAGTCGAGCCCGCCGAAACTCGGGGCTTTGTTGTCTGCTTTGGATTCGGCTCTGTCATGAGGATCTTCTTCCTCATCATCCTTTTCGCGAGCCAGGCGTTCGCGCAATCGTACCCCTCGCGTCCCATTAAACTCGTGGTCGGCTTCGCGCCGGGCGGCGCGGCGGATTTCGTGGCGCGCGTTTTCGCGGACCCCTTGTCGAGGGCGCTCGGCGTGCCGATCGTGGTGGAGAACAAGCCGGGCGCCGGGTCGAGCATCGCCGCGGAGAGCGTGGCGAAGGCCGCGCCCGACGGCTACACGGTCCTCATCGCGAGCCCTTCCAGCATCCTGGTCAACCCGCTGCTCAGCCCGAACCCCGGCTTCCAGCCGCTGCGCGACCTGGCGCCGGTCAGCAAAGTGAGCGCGTCGCCGCTGGTGGTGGCAGTCAATCCAAACATCGGTGTGAGCTCGCTGCGGGAGCTGATCGACCATGCGAAGAAGAATCCCGGAAGGCTCAATTTCGCCACGTCGGGAAACGGCGCGGCGCCGCATCTCGCCGCGGTACTGTTCCAGCGCCTCGCCGGCGTCGAGATGGTCCACGTGCCCTACAAGGGAGGCGGGCCGGCGGTGCAGTCGGTGCTGGCCGGCGATACTCAGCTCTCGTTCGCCACGCCGCCGTCCGTGCTGCCGCTGGTGAATGCGGGGCGGCTGCGCGCGCTGGCGGTCACGAGCCGCGAGCGCACGCCCCTGGTGCCCGGAGTGCCGGGCATGGCGGAAGCCGGGCTGCCGGATTACGAGATCTCGTTCTGGTACGGTTTCTTCGTTCCCGCCGGCGCGCCGGCCGAGGTCGTGAAGCGCCTGTTCGATGCTACGGGCGGCGTGCTGCAGAACGCGGAAGTGAACCGCGCGCTCGCCAAGGAAGGGACCGAGACTTCAGGCTCCAGATCGCCGCAGGACTTCGCGGCTTTCCTGGCCGAGGATACACTGCTCTGGACGCGCCTAGTGAGGGAGTCGGGCGCGAAGCTGGACTAGAGGAGGCGGCTCGATGAAAACCTGGATGGTCCTCGCCACGCTCGTGGCGTTCTCCCCGCTTGGCCATGCGCAGCATGCGGCGAGCTCTTCGAACATGGCCCTGCTCGGGCATCACGACCTGCAGGGCCGCAGCGCCTACCAGCCGGTGATCCACGAGCAGAACGGGCGCTGGATCGCCTACGTCGGTCATCACGGCGGGCGCGCCGTGAATTCGCTCACCGGGCGCGAAGAGGACAGCGGGACTTCGATCGTCGATGTCACCGACCCGCGCAAGCCGCGCACTCTCGCCCACATTCCGGGCGAGCCGGGCCAGGCCGAGACTGGCGGCGCGCAGATGGCGCGCGTGTGCAGCGGCAAGGACCTGCCGAAAGCCGACAAGTCGAAGTTCTACCTGCTGCGCACCTTCGGCAATCTCGCGCATGAGGTCTGGGACGTCACGCTGCCCGAGAAACCCGCGCGCATCGTCGTCGTCGTCGACAAGCTCAAAGGCACGCACAAGAGCTGGTGGGAATGCGACAGCGGCATCGCCTACCTCGTCTCCGGACTGCCCGAGTGGCGCACCCGGCGCATGACGCAGGTGTTCGACCTGTCGGATCCGGCGCGCCCGCTGCTCATCCGCAATTTCGGGCTGCCCGGGCAGCAGCCGGGAGCGAGCGGCCCGGCGCCGACCGAGCTGCACGGCCCGATCTCCACCGGGGCGAAGGGCAACCGCGTCTATCTCGGCTACGGCACCAACAAGGACGGCATCCTGCAGATCGTCGACCGGGCGAAGCTGCTGTCGGGGCCGCGCGAGCCGACGCCGGAAAACCTGCTCGCGCCGCAGGCCGGGCGATTCAATCTCTCCTCGATGAACGGCGCGCACACGGCGCTCCCGGTCATCGGCATCGAGATTGCGGAGTTCGCGAAAGACAAGGGCGGCAACCGCCGCGACTTCGTGGTCGTGGTGAACGAGTCGCTGGTCAACGAGTGCCTCGAGCCGCGGCAGATGGCGTTCATCGTCGACGTCACCGACGAGAAGCTGCCGGTCGGCGTGTCGACTTTCAATGTGCCCGAGGCGAGCGGGAATTTCTGCAGCCGTGGCGGCCGCTTCGGCGCGCACTCGTCCAACGAGAACCAGCCGCCGATGTACGCCGGGCGCACCGTGTTCATGGCCTGGTTCAATGCCGGCGTGCGCGCCGTCGACATCCGCGATCCGTTCCATCCGCGCGAGATCGGCTATTACATCCCGGCCACCACCGACAGGACGGACAAGCGCTGCGTCAAGGCGGCCGACGGCGGCGAGCGCTGCAAGGTCGCGATCCAGACCAACAACCTCGACGTCGACGACCGCGGCTACATCTACATCGTCGACCGCGCCAACACCGGGATGCACATCCTGGAGCTCTCGCAGAAATGAGGAACACCGTATTCATTTTGCTTTCCGCGGTCGTCACGTTTGCACAAGGGCAAACCTACCCTTCCAAACCGATCCGCCTGATCGTTCCGTTCGCGCCGGGCGGCAGCTCGGAGTTCGTCGCACGCACCGTGTCCGCCGAGATGGCGAAGGGGCTCGGCCAGAATTTCGTGGTCGAGAACAAGCCCGGCGGCGCCGGCGTCATCGCGATGGGCGAGGTGGCGCGCGCCGAGCCCGACGGCTACACGCTGATCATCGGGCACATCGGCACGCTCGCCGCGAACCCGTTCATGGGGCAGGAGCTGCCTTACGACGCAAACCGGGATTTCGCGCCGATCTCGCTGCTCGTCAAGGTGGTGACCCTGTACGTGGTGCACGCCGACGTGCCGGCGAAGGACCTGAAGGAACTGATCGCGCTCGCCCGGCGCGAGCCGGGCAAGCTCAACTACGGCTCGGCAGGAAACGCGAGCGCCGGCCACCTCGCCATGGAATACCTGAAGCTCGCCACCGGCGGCATCGATCTCCAGCATGTGCCGTACAAGGGCACCGGCCCCATGGTGATCGACCTGGTGGCCGGCCGCACGCAGGTCGGCGTCGCCGGCACGCCGCCGCTGCTGCAGCACGTCAAGGCCGGGAAGCTGCGCGCGGTTGCGGTCGGCACCCCGGGCGGTCTCGCGGTGCTGCCCGGCGTGCGCTCGGTGGCCGAGCAGGGCTATCCGGGATTCGAGACCTCGCAGTGGTACGGCCTGATCGGGCCGGCAAGACTGCCTGATTCAGTCATCAAAAGACTTTCCGGGGAAGCTGCGAAGGCGGTTCGCTCCAAAGCCGTGCTCGACCGCCTCGCCACGGAGAGCGCGATCCCGGTCGGCTCGACACCGCAGGAGTTCGCGCAATTCATCGCCAAGGAGCAGGCGCGCTGGAAAGAAGTCATTCAAAAGGCCCACATCAAGGCGGACTGATGTACGACGTCATCGTCGTCGGCGGCGGCAACGCGGCTTTTTGCGCAGCCCTGGCAGCCCGGGAGCACTGCGATCGAGTCCTGGTTCTGGAAAGAGCTCCTGAAGAAGAGGCGGGCGGCAACTCGCGCTTCACCGCCGGCTTGCTGCGCGTCGTCTACCGCGGCGTCGACGACATCAAGCGGCTGATCCCGGACCTTTCAGAGCAGGAAATCTCGAACACGGACTTCGGCACCTATACCGAGGAGCAGTTTCTCGACGACATGGCGCGCGTCACCGAGTACCGTTGCGACCCCGATCTGACCGAGGTCCTCGTCAAGCAGAGCCTGCCCACGGCGCTGTGGATGCGCGGCAAAGGCGTGCGCTTCACCGCCGCCTGGGGGCGGCAGGCGTTCAAGGTGGAAGACCGCTTCAAGTTCTGGGGCGGGCTCACCGTCGAGGCGGTGGGCGGCGGTCCCGGGCTGGTCGACTCGCTCACGCAGGCGGCGCGAAAGGACGGCATCGACATCTGGTACGAATCGCGTGCCGTTTCGCTCATTGCGGATGATGACGGAATCCACGGTGTGATCTTGAAAAAAGCAGGAAAGACCGTCGAAGTCAAAAGCAGGTCGGTGGTCCTCGCTGCGGGCGGCTTCCAGGCAAACACCGAGTGGCGCACGCGCTACCTGGGTCCCGGCTGGGAGCTCGCCAAGGTGCGCGGCACGCGCTTCAACACCGGCGACGCGATCCGCATGGCGCTCGACATCGGCGCGCAGCCGATCGGCAACTGGTCGGGCTGCCACGCCGTGGCCTGGGAGAGAAACGCCCCGGAGTTCGGCGACCTCGCGGTCGGCGACCAGTTCCAGAAGCACTCCTATCCCTGGGGCATCTACCTCAATGCGGAGGGCAAGCGCTTCGTCGACGAGGGCGCCGATTTCCGCAACTACACCTACGCCAGGTACGGGCGCGTCGTTCTTCAGCAGCCCGGCCAGTTCGCCTGGCAGATCTTCGACGGCAAGGTGAAGCACCTGCTGCGCGACGAGTACAAGATTCGGCAGGTGACAAAACGCGTAGCCAATACGCTTGCCGAGCTGGTCTCCGTTCTCGACGACGTGAATGCGGAAGCTGCGCTGAAGGAAATTCAGAGCTACAACGCAGCGGTGCGCACCGACATCGCGTTCAATCCGAACATCAAGGACGGGCGGCGCACCGAAGGCCTCGCGGTGCCGAAGTCGAACTGGGCGAACACCATCGACACGCCGCCTTTCGAAGCCTATGCCGTAACGTGCGGAATCACTTTCTCGTTCGGAGGCCTGCGCATCAACACCGACGCCCAGGTGATCAATTCGGACGGACAACCGATGCGCGGGCTGTACGCCGCGGGCGAGCTCGTCGGGGGAATCTTCTGGTTCAACTACCCCGGCGGCAGCGGCCTGACCAACGGCGCGGTATTCGGCCGCATCGCCGGAGCGAGCGCAGCCAAGAAGGCGGCATGAAAAAAGACGTCTGGGCCGCCGGGGATCTTTACGAGCCCTACGTCGGTCGCTGGAGCCGCGTGGTCGCGAAGGAGTTTCTCGCCTGGCTGGAGCTGCCGGCCGGCAAGACCTGGCTCGACATTGGCTGCGGCACCGGCGCGCTGACGCAAAGCATTCTGCAGCATGCCGCGCCAAGCCGGGTGCGCGGCGTCGATCCGTCCGCCGGGTTCATCGAATATGCCAGAGCGCACACCCAAGATACACGCGCGAGCTTCGACGTCGAGGATGCGCAGGCCCTGAAGGCGGGCGCCGGGTCGTTCGACGCTGCGGTCGCGGGCCTGGTTCTCAACTTCGTGCCGAAGTCCGAGCTCGCCGCGCGTGAAATGCGGAGGGCGGTGCGGTCGGGGGGCGTAGTCGGCGCGTATGTGTGGGATTACGCCGGAAAGATGGAGCTGATGCGCTATTTCTGGGATGCGGCGGTCGAGCTGAACGCGGACGCGCGAGCGCTGGACGAGGGCATTCGCTTCCCGCTTTGCCATCCCGAACCGCTCGCGGCGTTGTTCAGGGAGGCCGGGCTTTCAGGCGTGGAAGTTCGCGCGATAGACGCACCGACGCCGTTCCGGGATTTCGAGGACTACTGGACGCCGTTTCTGGGTGGTCAGGCGCCTGCGCCGGGCTACTGCATGTCGCTTGCCGAGGAAAAGCGCGCCGCTCTGCGCGAGCGCATTCGGGCCAAGCTTCCTTTCGGCCGCGACGGCTCGCTTAAGCTCGTGGCGCGCGCCTGGGCGGTGAGAGGGCGCGTTCCTACCTGATGCCGCTCACCTGGATGCGCTGCGCCACCAGCTTGCCGTCGGCTCCGGGCGCGGCGGTGAGATTGACGCTGGCGCCAGGCAGGAGCTGCGAGGGCTCCCCCGGCACCAGCGTCGAGACGGACGCGTTCTCCGGCACCACGATCTTCTGCGAGCCGTTGTCGTACGTAAGGGTCAATTCGCGGCCGCTCGTCGATTGCACGATCGCGGCGACCGTGGCGTTGGTCATAGTCTGATCATCGCGTCCGTCGAACGGCCGGTGGCCCGGGTTGAGCGGCTTGGGGAACCGCCGTACTTCGTAGGCCGCGAGCGTGCCGTCGCCACGCTTCACCGAGGTGACGCCGAGGAAATCGCCCGGTTTGATCTCACCGAGCGCGATCGGCTGCGCAAATACGATCTCGGTCTTCGCGCCGAGGAGGACGTCGAAGCTCTTGCCGCCCGCGTCTTTCACCTCGAGCGCTTTCCCGTCGAACGCGGCGATCGCGCCGCGCACGCGGACATTGGGTTGGGCGAATGCAACTGCGGCAACCAGCGAAAGGGCGAGCAAACCGAGCGACCTCATGGCGGCCTCCTTGTATGCCGGGGTTAACATGCTTATCCTCTCGCGCATTCCCATGCTAAACCCGTTTCAAGAAATAAAAAAAATAGAGGTCCAGCGCTTCACTTCGCTGCCGGCGAAGTTCCGCGACAAGCGCCGCACGGCGTGGTCGGATCCGAACCGCCAGGGCGCCGCGGTCGACTGCTTTCTCGAGGGTCCGTCGTTCGACCGGCAGGGCAATCTCTGGTGCGTGGACATCCCGTTCGGCAGGATTTTTAGAATAAATTCAAAAGCAGAGTGGCAGCTTGTGACGCAGTACGACGGCTGGCCGAACGGCCTCAAGATCCACAAGGATGGGCGGATCTTCATTGCGGACTACAGACGCGGTTTGATGATTCTGGATCCCAGGACGGGGACGATAGAACCCTTGCTTGAAACCGCCTTCAGCGAGAGCTTCAAGGGCCTCAACGACCTGCACTTCGCCGACAACGGCGATCTGTACTTCACCGACCAGGGACAGAGCGGCATCGCCGACCCGAGCGGGCGGGTGTGGCGGCTGAGAGCGGGAGGCGAGCTGCAGCGGCTCGTGCACAACGCGCCTTCGCCCAATGGCGTGACCTTGAATTCAAAAAATTCGCAGGTCTTCGTGGCGATGACCCGGTCGCAGCAGATCTGGCGCCTGCCGCTGATGGAGGGCGGCACGCCGTCGAAGAGCGGCGTCGCGATCCAGCTCTCCGGCGGCCATGCCGGGCCCGACGGCATCGAGATGGACGACGCCGACGGCCTGCTGGTGTGCCACCTCGGCGTCGGTATCTGGCGCTTCGACGCGAACTGCCTGCCGACCCACCTCGCGCACGCAGGCAACGAGCATCGCCTGATGACGAATATCGCTTTCAAGGGAAAAACCCTTTACATCACCGACTCGCTGAACGGCGAGATCCTGACCGCTGACCTGCCCGTTGCGGGCAAAAGGATGTTTTCCCATCTATGAAAGCGATCATCTTATCGGCGTTGCTTTTTTCTTTCGGCGCGCAGGCGCAGTATCCGGCCAAGTCGGTGCGCGTCTTCGTCGGATATGCAGCAGGAAGCTCGACCGACATCGTCGGGCGCGTGATGGCCGAGCGCCTCGGTGCCTACTGGAAGCAGAACGTGTACGTCGAGACGCGCGCCGGTGCGGCGGGCAACCTCGCGGCCGACGCGGCTGCGCATTCGCCGGGCGACGGCTATACGCTGCTCTTCGCGCAGAACGGCCTGGCGATCAGCGCCGCGGCGCTGCCGAACCTGCCGTATCGCGCCGAGATCGACCTGCTGCCGCTGGCGCCGGTCGCCTCCACGCCGCACATCCTCATCGTCGCGCCGGATTTCCCGGCGAAGAGCGTGCAGGAGCTGATCGCGCGCGCACGCGCCGAGCCGGGCAGGCTCGCCTTCGCGTCATCGGGAGTCGGCAACTCCGATCACCTGTGCGGCGAGCTGTTCAACCTGATGGCGGGCATCCAGGCGGTGCACGTGC
>WNFD01007550.1_pt1 | contig 18580 bp, 19 predicted proteins | sample 5400491 | NCBI WGS metagenome assembly WNFD01 (sample SAMN13153343, study PRJNA577476) | soil metagenome | isolation source: 120 cm saprolite under Douglas fir tree site 2 hole 2 replicate 2 | place: USA:California | collected 2015-04-18 | reverse complement strand
AAAAAGGGGTATTTCGTTTTGCGCGTTTTGCGAAAATTGCGTTCGGAGTCGTCGCGGGTCGCCCTATGGACACAATCCGCCATGCCATGGTGGGGCGGCTGGTGATCCGTCGCCCCCGGGAGAACGCTTGGCAAAACGCGTTCCGGCGTTCGGTTGCTTCGGGGCGACGGTTGAGATGAGAATGCCGTCTTCAGGCGAAGGCGGGCGCTTCGCGGCAATCCCGACATGAGGAAAAGGCCTATTATATAGGATTTATCCGATTACATTAAGATCGCGGCGAAAATATTTCCTCGCTCCGGCAGCGGCACAGCGCCGAGCCCGCCTCTGAAACCGCTCGCAGGTTCGGTCCATGACAGCCCAGCCCGTGGGGGAAGCCGATCAAATCGGATTTAACGAAGGCGCTGTCCGGCCGCAGTATCTCGGTAAGCGGACCCACTGGCCGGCGGCGGCCGCGGCGGGAATGGGCCAAAACCGGAAATCATCCACAACTTTCTAACGACACAACACCGTTCGATCTTATGCGGCGTGAACGTGTTGCGTCAGCTACTTCGTACCGGCAGTCCTCGCTTAGTGCTTGTTTCCTTAGGTCTTGGAAGCGGCGGCGCGTGCCTCAATAACCGAAGCCCCGGATAATTTTTCCGCGAGTAGTCGACGAGCTCGTCGATGAACTGTTCGGCGTACGGCGCCAAATAACGATCCTTGTGCCAAGCAATAAAACACCATCGTCCGATCGCTGCACCACGGTGGACGAGCGGTAAAACGCGCACCGACTGGGAAGAAATATGCACATTTGAAGGAACGATTGCGACATTGTCTCCGGTTCTCACCAGGGCCAACAGAGTATGAGGCGCAGCGCTTTCCAGGATCGCCCGTGGTCTGATACGCGCCATATGGCAGGCGCTATCGAACCAGCCTCGAGATCCGTAATCTCTTCGCAGCAGCAGAAGTGACTCTTCCGCCAATTCGGTGATGTCCAGCACCTTCTTGCTGGCAAAATGATGTTTTGGGGAGACGATCGCCAGCAAATAAACCGGTCCAAGTAACTTTTTGCCATAGTCCTCGTCCTCGGCCGTTATCAGCCCAAGGTGAACATCCCCGCGTTCGAGACGTTCTGGAATACGGGCACCACCGTCCTCGATGAGGTCGATTTCCACCGAGGGATGCCCGCGTCGATAACGCGGCATGAAGTCAGCAAGCAGATTTTCGATATGCTGTGTGCTGCCACCGACCCGCAATGTGCCGCCCGTGCCGCTCTTCAGGACGCGCGCACGCTCGACGAAGGATTCAACGTCATGCAGTACCCGTCTGCCGCGTCTTAACAGGTCTTCGCCCTCCGAGGTGAGCTTGATCCGCCGGCCGATACGGTCGAACAATGGAATGCCAAGCTCGGCCTCAAGCGCCAGAATTTGACGCGAAGCTGCAGACTGAGTGACGTAAAGCTGCCCCTCGGCGCGGGCGAAACCGCCACTTTCAGCGATGGTTACGAACGTCTTCAGTTGACGAAAATTCATGCTTCCCTCATGCAGCCGTTACATCAGTTGCTGCACATCATTTGCATTGTCCCTCATGCAGCCGTTACATCAGTTGCTGCACATCATTTGCATTGGACACAGGAGTCAAGACGCTAGAAACTTCGGAGAGAACGCATGAGGGCCGGTATGTTCGCTCTTGAGCATTTTATATCGGAATGCCGCGCCGCATTGACGGCTGACCCCTCTCACAGGCTGGTGCGTGAGGCCGTTGCCCGCGCCGTCAGGGAGCCTTCCTCCGTCCTCAAAGGTCTGGGCGAACCCAAACGGGCTGAGATTCAAAAGATTTATCACGCAAGTGATCTAACGATTCTCAATGTGATTTGGGGACCGATGATGACTGTCATGCCACATGATCACCGAATGTGGGCGGTCATTGGCATCTACACCGGACGGGAGGACAACATTTTCTGGCGCCGCTTGCCAAGCGGCGGCGGGCGAGTGGAAGCGGTCGGTGCGAAGGCCCTGTGCACCGGCGATGCAGAGACCCTCGGCCCACACATCATCCATTCGGTGACGAATCCGATCCGCCGCTTGACCGGGGCGATTCATGTTTATGGTGGCGACTTTTTCGCGGCCGAGCGCAGCGAGTGGGACTCCGAAACTTTGTTAGAGGGCCGGTACGACGCCGAGCGCATGGCGCGCCGCTTCGAAGAGGCGGACACCCGCATCTGAGAATAGACAGCAGTGGAAAAGAGCCAGGGAGAAAAATGATCTAAGCGACGCCCCTCCAAGGATCGCCTGTTCAGCTTCGCCTGCATAATTTGGGGCATGGCGTGCCAGCGACCGCGAACCGACGTTGGCAATGATAGGAAAAGGCAGCCGGACCAGTTCTGAAGCAAAAATCACGTTCGCCTTACAACACGATCTGCACCCGCGCAGTCGTGTCAGCGAGATCGTTTTGTCAACAGGTTCAAATAAATGTAGCCAAAGGGAGCAATTTTCATGAAAGCAATGCGCCACTTCACCATCGTGATCACTGCTGTTCTGAGCACAGCGGCCTATGCACAATATACCGACGGCGTCGTGAAGATCGGTATCTTGACAGACATGTCCAGCCTCTACTCCGATGGCAGCGGTCCCGGCTCGGTTGCGGCGGCGAAGCTTGCAGTCGCTGACTTTAATGCCGCCGCCAGAGGCATGAAAGTCGAGGTCATTAGCGCCGATCATCTGAACAAGCCTGACGTCGGATCGAGCCTCGCGAATTCGTGGTTTGATGTCGACAAGGTCGACGTGATCGTCGACGTTCCAAATTCCGGGATCGCACTCGCCGTGAGCGAAATTGCTCGGCAAAAGAACAAGGTCTTCCTCGTGTCAGCCGCGGCCGCATCCGACCTTACTGGGCCGAAGTGCAACGCCAATACGATCCACTGGACATACGATACGTGGAACCTAGCCAACAGTACCGGCAAGGCGATGGTAACGACCGGGGCCGACACTTGGTTTTTCATCACGGTCGACTTTGCCTTCGGCCTGGCGATGGAGCGTGATACCTCGGCGGTGGTCGAAGCCAATGGCGGCAAGGTGTTAGGCCGAGTTCGCCACCCAATTAACAGCCACGACTTTTCCTCTTACCTGTTGCAGGCTCAGGCATCCAAGGCAAAGGTGATAGCTCTTGCCAATGCGGGCGGCGACATCATCAACTCGATCAAGCAGGCTGCGGAATTCGGCGTCACTAAGGGCGGTCAGAGTGTTGCCCCTCTTCTTTTGTGGGCGAGCGATATTGCTGCTCTCGGCCTGCCCACCGCGCAAGGGCTGGTGCTCACGGAAACTTGGTACTGGGATATGAACGATAACACCCGCACGTGGACCAAGCGCTGGCAGGTCGAGCGGCCGGGCAAGTTCCCGACCATGATTCACGCCGGTGTCTATTCGGCGATCATCCACTATCTCAGAGCCGTCGAGGCGCTGAAGGCCGACGGCAATGGCAAGGCAGTTGTGGCGAAGATGAAGGAGATGGCGACCGACGATCCTTTGTTCGGTAAGGGCATCGTGCGGGCCGACGGTCGTAAGCTCCACGACGCATACCTATTCGAGGTCAAGAAGCCCTCCGAATCGAAGTATCCGGGCGACTTCTATAAGACTCGCGCCACCATCCCGGCCGCGGAAGCTTTTCGGCCGCTTCGCGACGGTGGCTGCCCGTTGGTCGGTGGGTGAGTGGTTTACATCGAGAATCCCGATCCTCCGAAGCGACGGGGGCAAAGGTCATCCGAGAGGCGGGCATCAGGGCAGAGTGATCGCCTGATTTCCACATAAGTCCCGGCCGCGCCTCGGACCGCGCATGTCGGTTGTGGGTTCAATCGGGCCGTTTACAACGTTGCGGAACACCCGTGCCTTTCGGTTAACGTGGCGCGCCGCCGAAGTCCTGATGCAGCAATGGCAGGGAACGGTTTTTCACCTGAAAGTTGACCGATCAGCCGATGATCATTCTCGCCGGGGCGCTGAATGGACCATATCGTCCAAAGGGTTTTGCGGTTCGACCGTTTTACGCTCGATCTGACGCGTGGATGTTTGCGTGCAGGCGACCGGGATATTGACCTGCGGCCCAAAGTATTCGAGGTGCTATGCTATCTTGCAAACAACGCCGGGCGACTCGTGCCCAAACAGGAGCTTTTTGAGGCCGTTTGGCCCAACGTGACGGTGTGCGATGACTCGCTCGTGCAGTGCATCGGGGAACTTCGCTACAAGCTCGGCGACAACGACCGCCGCCTGATCAAGACCGTGTTCCGTCGCGGCTATTTGATGGACGCCGCAATGTCGACGCAGGCGCTGCAATCCTTGTCGGACGGATCACGGGTGCAGATGCCCGAAGCACCTCAGAAACTTGCGACCGAGCTTCGCGGGCCGCTCCGTGCCTTGTGGCCTATCACGACACATAAATTGCGCGTTTGGGGCGCGGCTACTCTAATGCCCTCATTGATCGCGGTGGTCGTCACTCTCGGTATCGACCACGGTTTCTTCTTCACGTCATGGAGCCCTCAGAGTTGCATCACCGAGTTGCAGAGCCGACCGGACGTTGACCAGGCTTGGTTCGACGCTGTTCACGGCGGAACGATCACAAAGATCGTCGGCGGCTGTAATTTGGACTCTGCTGGGCAGTGGATGCAGGGCAGTCCACGAACAACGTCCCGCGTGATTTGTTGATTTGGTTCTCAGGACGATCAAAGGTTTCCGCAGCCATCGACAGTCGCTTTCGAGGTCGGATCCGTCCGTGCCGACGCGCCGACGGGGAGCCCTCAATGCGGAGTTGGACGAAACCAAATGCCCAAATGTCCGAATCGGGTCACGGGCTGCCGTGCCAAGTCCATCGCTTGTCCGACGGGTTCACTTCAGTACCTGCCGCTGCCTCATATCCAGGCCGTGCCGAGGGCCTTTGTCCGCCCTATGACTCGGTGTCTCATTCCGAATTGTCCTCCTCCAACGCAATGCCGCGGACCACCGCGGCGTGACCGAATTTCTCACGCAGGCGATCGACCGCGTGCTCGGCGGCGGCGCTGCGTTTGCCGCGCTGATCGACGAGATCGGCCGGATCCGCATCCTGCGCGGGAGCGAGCGCGCTGACGCCGATGCCGATCAGGCGGAATCGCGTCGACCCGGTTTCGCGCGCCAGCAGCTCGCGGCCGGCGTCAAATATCTTTGCCGCGAGCTGCGTCGGCGCGCTCAGCGACCGCGCGCGGGTGCGCAGGCGAAAATCCGCGCTCTTGAGCTTGAGGGTCACGATGGCGCCGGCGAGTTCGTTGGCCTTGAGCCGGCCGGATACCTTTTCGCTGAGCTCCCACAGCTGGCGCTCAAGAGCGCGAAAGTCGGCGATATCCGCAGAGAACGTCGTTTCGGCAGACACGCTTTTGGTTTCGCGATCCGGATTGACGGTTCGCGTATCGATGCCGCGGGAGAGGCGTGCGAGCCGCAAGCCTTCGGTGCCGAAGCGGCGCATCAGCTCGGTCTCGTCGGCGCGCTGGAGGTCCGCGATGGTGCGAAAGCCCGCACGCGCAAGTTCCACGCCCATGGCCTTGCCGACACCCGAGATGAAGGTCGCCGGCCGCGGCGCCAGGAACGAAGGCGCCTCGCGCAGGGAGAGCATTGAAAATCCGCGCGGCTTGTCGAGATCGGACGCGATCTTGGCAAGGAACTTGTTCTCCGACAGTCCGATCGACACCGTGATGCCGATCTCGGTTTCGACCTGCTTGGCAAAACGCGCAAGCGTCTTCGCCGGCATCATGCCGTGCAGGCGCTCGGTGCCGGTCAGGTCGAGGAAGGCTTCGTCGATCGACAGCGGTTCGACCTGCGGGGTGAGTGCCCCCATCATGGCGCGCACCTCGCGTCCCACCCGGGCATATTTCGCCATCTCGGGCCTGATCACCTGGGCGTGCGGGCAGAGCCGCCGCGCCTCGAACATCGGCATAGCGGACCTGACCCCGAAGGTGCGGGCAATATAGCACGCCGTCGACACGACGCCGCGATGGCCGCCGCCGACGATCACCGGCTTGTCGGCGAGCGAGGGGTCGTCGCGCTTTTCAATGGTCGCATAAAAGGCATCGCAATCGACGTGGGCGATCGCCATGCGAGCGAGTTCGCCGTGGCGGGCGACACGCGGCGAACCGCAGCCGGCGCAGCGCGCAGCGCGCTCCGGCACATCGGCAAGACAGTCGCGGCAGAAGCTCGCCATCGGGGTCGCCCCGGGGAATCGAGGCGAATAATAGTCGGATCACTGCTCATCTGGCCAGCGACGGGCGCTGTGGAAGACGCGGAGGATATGGACGGCGTCGCCGACGATGCGGTACGGCAGGACGTACGGCGTGCCGGATATGACAAGCTCGCGTGCCTTTGCGATTCGCCCCGGGCTTCCGGAGTCCGGCAGTCGGGAAAGCTGCCGCTCGGCACGGTCCACGATGCGGGCGATCATTGCGTCGGCGGCACGTTCACCGTCCTTCGCGACATCCGCGCGGAGCGCGCGAAGGTCAGACAACGCCGGTCCGGTCCAGAGAAGCTTCATTTGGCCCGGGGGCGGGGCAGCTTGCGCCTGGAGCCCAGTGCTGCAGCCCACGCCCGAACGTCTTCATGGGGAACAAGGTCGCCGCGATCGGCCGCCGCGATGCCTTCCTTGGTGGCCGCGACCTGCCATTCCTGTACAGCGAGGAACTCCTCAATTGCTTCAGCGGCTAAAAAGGACTTGCTACGGCGGACACGCAAGGCAACGGATTCAAGGCGCCGTTTGACCCGCGGGGCGAGGCGAACTGTCAGCGTGGTGCTATCGGCCATGCCAGCTCCTGTGCGGTTGTGTTACTTTGTACACAAGTTAACACCGATTTCCGGCGTGACAACGGGCTGTTTCGGCGGCTGTTAAGGCGTGTTGCGCTCCCAATCGGCGCCGGTGAGAATAATCCTTGCCTTCTCGATCTCTTCTGGAGCTACGCCCGCATGGGCGGCGAACGCCAGGAGCGTCTGCTCGTTGCCTGCAATGTAGGCGAGAACGCCGCCGAGAAAACCTGGTTCCTCTGCCGCGGTGCGGATCGAGCGGTGGTCGATCCCGGTCAGGGCGAGGAAGCGCGAAAGCTCGTCTCTTTCAATTGCGATAAACCCGAGCGCCGCGACCGCCAATTCGAGCGCTGCGTCCCGTCGATCCGCCCCCACCCGTACCTTCCCGGCGAGCAGGCGAGACGGGGGCCCTCCGCGCCCGGATCGGCGATTGGCTTTCATCTGGAGACTGCGCCTCTGCGTGGTAGATGGAGGGTTGCCGGCGGTAACATCTCCGGCCCGGCGACATCAGCTATACGCGCGCGTTTTGATGCGCGCCGCCTGTTACGGCGTATCGGCCAGAATATCCCGGGCGAGTTTCACGACGTCCGGTGGCGATGCATAGATATCGCGCATCAGCCCCTGTACCGCGGTGCCGCCCAGCGGACGCACGTCCAGGGCCTGACTGCGCATCTCGGCGACGAAGTCAGGATCGCGCATGGTAGCGTCGAAGGCTTCGCGCAATGTCTCGATGCGCTCCGGCGGCACCGCCGGCGGCGCCGCGAACGGGCGCGCGATGCCCTGCCGCGAAACGATGAGCTTGAGCGCCGCGACCTGGCGCGGGTCGGAGACGAGATCGGTGATCAGCGGAACGTCGGGAAGATCCTCGTGCTTTGCCAGCCCGATCTGCAGCGTGATCCGGATGCGCTTGTCCGTGAGCCACTCGCGATTTCGGCTGACGATGCTCGTCCATGACCAGCCGCAACGACCGTCGACCTCGCCGCGCTCCATGGCGAGGTTGACGTCAGCGCCGCCCGGATAGCCGGTGACGACCCGCATCGGCAAATGAAACAGGTTGCGCAGCACGATCGGGAATGCGTCGCTGTCGGCGCCTGCACCCGACGCGCCGATCACGGTCTTCGTGGTCAGCATGTCCCGCCACGTTGCGATGCCGCGGGAGGCGTTGATGGCGCAGACGCCCACCTCGTCCGAGATGCTGCCGATCCAGTTGAATTTCGGCGCGTCGAATTGTGCGCCGTCGAGATGTCCGATCAGCGGCTCGAAAACAATGCCGCGCGAGAAGGTCGCAAGCACGGTGCCGTCGCGCGGCGCTGCATTGAAAAGAAAATTCACCGCCTTGAGGCTTCCGGCCCCGGCCATGTTCTGGACCACGACCGCAGGATGGCCGGGAATGTGCCGCCCGAGGTAGCGGCCAAGCTCACGCGCATAGAGGTCGTAGCCGCCGCCGGGGCTAAATCCCACCACGATGCGCACCGTCTTGCCGGCAAAGAAGGAGCCGGTGTCGTCGGCAATGGCCGGTGTGGAGATCGCTATCCCGGCGGCGGTAAAGGCCGCAATGAGCATGGGCCGGAACGCAGGCATCCCGCCGGTGATCCGCCCGCCTGCGCTCCCCTGCAAGCGAGCGAGGATGGGCCGGGCGTGGCGAGAGGCGCGCCCCGCGTTAACCAGCGCTTTGAAACTGATTACTTTCGCGCTATTCGGCGGCGACGTGCGCCTGCTGCTGTACGTCCTCAAGCGCAAACGGAGAAGCTGCATCTGACGGATATCGGTGATTGAACGGTAACCACAAGCGCACGAAAATCCTAGGACTCGGCACGGCCGGGATCAAGCCCCGCGGCGGCTGGGCCCCTCCGGAACGTGAGGGATCATCTGGAAAAATGCGGTAATTGAAGCAAATCAAGGCCATCGTCTTTTGTGCGATTGGTAACCATGGGCCTGACTGGAGTGCTTGACCCATCGATCCAATTCGCGCGAATTTCCGTTTCTGTAAGGAATCCCGCCTACCGTACCGGCATGCTGTATACTGCGGCATTGAGGGGATTTTGAGAGTGGCCAAGACCGTGCTCATCGTGGAAGACAACGAGCTCAACATGAAGCTCTTCCATGACCTGTTAGAGTCATACGGCTACGACACCTTGGGGACGCGCAACGGAATTGAGGCGCTCGAGCTTGCGCGTACGCATCGTCCTGACTTGATCCTGATGGACATACAACTGCCGGACGTGTCGGGGCTTGAGGTCACGAAGTGGATCAAGGGCGATCCGGAGCTCTGTCGCATCCCGGTTGTCGCCGTCACGGCATTTGCGATGAATGGCGACGAGGAGCGCATACGGCAGGGTGGCTGCGAGGCCTATCTGTCGAAGCCGATTTCGATTGCCAAGTTCATGGAAACAGTTCGCAGCTTCCTCAGCGTCGCCGAGGCAGAATGTCGGTGATTGCTCCCTCGTCGTCGATGTCCCGGCCAATCTAAAGGCTTCGTCGAGGCCCTGCTGATAACATGATAGCAACCCAACAGGGGGCATCGGCGACAGCGGACAGATGACGGACGACGGAAATTTCCGTCCTCTGGCTCTGTAATCCGCCCTCCATTGGGGGGAGCGGCCGGGCGAGACTTCTTAAAATTCATCGTAAAAATTCATGGTTGATTGAAGTATAGCGGCCCGTTCAAGGCGCTTAGCATTGTCTTCCCGGCAGCATCCGATAGATTTACGTGCAGCAAAGGCCGCTGCAGGCGACGCGCCTCCAGAAAATGCAAGTCCTTCGGCCGATGCAAAACCCTGCGGTTTACTCAGGTCCGCCGCATCTCCTGAGTCCGTGGGGTTCGGCCGGTCGGGGCGGTGGGAGTGGCCTCCTCAAAGACACCGCTTCCGACCGGCCACCATCTTAAAGCTCCGATAATTAACGGTTCGTAGCCCGAACGGAAATGCTTACCAGCGCGTCAATCGCGGGCGGTATTTCGGCTCGCCCATAACCGGACAACAAATAATTCAGGCTTAAATAAACGATAGGCTTGCACCGGATTGCGACCCGCCAAGGCAGACGTCATCCGGATCGCAGGCACTTTTTACTTGATCTTGGTTTCGCGGAACTCAACGTGCTTCTTGGCGACCGGATCGTATTTCTTCTTTACCATTTTCTCGGTCTGGGTGCGGGAATTCTTCTTCGTGACGTAGAAATAGCCGGTATCGGCGCTCGACAGCAGCTTGATCTTGATCATGGTCGACTTAGCCATCGGGGCAGTCCTCGATTGAGTTGGGGGCGGGCCCCACAGGTTGCGCGGAACCTAGCGACCAGGGTGAAGGAGGTCAAGGAGACCGTGCGGCGCAATGCGCTGCGCTTATTGCGCCCTACTCAAGAAGCTCCCGCAGCCGCTTGCCACGCTGCATCCGGTAGAACGGGACCGGAAGATCGTGGGTGAAGCCCTCGGCGGTCCTGATCTTGAGTTCTTCCAGCACCGCCATTGTGATGCCCGGCATATCGAGCCTCAGGCTTTCTTCGATCGGCAGCCAGACCAGTTCCACCAGTTCGGTGTCGGGGCCGACGACGCCGTCGATACGAGCCGCGATGGCATCGGCATCGACGGCAAAGAAGCGGGTGTCGAAACGGCGTGGCCGTCCCGGCGGCGTGATAGCCCGGGCGATGAAGTGCACCGCGGCGAGATCGGGGGCAACGCCCGATTGGGCGAACTTCGCCCATTCGTCGCTGGGCGCGTGCCTCGAACCTTCTGCCTTACGCCCCTTGCGAGGGACGGTGGATAAGGGCTGATCCGTCCTGGTCCCGAGGATAAGGCCGGTCTCTTCGAACACCTCGCGAATGGCGGCGAGCGGAAAACCGCGCGACTTTTCCGCGCTCGGATAGCGCACCTCTTGCATCAGCCGCGCTTCGACGCGCTTGTCGAGTGGTGTCGCCGCGCTCATGCGGCGGTCGGCAAGCTCGACGCGCCCGCCCGGGAACACGTATTTGCCCGGCATGAACTTGTGGCCGTGATGCCGCCGCCCCAGCAGGACCTTAGGCGAGCCGCCATCGCGATCGATCACCAGCATGGTAGCGGCATCGCGGATCTTCACGCCGGGCAGGTTCTGCTTGCTGTCTCCGATGGACAAGAACTCGGCGAGGCGCGCGTGCGGATCGGAGGTCATTTGCGAATGTCTCTATCTGGCTACGCTATCAGCATCCGCGGCATCTGTTTGGGCGTTCGGGTCGAAGCCGTGCATATAGTTCGCCCACTGCCAGCCGACGATGGCGCCCTTGACGGGCTGCAACAGCCCGACCGCGAGTCCGATCGTCAAGGGCAGCCATAGCACCGCATGCAGCCAGTAGGGCGGCGTGTACGCGACCTCGACCACCAGCGCGAGCGGCACCACGACGTGGCCGACGATCAGGATGACGAAATAGGCGGGCGCGTCGTCGGCGCGGTGGTGGTGAAGGGCTTCGCTACAGACCGTGCAATGATCCGCCACCTTGAGGAAGGCCCGGAACATTCTGCCCCGGTCGCAATTCGGGCAGCGCCCGAAAAGCCCGCGCCGGATCGACTGCCAGGCCGGTCGCGCCGGCAGCCCCGCTTCTTTCCCTCCGCCATCCGCCGGGGAGGGAAGGGAGGGCTCTTGCGAGGGATCTTGTGAGGGATCTTGCCAGCTCATCGGCGGCGCTTACGCTTGCGGCCGGCGTCTTCGCCGGAAGCGCCCTTCTCGCCTCGCGATTTGCGCGCCGGCGGGCCCCGATGTCCCTTCGCAAGAATGCGCGCCGTGGCATCGCGGCGTCCCTCCGACAACATCTCGAAGCGCAGTGCACCAGCGACCGGCGCCGCCTCGACCAGGCGCACCGTCACCGCATCGCCGAGCCGGTAGGTCTCGCCGCTGGCGTCGCCGACCAATGCGTGGGCGCGCTCGTTGTAGCGGAAATAGTCGTCGCCCAGGGTCGCCGCCGGGATGAAGCCGTCGGCGCCGGTATCGTCGAGCTTGACGAACAGGCCGGAGCGCGTGACGCCGCCGACGCGTCCGTTAAAGACGGCGCCGATGCGGTCGGCGAGGAAATGGGCGATCAGGCGATCGACCGTTTCGCGCTCGGCCGCCATGGCGCGGCGCTCCGCCGCCGAAATGCGCGCCGACACTTCACCGAGCGAACGCACGGTTTCGGCCGTTGGCAGGCCGTCGCCGCCGAGCTTGAGGGCGCGGATCAGGGCGCGGTGGACGACGAGGTCCGCATAGCGCCGGATGGGCGAAGTGAAATGGGCGTAGCGCTTGAGGTTGAGGCCGAAATGTCCGTAGTTCTCCGCCGCGTACTCGGCCTGGGCCTGACTGCGCAGCACCACCTCGTTGACGAGGTTTTCGGTAAGCGAGATGTCAAGCGTCGCCAGGAACTCGCGCAGCGCGTGGAGCTTTTCTACGGCCGGTTCATCATGGACGCGGTAGATCAGCGGCACGCCGACGCGCTCCAGCGTCTCGGCCGCCGCCACATTGGCGAGGATCATGCATTCCTCGATCAGCCGGTGCGCCTCGAGCCGTTGCGGCGAAATCACCCGGTCGATGGTGTTGTCTGGCTTGAGCAGGATTTTCCTCTCGGGCAGATCGAGATCGAGCGGGCCGCGCTGGTCGCGGGCGCGTTTGAGAGCCGCGTAGGCAGCGTAAAGCGGCGCAATGACGAGGTCGAGCAGCGGTGCGGCCGTGTCATCCGGACGGCCGTCAGCGGCGGCCTGGACTTGCGCGTAGTGAAGCTTGGCGAACGAGCGGATGAGGACGCGATGAAACCGATGCTCGCGCTTGCGGCCATCGGCGTCGACCACCATGCGCACCGCGATTGCCGGGCGATCGAGGCCCGGCTTGAGCGAGCACAGGTCGTTGGAGATGCGTTCGGGCAGCATCGGCACCACCCGATCCGGGAAATACACCGAATTGCCCCGCGCCGCCGCCTCGCGGTCAAGCGCCGAACCGGGCGCGACGTAGTGGGCGACGTCCGCAATCGCCACGTCGATGACGAATCCGCCTGGATTTTGGGGGTCGGTATCAGGACGCGCAAAAACCGCGTCGTCGTGGTCCTTGGCATCGACCGGGTCGATGGTAACCAAGGGAACCTCGCGCCAGTCCTCGCGGCCGTCTGGCTTGGCCGGACGTGCCGTCTCGGCTTCGTGCAGCACCTCGCGGGAAAATGTGTGCGGGATGCCGTGGGCGTGAATCGCGATGAGGCTCGCGGCCTTTTCGGTCGCGAGCGAGCCCAATCGTGCCTTCACCCGTGCGGTCGGCAGCCCGAGGCGTCCGCTCCGGCTCACCTCGACGGAGACGAGGTCGCCTTCGTCGGCATCAAGGGTTGCGCCCGCCGGGATGGCAAGTTCGCGGCCAGAGTTTTTCTTATCGATCGAGGCCAGTCGGCCGCCGCCCCCCACGAGCTTGCGAAACACGCCGAGCACGCGATGCTTGGCGCGGTCGATGATCTTGATGATGCGGCCCTGGTACAGAATGCCATTCTCGGCGTCGCCCGATGTTTCGGTGCGCACGAGAGCCCTGTCGCCAATGCCCGGCACCTCGCCGCGGCCCGCGCGGCGCGGCACATGGAGGCGAACCTTGGGCGGCTCGCCGTGGGCTTCCTCGTCCCATTCGGCCGGCACCGCGATCAGCTCGCCGTCAGCATCGCGTCCGGTGATATCGGCGAGCACCACATTGGGCAACGCGCCCGCATGGTGCAGCTTCTTGCGTCGTTTCTCGATCGCCCCCTCATCGGCGAGGCCGCGAAGCATTTGCTTGAGGGCCGCGCGATCGGCATTCTTGAGACCGAAGGCGCGGGCGATCTCGCGCGTGCCGACATTGCCGGCTTCCTTGCCGATGAAGGCGAGCACGTCCTCTTTGGAGGGGAGGGGGGTGTGTCTGCGGGATTGGGGATTCAAATATACGTCCAGGAATATTTCACGTGTAGCCCGGATGGAGCGAAGCGAAATCCGGGAAATCAGGAGTCAAGCGTCAGGCGTCAGGCATTGGTTCTGAAACCTGTCCCCGGAATCCTGGCTAGACCTTTCCCGCATTTCGCTTCGCTCCATGCGGGCTACGAACCCTTAGATAATCGCGCCGCCACCGATTTGCCAGTGGCCTCATTTGCGGCCCTCGGCGCGCTTTGTCGGAGCCTTGGGGGCCGCCGATTTCTTGGCGGGTTGTTTCGCTGGCTTCTTGGCCGTCGGTCTTGCCGACTTGGCTGGCGGCTTGACGGGCGTTGCGGATTTCCCAGCGCCTGACTTGGTGGGCTTCGGCGCGGCGGGATTAAGCGCCAGCGGCTTTGCCGTTTTTTCCTTCGCGGGCTTGTCCCGCGGCGCCGCTTTGACGGCAGATTTCGCCGTCTTACCGCGTGTGGGCGGCCGGCGGCCGCCGCCATTGGCGAGATTTTTTCGGCAATCAGCGTCACCGCGCGGTTGAGGCCGATGTGAAGCACGTCGTCGCCGCTCTCCACATTGGCGTAGGTCTTGCCGTGCTGCACGTAGGCGCCGAAGCGGCCGATGCCAGCCATGATCGGCTCGCCATCCTCCGGATGGCGGCCAACTTCGCGCGGCAGCGACAACAGCTTGATTGCCATGTCGAGGTCGACGGCGCCGGGATCGGTCCCGCGCGGCACGCCCGCACGCTTGGGCTTTTCCCCGTTCACCGCCTCGCCCAGTTGCACGTATGGGCCGAAGCGTCCCGAGCGCAGCGTCACTTCGAGACCGCTCTCCGGGTCGATGCCGAGCACCTTGGTGCTGGTCTCCTCAACGCCGTCGGCGCCCGGCACGGAGAACGGGCGGGTATTGCGGCACTCCGGATAGTTCGAGCATCCGATGAAGGCCGGTGCCGCGCACTGGACAAAGGCGCGGGTGCGTGCCGGCGGGCCGCGGCGGGAAGATGTGCGGCGCCAGCATCCCATCGAGTGCATCGATAACCTGGGCGATGCGCAGGTCCTTGATCTCGTCGACGGCGGCCGTGAAGCCTTGCCAGAACTTACGCAAGAGCTCGTGCCATTCGAGCTCGTTGTTGGACACAAGATCGAGCTGTTCTTCGAGGTCGGCGGTGAAATCGTATTCGACGTAGCGCGCAAAGAAGCTCTCCAGGAACGCCACCACGATGCGGCCGCGATCCTCCGGCACCAGCCGGCGCTTGTCGATGCGCACGTATGTGCGGTCCTGCAGCACCTGCAGGATCGATGCGTAGGTGGAAGGCCGGCCGATGCCGAGTTCCTCCATGCGCTTGACCAGTGATGCCTCCGAATAACGCGGCGGCGGCTCGGTGAAGTGCTGGGTCGCGGCGATCGCTTTGCGGGTCAGCGGTTCGCCGGCCGCCATGGCGGGGAGGCGGCGCGAGTCCTCCTCCTCCGCTTCGTCGTCGCGGCCTTCCTGGTAGAGGGTGAGGAAGCCGTCGAACTTGACCACGGTCCCGGTGGCCCGCAGCTCGAGGAGGCGCACCGCGACCTTGGCCTCGATATCGATCGTGGTCCGTTCCAGCTCGGCGGATTCCATCTGGGATGCTATCGCCCGCTGCCAGATCAGCTCGTAGAGCTTCGCCTGGTCGGCATCGAGATGGCGCCTGACGGCCTGTGGCCGACGGGTGGGATCGGTTGGGCGGATCGCCTCATGGGCTTCCTGGGCGTTCTTGGCCTTCACCTGGTAGCGGCGCGGCGCATCGGGAAGATATTTCCGCCCATAGGAGGCGCCAACCATCTCGCGGATGGCGGCGATCGCTTCATCGGCGATCTGCACGCCGTCAGTGCGCATATAGGTAATGAGGCCGACGGTCTCGCCGTCCAGCGTGATGCCCTCGTAAAGCCGCTGCGCGATCCGCATGGTATGGGCGGGTGCGAAGCCGAGCTTGCGGCTTGCCTCCTGCTGCAGCGTGGAGGTCGTGAAGGGCGGATAGGGATTGCGCCTGGCGGGCCTCGCCTCTACGGACTTTACCGTGAAGGCCGCCGTCTCCAGCGCCTGCTTGAAGGCTTCCGCTTCGGCGCCGGTGCCAATGTCGAGCCGCTGGATCTTCTTGCCGTCGGCGCCGACCAGCCGGGCCTCGAACGTCTCGGCCCGGGGCGTTGCCAGCGTCGCGACCAGCGACCAGTATTCACGGGCGACGAATTTCTCGATCTCCAGCTCGCGGTCGCAGACGAGCCGCAGCGCGACCGACTGCACCCGGCCGGCCGACCGCGCGCCAGGCAGCTTGCGCCACAGCACCGGCGAGAGGGTAAAGCCCACGAGGTAATCGAGCGCACGGCGGGCGAGATACGCATCCACCAGAGCCTGGTCGATGGCGCGCGGATGTCTCATGGCTTCCGTCACCGCCTGCTTGGTGATGGCGTTGAACACCACCCGCTCGACGGTCTGGCCCTTGATGGCGCGCTTCTGCTTGAGGGCCTCCAGAACGTGCCAGGAAATCGCCTCGCCTTCACGGTCGGGGTCGGTGGCGAGGATTAGGGTCTGCGCCCCGTTCACGGCATGCGCGATGCTGTTCAGGTGCTTCTGGGCTTTAGGATCAACTTCCCAGATCATGCGAAAATCGTGGTCCGGATCGACCGATCCATCCTTTGCCGGGAGGTCGCGCACATGGCCGAACGAGGCCAACACCTCGTAGCCGCGGCCCAGATAGGCGTTGATGGTCTTCGCCTTCGCGGGTGATTCAACAACGACTATCTTCATGAATTTCCAGTAATTTTGTGCGTTCTGCCAAGCTTTCCGCGGAACTCCGCGGGCACCACAGAATAGGGAAAATGGGTAAAGCCCCCGTCACTGTCAAACCGTCATGGACGCATGACCAGGGCCTGTGGACATTCGACCCCCGCGCTAAACGTAATGACTCCCGCGATTAGTACAACCTCACATTGAGATTGCAGTTCAATTCAATTAACCTAAATCAGCGCAACACCGCCACCTTGTTGCCGCTTGAGCCGGCCGGCAAGCTCAAGCTCCAGCAACGTTGTCTGCACCGCAGTGGTAGAGGCGCCGGACAGGCGGATAAGGTCATCGGCGGACACCGGCGTGGGTCCGAGCAGCGCCACGATCCGGGCGCGGGCATCCGCGGGCGGTTCGGGCAGCAGCGCACCGTCCTCGACACGGGGCTCCAGGTTCGGCAGCTCCGGCCGATGGCCGATGATCGGCCGCAGCACCGTGAGCACATCCGCGGCCTCCGTGACCATCACGGCGCCTTGCTTGAGGAGTGCGTTGGTTCCCGCCGCGCGCGGATCGAGCGGTGAGCCCGGCACCGCGAAGACCTCGCGGTTCTGCTCCAGCGCCATCCGCCCCGTGATCAGCGAACCGGATTTGTGCGCCGCCTCGACCACGATGACGCCGAGCGCCAGGCCTGAAATCAAGCGGTTGCGCCGCGGGAAGTCGCGCCCGCGCGGTCCATAGTCGAGCGGCACGCCGTTTGCGATCAGCGCCTCAACCAGCGGCGCGTGCTCAGGCGGATAAATGCTGTCGTGGCCGCCCGCCAGGACCGCGACCGTCCCGGTCGCGACGCTGGCCCGATGCGCCGCTGCGTCAATGCCGCGGGCAAGCCCGGACACCACCACGAAGCCGGCGGCTCCGAGGTCTCGCGCCAGTTGCTCCGCAAACTTGACGCCTGCCGCCGAGGCATTGCGCGAGCCCACCATGGCGATCATGGGCTCTTTCAGCGCGGCCCCTTGGCCGCGCACCGCAAGCAGCGGAGGGGCGTCGTCGATGGTCGCAAGTCGAGCCGGATATTCGTCCTCGCCGAGGGCGAGGAACGCGACACCCATCCGGGCGGCCGCCGCAAGCTCCCGCTCCGCATCCTCGCGCGGGCAAATCCGCACCGGCCGCCCGGCGCCGCCGCGCCGGGCGAGATCCGGCAATGCCTTGAGCGCGGCGCCGGCGCTGCCGCAGTGATTGATGAGCGCGCGGAAAGTGCGCGGGCCGATGTTCTCGGAACGGATGAGGCGCAGCCAGTCGAGGCGTTGGGCGGGGGATAATTTCATGGTGGGTCAGGTTGGCGAGAAATCGCCGGGCTCCATCACGCGCAAACCTGTACATCGGTCGCGGAGAAATCCGCTCCCTTAAACAACAGCGGTACGTTGAGGGTCTTGGCTAGCGCATAGACGACGCAGTCACAGAAATTCAACGCAGCTTTCGAATGTCTGCCTTTCCCGAACCGTTCGAAAGCCGCAAACGCGGCATCTGCCAGCGCGGCGTCCAACGGAACGATGTCGGGGGCCATTTCCTCCATAAGCAACATGAAATCCGCAACGGCATCGGGACCGAAGCGGCCCAAGACGACCATTTTGGTTTCCAAAAATGTCGCCGCCGAGATAAGCCGTTTGTCGGCGGCTTCGATGAGCTTAAGAAACTGCGGACGTTCCGACTCCCGGTTGACGACCGCGATCAAGGCCGAGGAATCGATGACGATCAATTCGGCACCCCGAATTCATCGTAGCCGATGATTTCGTCAGGGCTTCGGGAGTCGAGTACCGGATAGGCGGCGAAGCGCTCACTGATCGCCATCATGCGATCCGCGGATGGCTTGCGGGAGGGACGGTGATTGCCGCCGGTCGGCATTACCCCCATCTCCCGTGCTCGGGCTTCAACGGCCTCTGTAAGCACCCGCTCGGGCGTTGTACCGCTGCGTGCGGCAACAAGGCGTGCCAGTTGCTCGGTTTCGGGGGCGAGAGAAATCATGTTGAGAGCTGCTCTTTTGTCGTTTCAGGAGACGGGCCGGTTGGCTCAATCATGCTTTTGAAATAAGCATAGAGAGGCTGGTTGCAATTTCAACTGATAGTTGATCCGTCAAGCTACTGGAGAACAGCAACGCAAGTCCTATGCGTTCCTGAAAAACTGCCGCTATCGTTTT
>WNFD01002985.1_pt1 | contig 18581 bp, 18 predicted proteins | sample 5400491 | NCBI WGS metagenome assembly WNFD01 (sample SAMN13153343, study PRJNA577476) | soil metagenome | isolation source: 120 cm saprolite under Douglas fir tree site 2 hole 2 replicate 2 | place: USA:California | collected 2015-04-18 | reverse complement strand
CCGGGCGCGATAAATCCACCGGCGGCAGGCGCCGCCCGTGGAGCCGGTCCGCGCGACATGACGGAGCTCGCCGTTGCAGCGGATCAGCTGAAGGCTCGCCTCGAACGCGACCCCGACCATCCCGAGGGCTGGGCCCTGCTCGGCCGGACCTTGGCCAGACTGGAGCGTTTCACCGAGGCGCGCGAGGCCTATGGCCGCGCGATCGCCTTGCAGCCCGATGAACCCGGGCTGCACGCAGAACTGGGCGAAATCCTGGTGCTGGCAGCCGAGGGCACCGTGACACCAGCCGCGGAAGCCGAGTTCACCAAATCCGGCAACGATCCGCGCGCCCGCTTTTACGGCGCCGAGGCAGCACTTCAGCGCGGCGATGCCGCCGCCGCCAAGACCGCGCTGCTGGCGCTCCTCGCCGATGCCCCGGCCGACGCGCCGTGGCGCAATGTCGTCGCGGCGCGCCTGGCCGAAATTGCACCCGGCGAAGCGCGGGTGAGCGGAAAGAACCCGCCGGGTCCGACTGCACAGGATGTCGCCGCCGCCCGGTCGATGTCACCGGAGGAGCGACAGGCGATGATCCGCGGCATGGTCGAGCGCCTCGCCGCCCGGCTCGAGCAGAACCCTGACGACAAGGAAGGCTGGGCGCGCCTCGCCCACGCTTACGAGGTCCTCGGAGACACCGACAAGGCGCAAGCAGCGCGCACTCGCGCCGCAGCGGCGGGTGCCCCAGCGGCGCGTTAGATCTGGATGGGGGCGAGATTTTCGCAAGACACCGGCCGGATTTCACGCTACCACCCGGAAGGCGGCTGGAGAGTGATCCGTGATGTCCCTCTCACCGGGGTTGTGCCTGGTCACTGGAGCGACTGGGTTTGTCGGCTCGGCCGTGGCGCGCGCACTGTTGGGAGCGGGCCATGAGGTTCGCGTCCTGGCACGCCCGGCGAGCGATCGGCGCAATCTCGCCGATCTTCCCGTAGAGGTTGCCGAGGGTGCGATGGAAGACGCTCCATCGCTCGCGCGTGCCGTCACCGGCTGCCGATATCTGTTCCACGTTGCCGCCGATTATCGCCTATGGGTCCCCGACCCCGCGCCGATGTTCCGTGCGAATGTGGAGGGGACCCGCATCCTGATGCGAGCGGCACTCGATGCCGGCGTCGAAAGGGTGGTTCATACGAGCAGCGTCGCCACCCTTGGTCTCGTCCCCGAGGGGTCGGCCGACGAGGAAACTCCGAGCACCGCGGACGACATGATCGGGCCCTATAAGCGCTCGAAATTCCAGGCGGAGGAAGTCGTCCGCAACCTCGTCACCAGGCGCGGTTTGCCCGCGGTCATCGTCAATCCGTCGACCCCGGTCGGCCCGCGTGACCTCAAGCCGACGCCGACCGGCCGCCTGATCCTCGAAGCCGCGCGCGGGCATATGCCGGGCTATGTCGATACCGGTCTCAACATCGTGCATGTCGACGATGTCGCTGCCGGCCATATCGCGGCAGCGGAGCGGGGGCGGGTCGGAGAGCGTTATATCCTTGGCGGCCAGAACATGTCGCTGGCGCAGATTCTGGCGGAGGTCCTACCCCGCCGCTGTCGGGGCCGAGCTTCTTGCACGCCTGACGGGCCGCGAGCCCTTCATCACCCGCGACGGGGTCCGGATGGCTAGGAAAAAGATGTATTTCACTTCGGCAAAGGCCTCGCGCGAACTCGGCTACGCGCCGCGGCCGGCGCGGGATGCAGTCGCCGCTGCCGTCGGCTGGTTCAAGGCCAACGGGTACCTGCGATGACGGCGGTGGCTGCCGAGCGGGAAGAGAGTGTCGATAGCGTCGAGACGCCCTCGGGCAAATGGCGGGGCGGCGAGAATTTTCCGGTCGGGTCCCTGCTGATCCGGCGCGACCTGCGGGCCCATGTGCACGCCTTTTACCGATTCGCCCGGAACGCCGATGATATCGCCGACAACCCGGGGCTGACCGCCGATGAGAAGGTTCGCCGGCTCGACCGCATGACGGCAATTCTCGACGGCGCACCGGGGCAAGCTTCGCCCACCGCTGCGGCGATGCGTCAAAGCTTGATCGAGACGCGGGTCTCAGCGCAGCATTGCCACGACGTGTTGCAAGCGTTTCGGCTCGACGCGACAAAGCTGCGCTATCGCGACTGGGACGATTTGATGGCGTATTGCCGCTATTCGGCCTCGCCGGTCGGGCGCCAGCTGCTCGACCTGCACGGCGAGAGTCGCGAGACATGGCCTGCTTCGGATGCACTGTGCTCGGCGCTGCAGGTTCTCAACCACCTGCAGGATTGCGCCGACGACTACCAACTGCTCGATCGGGTCTATCTACCGATGACGGATCTCGCGGCAAACGGGATCGGCGTAGAGGCGCTGGCGGCCCGAGCATCGTGCCCCGGATTGCGTCGAGTGCTCGACAGCCTCCTCGACCGCACCGGCGCACTCGTCGAGACCGCACGCGGCTTGCCGCTGCAAGTCGTCTCGTCCGGGCTGCGCTGGGAAAGTGCCGTCATCGTCGAGCTTGCGGCGCGCTTGCTGCGTTTGCTGCGTCGTGGCGATCCCTTGGCGGTTCGGGTCAAGCTGCGAAAGTCGGATTTCATTGCCGCTTTTTTGATCGGCGTCTCGGGGTTCGCTCGGGGATGAACGATACTGCGTTCGGCGCCGTCGCAAGCCAGCTCGACGACGCGGCGCTGCTCCGGACCATCCGCCGTCGGGTCGCGGCGGCGGGAACCTCGTTCTACTGGGCGATGCGCCTCCTGCCACAGGATCGCCGCAACGGGATGTACGCGGTCTATTCGTTCTGCCGCGAGGTCGACGACATCGCCGACGGCGAATGGCCGGTCGGGCACAAGCTTGCGGCGCTGGCCGCCTGGCGCGAGGAGATCGACGCTCTCTATGCCGGGCATCCGCGCCACCTCATCGCCTGCGCGCTGAGCGAGCCCGTACTGCGCTATCGTTTGCGCCGGCGCGATTTTCTCGCCGTCATTGACGGGATGGAGATGGACGCGCGCGAAGAGATTTGCGCTCCCGATCTTGCGACGCTCGACCTCTACTGCGCACGCGTCGCGAGCGCCGTCGGCCATCTCTCTGTTCACGTCTTCGGCGACCCGAGCGACGCTGCCCACGCGGTCGCCGAAGCGCTCGGGCGAGCACTGCAGCTGACCAATATTCTGCGCGATCTCGGCGAGGATTCCGGACGCGGCCGGCTGTATTTGCCCCGCGAGATTCTCGACCGCCACGGGATCCGCTGCACCGAGCCGCGGGCGATCTTGCGGCACCCAGCACTACCGGCAGCCTGCCGCGAGGTTGCCGCCATCGCTGAGGAGCACTTTCAGGAGAGTATGCGCGCGATGGCGCGCTGCTCGCGCCGGGCGATGCGTCCCGCTGCGGTGATGGCCGCAATCTACCGCACGACGCTTGCGGCCTTGCTCCGCTCGGGATGGCGGGATCCCGCCATGCGCGTCGGCCCGTCAACCCTGTTCAAACTCTGGCTGGTGCTGCGACACGGTCTCATATGAGAGCCAGGTCGGGCGCGGTGCATGTCGTCGGGGCCGGTCTCGCCGGTCTTGCCGCCGCGGTCGAACTCGGCGCCGCAGGTCGGCGGGTAAAGCTGTACGAAGCCGGTCGTCATGCCGGCGGGCGCTGCCGATCCTATCTCGACGCGGAACTCGGCTGCCGAATCGACAACGGCAACCATCTCCTACTTGCCGGCAACAAGGCTGCACTCCGCTATCTCGCTCGGATCGATGCGCTCGGTACGCTTGAAGGCCCAAAGGAGGCGGTCTTTCCTTTCGTCGATGTTGGAACCGGGGAGCGCTGGACCTTGCGGCCGAACCGCGGGGTTGTCCCGTGGTGGATCGCGAACGCAAGGAGACGGGTGCCGAAGACCCGCGCGACCGACTATCTCGCTGCGCTGGCATTGCGGCGTGCCGACCAGTCGGCGACGGTTGGCGAGGTGCTCGAGCAGCATCGCCCGTTGTTCCGCCGGTTGTGGGAGCCGCTCGCCGTCGCCGCGTTGAATACCGGTGCCGAAGGCGCGTCGGCCAGGCTGTTCTGGCGGATCCTGGCGGAGACGCTCGGGCGGGGCGGGGCGGCGTGCCGCCCGCTGGTGCCGCGCGACGGGCTCTCGGAAACATTTGTCGATCCGGCGCTTGCCCGCTTGCGCGCGCAGGGTTGCGAGATCCGCTTCGGAGCGCTCCTGCGAGCGCTGAGATTTGGGACGGATCGGGTGACAGAACTGGTGTTCGACAACGGCTCGATCGAACTCGGCCATGGCGACAGCCTGATCCTCGCCGTGCCCGCGCCGGGGGCGGCCCGTCTTGTTCCGGCGCTCACAGTGCCCGATGCCTATTCACCGATCGTCAACGCGCATTTTCGCGGCACCCGCCCGGCAGGTTCGCCGCTCTTCGTCGGGGTGATCGGCGGCTCGGCCGAATGGATCTTTCGCAAGCGAGAGACGCTATCGGTAACAGTCAGCGCGGCCGACAGGTTCGTCGACCGACCGGCCGAGGAGCTGCGCCAACTGCTCTGGTCCGACGCAGCCTCGGCCTATCGGCTGCCGAGGTATCCGGTCCCGCCGGCGCGAATCGTCAAAGAGCGTCGCGCTACGTTCCTCGCCAGCCCCGAACAGCTGCGGCGCCGGCCAGGGTCGAGGACGAGGTGGGACAACCTGCTACTTGCTGGCGATTATGTAGAGACGGGCTTGCCCGCTACGATCGAAGGCGCTATTCGCTCTGGCTTCGCGGCGGCCCGGCAGGTGCTCGCTCGACGACACGATACCGTGCCGGAGCGGCGGCGAGCGAGGAACGTTTCGGTGCCGGAATCGTCTTGCCGGAAGAGCAAGCCCAATAGCATGTGCCTCCATGAATGACGGGATGACGACCAGAGAATCGGCGACCCTTGTCCGTCCGGGTGGGATGCCCGGGCTCGACGAGGCGGTCGCCCGTGCCGGCAAATCGCTGCTGGCTTTGCAGCATGCGGGCGGCCACTGGGTCTTCGAGCTCGAGGCCGACGCGACCATGCCGTCGGAATTCATTCTGCTGCAGCACTATCTCGGCCGCATCGAGCCCGATCTACAGGCGCGGATCGCCCGATATATCCGCGCGACTCAAGGTGCGGATGGCGGATGGCCGCTGTTCTACGGCGGCGTCCTCGATCTCAGCGCTTCGGTCAAAGCCTATTTCGCGCTGAAGGCGGCGGGCGACCCGGTCGATGCGCCGCATATGGTCCGCGCGCGTTCGGCAATCCTGACGCGGGGGGGCGCACGCCGCTGCAATGTCTTCACGCGGATCACGCTCGCATTGTTCGGCGAGCTGCCCTGGCGAGCGGTTCCGGTCATGCCGGTCGAGATCATGCTGCTGCCCGGCTGGTCGCCGTTCCACATCGCCAAGGTCTCCTACTGGTCGCGCACCGTTCTCGTGCCGCTGCTCGTATTGATGGCGATGAGGCCGCGCGCTCGTAACCCGCAAGGTGTCACGATCCGCGAATTGTTCGTCGAACCACCGGAGTCGGTGCGCGACTGGATCACCGGCCCATCATCATCGCCGCTGTCATTTGCCTTCGGCATGCTAGACCGTGTGCTTCGCAAGGCCGAGCCGTTCTTCCCGGCGGAGGCGAGGCAGCGAGCGATCGAAAAAGCCGTCGCCTTCGTGATGGAGCGCCTGAACGGTGAAGACGGTCTCGGCGGGATCTTCCCGGCGATAGCGAATACCGTGATGATGCTCGATTGTCTGGGATACCCGCCCGATCACCCCGATTTTGCGACCGCGCAGGCAGCGCTCCGCAAGCTCCTCGTTCTCGACGGCGAGCGGAGCTACTCTCAGCCCTGCCTATCTCCGGTCTGGGACACCGCCCTCACCTGCCACGCGCTGATGGAGCTCGATGACGGCCGCCTCCAACCGGCCATCAGGCACGCCCTCGACTGGCTCGAGGGCAAGCAGGTGTTGGAGGTGGTCGGCGATTGGGCTGCGACACGTCCCGGCTTGCGTCCTGGCGGTTGGGCATTTCAATACGAGAACCCGTACTATCCCGACCTCGACGACACGGCCGCAGTTGCCCTCGCGCTCGACCGCTTCGACAGGGCGCGTTATCGCCGGGCCATAGACCGGGCCGCCGAATGGGTCGTCGGTATGCAGAGCCGGGATGGCGGGTGGGCGTCCTTCGATGCCGACAACACGCACTACTACCTGAACCACATCCCGTTCGCCGATCACGGCGCGCTGCTCGACCCTCCGACGGCCGATGTGACCGCCCGTTGTCTGGGCCTGCTCGCCCAAATCGGCTACCCTCCGGACCACCCCGCCGTTTCCGCAGGCACAGAATATCTCCGGCGCCAACAGGAGCCTGAGGGCAGCTGGTTCGGCCGGTGGGGGACAAACTACATCTACGGAACCTGGTCGGTGCTCGCCGCCTTCAACGCTGCGGGCATCGAGCCGACATCGCCTGAAGTGCGGCGTGCGGTTGACTGGCTGCTCGCGCAACAGCGCAAGGATGGGGGCTGGGGCGAAAGCAGCGAATCCTATTGGCCCGAAGCCCCCCACGGCGAAGCACCGTACAGCACACCGTCGCAGACGGCTTGGGCCTTGCTCGGTCTGATGGCGGCCGGGCAGGTCGATAATCCCGCTGTCGCCCGCGGCATCACCTATCTGATCGCCAGACAGGACCAGGACGGAAATTGGGACGAGCCCTGGTACACGGCCGTCGGTTTTCCCCGCGTCTTTTATTTGCGCTATCACGGGTACCGCGCCTTTTTTCCGCTCTGGGCTCTTGCCCGCTACCGTCGGTTGACTTCAGGAGGCTCTGGCCCGGTTCCGTTCGGCCTTTGATGCGCGGTCAGTCACCAGCCCGGGCGCTGTGCACCTGCGGGCTCGCGGCCGAGGCGAAGATCGCGCGAGCTGCGGGCTTTCCGGTCGTCATCGGAACCGGAGATCGGGATCGCACAGCTGCGCTCGTCACGGAGGCGGCTGTGCAGACGGACTGCCTTGTCAGCTTTGGCATCGCCGGAGGATTGGCGCCGGAGCTCGAAGCCGGGACAGTGGTCGTTTCGGGCGAGGTCGTTTTTGACCGGTGCCGTTGCATGGTCGAGCCGCCGTATCGGCGGCAGCTGACCGAGTTCGCGCGATCGATCGGAGCGGTCGAGGGGCCAGTGTTGGGGGCCGGTTCCGTTCTCGCAACGCAGATAGAGAAGCAGCAAGCCTGGGGGGCGACCGGTGCTCTCGCCGTCGACCTCGAAAGCGCGATCGTCGCGCGCACCGCGATGGCGCTCGGCATCCCCTTCATCGTTCTGCGCACGATCGCCGACACGGCGCGGCGGGACCTTCCGCCGGTGGCGTTGATCCCCCTCCGCCGGGACGGAAAACCCGACATCTCTCGCATCCTTGCCGCGGCGGTTCGGGGGCCGTCTCAGCTACCCGGAATGATCGGACTGGCGTGGGAGACCCGCAAGGCGCTGTCCGCGTTAATCGGCCCCTCCCGGGCGCTGCGAGAACTGGTCGGCAACCCCTAGCCGTGTGATCGCGTCCTCGACGTGGCGCGAGAAGACGTATTCAGCAGGACGCTGCCGGTCGAGGGGGATCTCAGGCGCCATGGTACCTTCGGTGCGGATACCCCGCAGTACGACTTTTGCCGCTTTCAGGGGGTTGCGGACCGAATCCATCACCGCGGTTGCCTCGTAGCCGCTGTGCACCATGCAATTCGCACACTTCTCGTAGCTCCCCGTTCCGTAAGCGTCCCAGTTGGTCTCTTCCATCAGCTCCCTGAAGGTCTTGGCATAGCCTTCGCCCAGCAAATAGCAGGGCCGTTGCCAGCCGAAATAGTTTCGCGTCGGGTTGCCCCATGGCGTGCAGTGGTAAGACTGGTTGCCTGCCAGGAAGTCTAGGAAGAGGATCGATTGATTGAAAGACCAGCGCCGGGTTCCGCGAGTGAAGATGCTACGGAACAGCTCCTTTGTCCGACGTCGGTTCAAAAAGTGCTGCTGATCCGGCGCCCGCTCATAAGCATAGCCAGGCGACACGGTGATCCCGTCGATGCCGATTTCTGTGACCGCGTCGAAGAAGCGAGCGATGCGGTCCGGTTCGGCCGTGTCGAATAGGGTTGCGTTGATATTGACTCGAAAGCCACGCGCCTTGGCCAATTTGATCGCGGCGACGGCCCGGTCATAGACGCCCTCCTGGCACACCGAGCGGTCGTGGTCTTCGCGATCGCCGTCGAGATGGACTGTCCAAGCAAAATACGGGCTGGGAGTGAACAGGTCGATCTTCTTCTCGAGAAGCAGCGCGTTGGTGCAGAGATAAACAAATTTCTTCCGCGCGATGATCAGCGTGGCGATGTCGGCGATCTCGCGGTGCAGCAGCGGCTCGCCGCCGGCGAGAACCACGACCGGCGCACCACATTCATCGACGGCATCGAGGCACTCATCGATGCTCAGGCGCTGATTGAGGATCGCATCCGGATAGTCGATCTTGCCGCAGCCGGCGCAGGAAAGATTACAGCGAAACAGCGGTTCCAGCATCAGGACGAGCGGGTATCGCCGCACACCCTTCAAGTGTCGACCGACGACATAGGCACCTACCCGGATCGATTGGCGCAACGGGACGGCCACGACGCGCTCTCCTCAAGAGTTACAACTGCAGCCCGCTTTCAGCTGCCGATATCGGCAAGCTGCGGCGGCATCCTGAAACGGACGTTCTCGGTGACGCCCGGCAACACCGAGAGCTCGATTTCCGCCAGCTCGCGCAGCCGAGCGATCAAATCCTCGACCAGTACCGCGGGAGCGGATGCACCAGCGGTGATGCCTACCGCGGAGACGCCGACGAGCCAGAGAGGATCGAGCGCACACGCATCCTCGATCAGGTAGCTCGCTACACCGCTTTCCGCGGCGATCTCGCGCAGCCGATTGGAATTCGAACTGTTCGGCGCGCCGACGACCAGGACCACATCGACGATTCGGGCGAGTTCTCGGGCAGCCCTTTGACGATTTTGCGTCGCATAACAGATGTCCTTGGTATCGGGCCCGACTATTGTGGGAAATCGTTCCTTGAGGGCATCGATGACCGCACGCGTGTCATCCACGCTAAGTGTCGTCTGTGTGATGAAAGCGAGTTTTTCAGGGTCGGCGACATCGAGTTGCGCGATCTCTTCAGGGGTTGAGATCAAATGGACACGACCGTTGATGCGCCCCATCGTGCCGACGATTTCCGGATGGCCGGCATGCCCGATCAGGATGATTTCACGGCCCTGGTTGGCATATCGCTGCCCTTCGATGTGCACTTTCGAAACGAGCGGGCAAGTTGCGTCGATCACTGGAAGCCCGCGCTCCTCTGCGCGAATCTCGATGGCGCTCGCTACCCCATGGGCGCTAAAGATGGTCACGGCGCCAGGGGGAATCTCGTCGATCTCGTCGACAAAGCGCGCTCCTTTGGCGTGCAGCCGCTCGACGACATGCCGGTTGTGAACGATTTCGTGGCGAACATAGATTGGTGGGCCATATTTTTCGAGCGCACGCTCAACGATCTCGATCGCTCGTTCGACCCCGGCGCAGAAGCCTCGGGGTTGCGCCAGCACGACCCGCATGATCCTGCCTCGTCCGGTAGCAGCGGAGGCCGGGATCCCGGCCTGCGGCGGCATCGAATATATCCAACCCGCGCATCCCTGCCACAATTCAATCACGACCGCACGCGTAATCGTATAGCGAAGTCATCACTGGCGGCCGCCGTCGTGTGCTCTAAACCGGCATTCTCGAAGAGGGTCGGACGGATCTGATGCGCCTGACATTCGTGGTGGCGATGATCCTCGTTCCGGCCTGGGTCTACCTCGTCGGCACAGCGATTGCCGCGGTCCGCTTTGCCCGGCGCCCGCTGCCGGCAGGAGCTCAGCGCCCCGCGGTCTCGGTGATGAAGCCGCTTCGCGGCGTCGAGCCCGGTCTTTACGACAACCTGCGCTCCTTTGCCGAGCAGGATCACCCAGTCTTCCAGGTCGTACTCGGCGTAAACGACGCGAACGACGGCGCGGTGCCGATCGCTCGCGCTCTGATTCGCAACTTACCCGACAGCGATATTGCATTCGTCGTCAATCCAAGAAGTAGGGGCGGCAATGGGAAAGTGGCAAACCTCGAAAACATGCTCGAAGCGGCACGCCACGAAATCCTAGTGCTCGCGGACAGCGACATGCGCGTCGACCGGCATTATCTCGCGGCGGTTACAACGCCGCTGCTCGATCTCCGAATCGGCGCGGTCACCTGCCTCTACAAGGGCGTCGCGACAGCGGGAAAGTGGTCCGAGCTGGGTGCATTGCACATCAACTTCGGCTTTCTTCCGAGCGCACTGGTGGCTGAAGCGTTGGGCATCGATAGTGGTTGCTTCGGTGCGACGATCGCGCTCCGACGGGAAACTCTCTCCCGGATCGGCGGGTTCGCCCGGGTGCGAGATGAACTCGCCGACGACCAGCGGATCGGCGAGGCGGTCCGCGAGCGGGGGCTAGCCGTGGTGCTGTCCCGCTACCTCGTCGAGGCTCGGGTATGGGAGCCGTCCCTGGCCGGACTCTGGCGCCACGAGCTGCGTTGGGCGCGCACCATACGCATGGTCGCCCCCGCCGGCTTCGCCGGCTCCGTTCTGACCCATGCCGTGGCGATTTCGGCGGTAGGTGCTGCGGCGACCGGATTTGGCTTGACCGCGTGCATGTTTCTTGTGATGTCCCTGTTGCTGAGATGGGTCTCGGCGCGGATCATTGCGGGCGCCCTTGCCCTCTCCACCGCTAAGCTTTGGCTGCTGCCGCTGCGCGACGCCTTGTCCTTCGCTGTGTTCGTCGCCAGTTTTTTCGGACGAAGAGTGTCCTGGCAGGACCAGCTTTTCCGTGTCGCAGCGAGTGGCCGCATGTCAGCCGACGGAGACCAGGCCTCATGATGAAGAGCCTATTCCTGCACCCGCCGTCGTTTGACGGCTTTGACGGCGGCGCAGGTTCACGCTATCAGGCAAAGCGCGAGATCCGCTCTTTCTGGTACCCGACCTGGCTCGCCCAGCCGGCCGCGCTCGTCCCCGACAGCAGGCTGATCGATGCGCCGCCCGCACGGCTCAAGCTCGCCGACGTGGTGCCGTTGGCGGGCGATTACGAGCTTGCCGTGCTGCACACCTCGACACCGTCCTTTGCCTCTGACATCCGGGTCGCCGAGGCGCTAAAGGAGCAGAACCCGCGACTGAAGATCGGGATGATCGGGGCTAAGGTCGCTGTCGAGCCCGAAGACAGCCTGAAGGCAACTCCGGCGATCGACTTTGTCGCCCGCGAAGAGTTCGATTTCACCATCAAGGAAGTGGCGGAAGGACGACCGCTCGACTCGATCGACGGTTTGAGCTTCCGCAACACCAACGGCGTCATTGTACACAACTCCGACCGGGCGATCCTCGAGGACATGGACCGGCTGCCCTTTGTCACCGAGGTCTACAACAGGGATCTGCGGGTCGAGGATTACTTCATCGGCTATCTCAAGCACCCTTACGTCTCGCTCTATACCGGGCGCGGCTGCCGGTCGAAATGCACGTTCTGCCTGTGGCCACAGACGGTCGGCGGACATCGCTACCGGGTTCGCAGCGTCGCCCATGTGGTCGAGGAGATTCGCCTCGCGAAAAGCTATTTCCCGCAGGTGAGAGAGTTCTTTTTCGACGACGACACCTTCACCGACGATCGTCCGCGAGCGGAAGCGATCGCCCGCGAGCTCGGCAAACTCGGCGTGACATGGTCGTGCAACGCCAAGGCGAACGTGCCGCGTCCGACGCTAGAGGTGCTGCGCGACAACGGGCTGCGGCTGCTGCTGGTCGGCTACGAGTCGGGGAACCAGCAGATCCTCAACAACATCAAGAAGGGAATGAGGATCGACATCGCCCGCCGCTTCACGAAGGATTGCCACGAGCTCGGAATAACAATCCACGGAACCTTCATCCTCGGTCTTCCCGGAGAAACCAAGGAAACGATCGAGGAGACTATCCGCTTTGCCGCCGAGATCAATCCTCACACGGTCCAAGTCTCACTCGCCGCCCCCTATCCCGGTACTTACCTGCATCGCCAAGCGGTCGAGAATGGCTGGCTCGACATCGCCCATGCCGAGCTGATCGACGAGCGCGGGGTGCAGATCGCGCCGTTGCAGTACCCCCATCTGTCGCACACGGAGATCTTCGACTCGCTCGAAACCTTCTACAAGCGGTTCTACTTTCGCCGCCAGAAAATCGCTTCCCTCGTCGCCGAAATGATTAAGAGCCCACAGATGCTGCGCCGCCGGCTGCGTGAGGGTGCCGAATTCTTCCAGTTCCTACGCAGCCGGGAGATCGCCAGCTGAGGCGGCTAATTGTTTGCGCCGACGATTTCGGGCTTGATCCGGCGATCAACCAGGCCGTCGAAGAGGCACATCGGGACGGGATCCTGTCGACCGCAAGCCTAATGGTCGGGGCCGACGCCGCGGCCGATGCGGTGGCGCGCGCCCGCCGGTTGCCTAAACTTCGGGTCGGCCTGCATCTGGTCCTGGTAGACGGTCGTCCCACTCTGCCGGACATCGAGATCCCGGGGCTCGTGCGCGGCGTGCGCGAGTTCGATCGCAACATGGCCCGCGCCGGCGTACGATTTTTCTTTCTCCCGCAAGTTCGCCGGCAGCTCGCGATAGAGATCCGCGCGCAGTTCGCGGCGTTCCGCGCAACCGGTCTGCCGCTCGACCATGTGAACGCGCACAAGCATCTGCAGCTGCACCCGGCGCTTGCCGACTTGATCATCGAGATTGGGTGCGACTACGGCATGAAGGCCATGCGCCTCCCAGCCGAGCCGGTTGCGGTGCTGCGCCGCGCCTTTCCGAACGAGCGCTATCGAACCTCGCCCTACGGCCCTTGGGTCAAGGCATTGCGGCGCCGACTGCGGCGGGCGAGACTCTATGCCAACGACTATGTCTTCGGCGTCGCTTGGAGCGGCGGCATGGTCGAAGAGCGGGTTCTCCGGCTCCTCCCGCACCTACCGGACGGGGTCAGCGAAATCTATTTCCACCCGGCGGCGGAGCCCACCCCGCTGCTCGCCGCGGCGATGCCCTGCTACCGCCACCCCGAGGAACTCGCGGCGCTGCTCAGCCCCGCGGTCAGGCGCCAAATCACCGAGTGCGGCATCCGGCTCGTCAGCTACTGCGATCTCACCGCAGCGGCCGGCTAATCCCGCCTTGACGCTTGGCTGACGTTGCCGGTGCGAAAATTGGCCGGGATGGTTACATACCGCCGCTAAATTTCCTGTTGACCGACACAAAGCGGTCACGCTTTGCGCCGATCCTGCGTACTATCAGAAGGGTGAGGAGGGGATCATGGACGAGCGCTTTGAGTGCTGCCGTTATGAACCGAGCCTCGAAGATCTGCTCGCCGACGAGGTGATGACGCCTGTGTTGCGCAGTGCCGGTCTCGAGCCGCAGGAGCTTCGCGAAATGATGGTCGAGACTGCCCGACGCATCGAGGATCGCGAGCGCCGGAGCGAAGACGCGGGGAGAGGCGAGGCCCGATGGTCACACCACGAGCCGGGGGAACTCGAGCCGGACCCGCAATCCGGGTCGATTGTCGGCGATTTCGACGGTGCCGCGATGCCGTCGCACGATAGCGCGGACGAGGCTTAGCCCGAGGCCGTTGCCGGGAGAGCTGCGGCTCGGTTCGAGACGGACGAACCGGTCGAGGACAGTTTCCCGATCCGCTTCGGGAATGCCCGGGCCCCGGTCGGCCACGTCGAGAACGGCTCGACCTTCGCGGTGAAAGACGCGAATCCGGATCTCGCCGCCACGCGCATATTTGAGCGCATTGTCCAGGAGATTTGCCAAGGCCTGGGACAGCAGGTGCCGGGCGCCCCGCATCGTGACGTCCGGCTCTGTTTCGATCTTGAGGACAAACCCCTTTTCCTCGGCGACCGGCTCGTAAAGCTCGGCTGCCGAGCGGGCGACTTCAGAGAGGTCCAGCGGCTCGACATCGTCGTGACGGGTTCCCGACTCCAGCTCGGCGATACTGAGGAGGGCATTGAAGGTTGCGAGCAGACGATCGGCTTCATCGATCGCCGAGCGAATTGCTTCGGTGTGGCCGGAACCATCGACGGGACCGATCAGGGCCAATTCGAGGCGTGCGCGCAGGCGCGACAGCGGCGTCTTCAAATCGTGGGCGACGTCGTCGGTGACCTCACGCATGGCGGTCATTAGACGCTCGATCTGATCGAGCATCCGGTTGAGATTGGCGGCAAGCTGGTCGAACTCGTCGCTCGTGCCGTCGAGCGGAACGCGATCCGACAGGTTTCCCGACATGACGCGCTCACTCGTTCGGTTCACCTGCTCGACACGGCGCAACAGGTTGCGGCTCATCGCCATGCCGCCCAAGAGCCCCGCACCGAGAGCAATCAATCCGGCCCATAGCAAGGTGATCTTGATCCGGTTGCGGAAGGCGGCCGCGTCGCTGATGTCACGGCCGACCAACAGGCGGTAGCGGCCGGGAATGATGAACGACGCGCCCTGTGCGGGATGCGTCTCGATCCGCTCCTTGCCCCGTGCCTCGGTCGTGAAGGACAGCCGGCCCGAACGGGTAGACACCTCTGCCGGCCATGCCGCGATGTTGCCTGCGAGTGGCCGGCCCTCGGGATCGGTAACCAGATACAACATGCCGTCGCCCCGATCGCCCGCGCTGCGCGCCGCCACGACCTGGACGAGGCCACTCAACCCGCGCTGCGCATACTGCTCGGCCAGACCGGTGATCTCCGCATCGAGCGTAGCTTCGGTCTGGCGCTCGACGAAATCGGCGCTCGTCCAATAGACAAACATCAGGATGCCCAACACGGAGGCTGCAAACACCAGGAAATACAAGGCAGCGAGGCGGAAGGCATGGGTGCGCAACAAGCGCCGGAGATTTCCGAGAAACCGCCGCGGCAGCGGCCAAGTTCGCGGGGCGGCGAGGAGGAGTTTTTCGGTGACCATGCGGGGTTGCCACCACCAGAGCGAGATTGTGTCGACCGCCGTACATATGTGCCGGCCTGAGGGCCAGTGCAAAGCACGCGTGACGGGGGTCGCCCTTTCACAGTGAAATCAGGCGCTGCTTCAGTCCCTTGTGGACGGCTGCGGCGCGGCTGGCGGCGCCGAGCTTTCGGAACAACGACTCGAGGTGGAACTTGACGGTGTGCTGTGAGATGCCGAGTCGGCGCGCCACTTCCTTGTTGCTGCACCCGTCGCCGATGGCCGCGAGCACCTCGACCTCGCGCGGCGTCAGCAGTGGCGCCTCATCTTCGCCGAGTGCGCGGAACTCTGCCCGCTCCTCATCGGCCCATCGTACGATCAAGCCAGCGGCGACGGCACGCAAGGCCGCATCGATCTGCGCCGGCGTCGCCTCGCGCGGCAGCCGGCCAGCCTGGCCTGCCTCAGGCGCCCCGAGTGTCACAGCGGGCGGGGGGGCATCACTGCCGCTGACGACAGCACCATCGACGAGCACGGCATCGGCTTCGTCGCACGCGTCGACGATTTGATGACCTCCGTGGGTGACGATCGCGGTCAATCCTCCGCGGCGCAGCGGATCGGCCGCGATTAGCCCCACGCGCAGCGCTCGTGTCGGTAGCGACTGTTCCGCGGGCATGGTCAGCCAGCAGGCCGCGCCGTCACCATCGCGGTCAAGGTGAGCGGTGAGCCGGAGCGCAAGAGGCGCAGCTCGACCGACTTTCCCACGCTCTCCGCACCGAGCTGCCAGGCGATTTCACGAGGGTGGATTGCGGGCGCGCCGCCGACCGCGACCAAGATATCGCCGGCAAGAATGCCGGCCCTCGCCGCCGGGCCTGCGGCGGTCACCTGCATGACCATCAGGCCGCGGTCCTGTCCAGTTGCAGATGCGAGCGTTGCGGCCAGAGCCACGGGGTGGAGCGCCACGCCGAGCCAGCCTCGCTCGACCCTCCCCGCGGCCAGCAGCGGAGCGAGGACTTGATCAATGGTGGCGGCCGGGATCACCAGCGCACGACCATCCGGACCCGCGGTCGACATCCCGAGCAGCCCACCCGCCGCATCGAGAACGGGCCCGCCTTCCTCGCGGTTCGAGATCGTGAGGTCGAGCACGATCCGCCGATCGATCCGACCGCCGGCCAAGCTGTGCCAAGCCGGCCCGATGGCGCGGACGACGCCAACCCGCACAATCGGCTCGCCGCTGGCGTCGGCACCGAAAACCAAGGCAAGCCCACCGAGCCGCGCTTCTGCGGCCGCCGGGAGGCCGGCCTCGACCGGCCGTTCAAGCCGCAACGCGACGACGTTGGTGCCGCGATCGCGACCGGCGACGCGAGCCTTCACCGCCACGCCGCCGGCTAGGATCACATCGGCCTCGTCGGTCTTCGGAAAAACCTGCTCCGAAGCAACCGCGACGTCGGCGCGCCAGAGGATGCCGCTGCGCGGTCGGGAACGCGCTACACGGATGCCCGCGACAAACGACCGCGTTGCGGCGGCGCGTGCGGCAAGGGCGTCCGAGAACTGCGCCAACGCGTCTTGCACTTGATCGGACATGGTCACTCCTCTACCCAAGAGATGCGAGCAGGATCGGCGTTACCGACCCGTCGCGCCATCGGCCGGTTGGGGAGGTAAGGCCCGGCTGTACAACCGGGTTGTTGTTCGCGACGGCACCTCACTGGTTACTCGGGAGCGCGCAAGCAATAGCCGGCGCCGCGCACCGTGTGCAGCAAGGGATGGTCGAAACTCTTGTCGATTTTCTGGCGCAGCCGGCTGATATGGACGTCGATCACATTGGTCTGCGGATCGAAATGATAGTCCCAGACGTGCTCAAGCAGCATCGTCCGGGTAACGACATGTCCGGCATTGCGCATCAAATATTCGAGCAGCTGGAATTCGCGCGGCAACACCTCGATCGGTCTGCCGCAGCGCCTGACCCGCCGCGTCAACAGATCGAGTTCGAGATCGGCAACCCGCAGCTTTGTGGTTGCCGGCGTCGCGGCCCCGCGCCGCATCAGAGCCTCGATACGCGCAAGCAACTCGCTGAAGGCAAAGGGCTTGACCAGATAGTCGTCGCCGCCGGCGCGCAGACCCTTGACCCGGTCATCGACACTGCCGAGGGCGCTGAGGATCAGCGCTGGCGTCGCGATCCCAGCCGCACGCAGGGCTCCCAGCATCGCGAGACCGTCCATGTTCGGTAGCATGCGGTCGAGCACGATCGCGTCGTAATTCCCGGACGTTGCGTGGAACAATCCCTCGCGTCCGTCACCGGCCCGGTCGACCGTGTAGCCGCTTTCGCTCAGCCCTTTGACCAGGTAGGAGGCTGTTTCGCGATCGTCTTCGACGACGAGTATTTTCATCACACGCGTGGCGGAGCGGGTTGCGGAATGATCACGAAGTGGTGAGCATCCAGGCGGGGAGCAAGCGGGCCCCCGTTGCGGCGGCGGCGCGATACCTCCTGAAGGTGACCGCCAGCGGCAATCAAAAGTTATGTTCATAATAGGTGTCCGCTGCACCTGCAGCGGGTCTGCAGCGGGATCTCACCCTTGGGTTGAAGTGTCCGGTAGCTGACGGGATGGCCCGAGCATCCCATCTTTGCAAGCTACACCCCGCGGTCAGCCGCCGCCGCCTTTGTGGAAGCCCATCAGCCGACTGCATCCTTTCACCCAACCCGTGTTCGTTGCCGTCCTGGAAGTCTGCAAGATGAATAAGGCAATTTCAGGATCGTGATTGTCGCAACAATACCGACTCGGCCCGGCGTGGCGGGTGGACTAACTCACTAACCAAAGCTTTTAGGCTTGACCCGCCGCACCGAGCGACGATTTATAGCGTACCAATTCAGTCCGAATTTGAGTTCGACCCAGATCGGACAGACAGGAAGCGATGATCATCCTCAGCAAGCTCGCCGATTACGGCGTCATCGTCGCCACCCACCTTGCAGCCTTTCCCGACCGTCAGGTAACCGCCGGTGCAGTCGCCGCGGCCACGCAGCTGCCCCAGGCGACCGTTGCCAAGCTGTTGAAGGCCTTGGCGCATGCCGGCCTCGTGACAGCCACCCGGGGCGCCTCAGGCGGTTATCGTCTCGCCCGCGGGGCGAAGGCGATTTCGGTTGCCGAGGTCGTCGCCGCGATCGATGGCGATATCGGTCTCACCCAGTGCTCGGTGCATGTCGACGAATGCGCCCGCACGACCTACTGCCCGACCCGGCCGCACTGGGCGGCGATCAACCGTGCAGTGGGACAGGCGCTCGCGGCGGTTTCGCTCGACGCGATGATCACCCCGGCTGCTTTTGTGCCCCGGATACCGGCACGCACCCCTTCGCCAGAACACGACGAGCCCAGATATCCCGCATGACCGCCTCAACCGACACCCTGCATACCGTCCGCTCGCTCTCGCAGGAGGGCTACAAGTACGGCTTTGTGACCGATATCGAAGCCGACGAGGCCCCACCCGGCCTCGACGAAGATACCGTCCGCTTCATTTCGGCCAAAAAAGAAGAGCCGGAATGGCTGCTCGAATGGCGGCTCGCCGCCTTCCGGGCGTGGCGGACGATGACGCAGCCGAATTGGGCGAAGCTCCATCTCACGCCGATCGACTATCAGGCCGCCACCTATTATTCCGCCCCGAAACAGAATGCCGGGCCGA
>WNFD01002540.1_pt1 | contig 18581 bp, 18 predicted proteins | sample 5400491 | NCBI WGS metagenome assembly WNFD01 (sample SAMN13153343, study PRJNA577476) | soil metagenome | isolation source: 120 cm saprolite under Douglas fir tree site 2 hole 2 replicate 2 | place: USA:California | collected 2015-04-18 | reverse complement strand
TTTCAAGTTCGCGCGCACCACGAGGCCCCGCTGAGCGTAACCTCCTTGAACAGTCCGCCCGTGTTGCTCCTCTCCGATGTCCGCTCTGCAGCACATTACGGACTTAAGTCAGACATCGCGCCGAGTCCGAAAAGTGCCAAAAACAGACTGCCCCGCAAAGGCGTGGCATAAGGGTTTTGGGACTACTCTTTTGGCGGCACCGTACGCAAATAGGCGACGATGGCGTCGAGGTCGGCAGCGCTTGCTGCCATCCTTGCTGACGCCCTGAGTGATGGCGCGTTTGATCTCGTCATCAGTCCAGCCGCCGATGCCATTCGTCTTGCTAGAGGTGATGTTCCTGGAAACCGAGACGCCCCAGGGTCCCGGAAACTCGGAGCCCCATGGATGCAGCGCTCGAAATCGCGCAGCGCTGTCCATTCCTCGAGATCGGCACAATCGAGATCGCCGAAGCGATGGAGATGCGCTGAAGACCAGTGGAACGCCGAGATTAACGGATTGACCAGTTCAGGCGGAGCGGTCATGTCATCTGAATGAGCGGAACCCGCTACAATCAATTTTGCGCGCTGGCGCGTGCCGCCGAGATCGTCGGCGAACGCTGGACGCTGCTGATCATCCGCGAGCTGTTGCTCGCGCCAATGCGTTTTGGCGATCTCCGCGAACGCCTCGACGACATCAGTCCCGCGCTCCTGACGGATCGGCTCAATGCGCTGACGGAGGCGGGCGTGGTGCAGCGTGCGGCACTGCCAGCCCCATTCAATGCCCAGGTCTATGAGCTGACTGAGACCGGCCGCGCGATCCAGCCCGCGATCCGCGAGCTGATCCGCTGGGGCGGGCGTTTTCTCTTTCCCATGCGCAAGGGCGAAACCTTCGAGCCGGACTGGGTGTTGCTTGCACTCGAAGCCATCGCGCGCCGCACGGCTGTGCCGCAATGTCGGATCGGTTTGCGTATTCCGCACCCGAATGGAACGGCGGGATTCGTCATCGAGGGCGGCCCCGAGGGGACCCGCATTGCCAAAGGCGAAAGTTCGGGGATCGCCGCGATCGAGGCGCGCTTCGACGTCCTGCTACAGATATTGGGAAGGCATCTGCCGCTCGACGAGGCCGTCGCCAGCGGGGCGACCAGGATCGAGGGAAGCGCACATACACTGCGCAAGCTGCCGAGCCTGTTTGAGCTTGCGACAGCAAAGCGTTGACGGCTTGGCGCGCGTCAGCGGCCGTTCGCGACGATTGCCCGTCCGATGCCTCGGGTCACCAAATAACGGAACATGTCGTTGATCTGGGAAGGCGCCAATTTCGGCCTTTTCTCGAGGCACCATGTCAGGGCGGTGAGGAAGGTATCCACAACGAATTGCAGCATGAGTTCGCGCGGGACCGCAACATCGTCTCTGACTTCCGACAGGTCTTCCTTCACCAACTCAGCGAGCACACGGCGGATTTCGTTGATAGCGATGATGCTGCCCTGTCCTCCCAACATGGCGCGATAAACGTCCCGGTAGGTACAGGCATGCTCGAACATCGCGAGGCTGAATGTCAGCGGCCGATCCCGCTCGCCTTGTCGCGCTTCTCGTCGTGCGGCTTTCAGCTCGCCGCGAAGCCGCTCGAAGCCGCCGCGGAGCAGATCGTCCTTGCCGCGGTAATGGGCGTAAAAAGTTGCGCGGCCAATGTCGGCCTCGTCGATGATCTCTTGCACGGTTAGGGCAGCGTACCCTTTGCGCTTGATCAGCCGGATCAGCGCCTCATGAAGCGTTCGTCGCGTGCGAGCGACGCGCCGGTCGATCTCTCCTTCCATTCTTCACCTTTGTTTCCGGACTCATGCCGTTGATCGTTCGGTAACGAACGGCAGGCCGCCGGCCGTCTGTTGTCCCGAACACGTTGTTCACTATCATATATCGAGTTCAATTGGGGCGCACCGGATGCGCCGGGAGGTCACCATGCTCGATATCGTCGCAGCGATTTTTGCCACCGCCTATTGCGCGGCTCAGGCGGGTCTGTTGATTGGCCCTGCGCCCCTTCGCGCAGGATCTAAAATCGCCCTCTTTGCCGCCATGGCGGCTTGGCTCGCTGCTGTCGTTGCTGTCTGTGGGCTTCGCGTCCTCTCGCCGGGGGCACTCGGTCCGTTTCCGGTCAACCTCGTGCCATTCACCCTTCTGCTTGCGATCCTGTTTGGAGCCTGGGTCCTGATTCCGAAGGCAAGCGACGTACTGTTATCGGTTCCAATGCCGGCCCTGGTGGCGGTGCACGCCGGCCGTGTCGCCGGCGTGTTCTTCTTGCTTCTTTACTTCGATGGGCGACTGTCGGCGCCGTTCGCGCCTGTTGCCGCCATCGGCGACATGATTACCGGTGCGATAGCGCTGCTGCTCTTGGCCTTGCTCGCACGTGGGGTCAAAGTACCGAAGCTATGGCTCAGCGCCTGGAACGCGTTCGGACTGCTCGACCTGCTCACCGCGCTCGCGCTTGCGATGCTGTCGGTTCCGGGCACCGCATTCCGCGTATTCACGGAGGGGCCGGGCACGCTAGTCATGGGGACGCTGCCCTGGATCTTCGTGCCCGCGATGCTGGTTCCGGTCGACCTCCTGGTTCACGTCGTGATCATCGCCAAGCTCAGTTCAGCCCCGCATGCGGTCAAGACGATGGTAATCGAAGGTGCGCAACGGGGACTTCAATGACCGAGACCAGCGGAGCGACCAGCGCGCCTTATGCGCAACCGAGCGGCCGAGTGTTCCGGTGGGCCTTTGCATACGACCTTCGAATGGGGCTCGCTCGTTGGGATGGCGGATCTGGCCGGAATTTCGGGTAGCCGACGGCTCGGGCCATCGAGCCGGTTCAGGATGTCGATGTACGCGTTAAGAAGAGCGTGGCGCCCTCGAAGCGCTCGCACCGCTGTTTTTTTGGAATCGTCAGATCGGATCCCCATGGAGCCAGAATAGCCCACTATGGTTGACAAGTAGTTGCGAACGCGTGCGGGAGGCCGGGCCGCATATTCCGGGTGCGCATCAGTAGGCTTGGAAGCGCCTAGGTACCTCTCTTACCTGATGGAGGTAAGGCCCGCGCGTAATCCAGGCAGGATGCGCCTCGCCTTGTCACCCGACACCTTGGAATGAACCCACGTCTTACGCCTTGCTGGCTTCGAGGTTTGCAGGTCTGGTGAGGAGGCGGGATTGCTTGCCATGTCGCGGATCCAAGTTTGATTGCGCTGGCAGATGCAGAACTTTGAGTCGCCGCGGTTACATGTCGATCAGCGACACGACAATTTCACAGTTGAAGAGACGAGATATGAGTCGGGGGCCGGATTGCTTTGAGCAATCCTGTCCACGTCCGCTGTTGATCACTCTTCGGACGTAAGTCAGATGTCGCGCCATCTCCGAAAAGTGCCAGATTCGGACTCTCGTATCTATTCGGCGGAGACTTCGGTGGGGCCACCGGGGCGGCTAATGGTAGCCGGGGGAGCGACCCCCGGCTCCTCGGCCTAACAATGGGCTGGCTACTCGACCGCACATTTGGGGGGCGACCCCGTGCATCAAGGATCGTCCAGGCCCCAGGGTTAGACCAACCCTCAATTAATAAGATAGCGCAACAAGACCGCCAATAGAAGCGGCTTGGCCGTCATCGAGGAACAGACCAGAATGGCAACGCAAGCAGGTTGACGTGCCCACGAGGCCGGAAGCCATCCGTCGCCTTGGTTGAGCTGGGACTGAAGGCGAAGTTGCCCGGGATTCACTGTGGACCATGGCTGCCGAGGTCAGCGCGCAAGGCCGCGGCAGCGTCAAGCTGGAGCGTCTTCGCACCGGCGCCCTCCGCCATGATGGATGCGACATTTCAGCGTGCAATCGAAGCTGCGAGCGTCGCCTTTGCCGGCAGCAGGTCTATCCGCACGCCAAGCGGCGCCGGCCTTGACGCCCAGGTTCTCGTCACGATCATGCCTGCCGGCATGCTGTTCGTCCCCTCGATCGGCGGCATCAGTCATCACTGGAGTGAAAACACCAACGACGCCGACATCGTCACAGGTGCGCAGGTCTTTGTCAAAACCTGCCGCCTGCTGGCGGAATGAGCGCTCTGGCTTCGTCATTGCGTAACGTCTGACGAAACTATCCACCATAAGTTCACTGTATGGGAGGTCCGCCAAAATCCAATAACCCGAAAGGTCGACAGGTTCTCGACATTTCAGTTATTGTCTGCCGACAAGACGAGATCTCGGGAGAACGCTTTTGAACGGTCGATTCAAGCTGAAACGCGATTATTATGCCGGCGGCCTGATGCTTCTGCTCGGGGTAGGCGCCGCTGTGACCGGCACCAGCTACAAGTTCGGCAGCTTGGCCAAAATGGGCCCCGGATTCATGCCGGTGATGCTGGGTATTCTGCTGGCGTTTCTTGGCGTCCTGATCGCCGGCACCGCGCTGGGATCATCCGAAGACGACGACAAGAAGTTCCTGCCGGATAACCCGCAATGGTTCGGCTGGCTCTGCATTCTCAGCGGCCCCGTCCTGTTCATCATCCTGGGGGAGTACGGCGGCATGATCCCGGCGGTGTTCGCCTGCGTTTTCGTCTGCGCATTGGGAGACAAAACAGCCACGTATAAATCGTCGGCCATCCTAGCGGCCGGCATCACTGTGTTCGGCGTGCTGCTGTTCCACTATCTGCTGAGCATTCCGTTCCCGCTGTTGCGGGGGTTCAACCTGTGATCTCAACCGCGATTACCGATCTCTGGTACGGCTTCGGCGTAGCGCTTGAGCCGCATAACCTGATGTATTGCTTCCTCGGTGTGCTGGTCGGCAACCTTGTCGGCGTGTTGCCGGGGATGGGGCCGGTTGCGACGATTTCTATTCTGCTCCCGCTGACCTTCGGTATGCAGCCGGTACCTGCGATCCTGATGCTTTCCGGCGTCTATTACGGCGCCCAGTACGGCGGAGCTATCTGCTCGATTTTGTTGAATCTGCCATGTCATCCGCCTCACGCCGTGACCTGTCTGGACGGGTTTCCGCTGACGAAGCAGGGCAAGGGCGGGACAGCGCTAGGCATCACCATCATCGCTGCCTTCGTTGGCGCGTCGTTTGGCATCACCGAGATGATTTTCTTGGCGCCCTTCCTTGTCAGCGTTGCGCTCAAGTTCGGGCCCGCCGAAGTTTGCTCGCTCATGCTTGTAGGATTGCTCGCGGGCTCGACGCTGGCGAAGGGATCGCCGCTCAAGGGCATCGCTATGACGGTTCTCGGCCTTCTGGTCGGCATCGTGGGATCGGACATCGAGACCGGACAGCCCCGCTTCACCTTCGGCATCTCCGAGTTGTTCGACGGGGTCGAAATCATTGCTCTGGCGCTTGGGATGTTCGGCATCGCTGAGTTCATGAACAGCATCAACAATACCGAAGCCGTCGACATGAAATACGCCAAGGTTGGAATCTCCGACATGTTTCCGTCGAAGGCAGATCTAAAGCTGGCGTTCTGGCCGATGATCCGCGGCACTTTCATCGGCAGCCTCTGTGCCCTGATTCCGGGTACCGGGCCGACGATCGCCTCCTTTGTGTCCTACGCCACCGAGAAGAAGATATCGAAGACGCCGGAGCGTTTCGGTCACGGTGCGATCGAGGGTGTCGCATGCCCCGAGGCCTCAACACATTCCTCGGTGCAGGGCGACTTCATTCCGACCATGAGCCTGGGCATTCCGGGCGATACCGTCATGGCGTTGCTTTTGGGCGCGCTCATCATTCACGGCATCGTTCCTGGACCGCAGCTCATAAGCCAGCACGCGGACATCTTCTGGGGTCTGATCGCGAGCTTCTGGATCGGCAACATCCTGTTGGTCATCCTGAACGTGCCGATGATTGGTCTCTGGGTGAAGCTGTTGAGCATTCCGTACCGCTACCTCTATCCGAGCGCGATGTTCTTCGTCTGCATCGGGGTCTACGCCGCGACCAACGACATGTTCCAAGTCGGCGAGACCCTGATGATTGGCGTTGCAGGCTACGTGCTGTTGCGTCTTGATTTCCACCCTGCTCCGATCCTGCTCGGCTTTGTGCTGGGACCGCGTTTCGAGGAAAATTTCCGGCGAAGCCTGTTAATCTCCCGTGGCGATCTCATGACCTTTATCCAGCGTCCGATTAGTGCGTTCTTTCTCGCGATCTGCGTCCTACTGATCGCAGGCCAAATTTATGTCTGGTTGCGCAAGCCGAAAATACTTACCGAGGAAAAGGCGATCGAGGCACAGGTGCCGGCGACGCCGTATTCAGAATTGGCGGGTTAACACGGCTTTGCCGGCCGGCGACTGCTTAAGCAGGATTCTAGGATTCATGGAAAACCGGCTCGGCTTGGTGATTACGTTTGCCGTCGTGGCCGGTTCGGCGGCACTGGTTGCTTTCACGCTCGGATATGTAGCTCACTACGGCATTGGACTGTCTCGAATAGAAATCCGCCATTCAGCTTTGATCGCCACCGCGTTAATCGCGATGCTTCTCGCGGGAGAATTGTTCAGGCGTTACTGGCACAAACCCAAGTGAACAGGAGCGGCGCGCCATCCGAGGGAGATCAAATTGTTGGCTACCGCGTTGAGGTCTGCTTGGGATCATTCGCGTCATCCTGATTTGCACCGTCGCACTTCCGGTCAACCCCGATAAGCAGACATTTTCAGAGTCCGTCGGCATGTCTCAAAAGTGCCAAAGGCGGAAGTGATGCGTGCTCGCGGCTTCGCGAACAGCGGATTGCCCTAAATGTTCGCACGGGAGGAACTTTGCGGATATTCACGATCGTAAAAAGTTTTCGATGATACGCACGCGTTCTGGCGTGGCAGACTTCGCCGGATTGCCGGTATCGAATGGTGGCTGTGGATCATACTGCATGCTCAGTTGAACTGCCTCAGCAACTTCCCGGCCGGCTAACTCCGCGCATAGGGCCAATCCCATGTCGATGCCTGCGGAAACCCCGGCGCTTGTCATATACTTGCCGTCGATCGACACTCGGGCCTCGGTGTACTTCACGCCAAATTTGGCCAGAGCCTCTTTCGCGCGCCAATGCGTGGCGGCCTTCCTCCCGGACAAGATGCCCGTTGCTGCCAAGATAAGCGAACCCGTGCAAACCGAACACGTCCATCGACTGCTCGCGTCGATGCCGCATATCCACGAATGGACTTCTTTGTCGGCGATAGCGGTCACTAATCCCCTGTGATCCCCTCCAGGGACGATCAAAACGTCGACATCCCCTTCCGTTGCGATGTCTGCGTCGGCGTACAAGCCGAGGAAGCCATTTCCGGTTCGGATCGGACCCACGGTTTTTGCCACAAAGATGATATTCGTTTCGGGAAGTCGCGCCAGCGACTCATAGGGACCAATCGCATCCAGCGCTGTGATGCCGTCGAAGAGAAAAATCGCGATCTTCACAATAGTGCTCCGTCGTTCGGACAGGCTCGGCGGCCATTCTTCGAAGCGTCCCCGCGAGAATAGAGTGTAACCACTCGCAAATTACTAAGGAAGACACGACTGCGCGGATTGATTGCGTTATTATGGTGGTGACGTCGTCCCGTCGTCGGCGCCGCTGGCTTTACTGTCGCCGGCGAAAAATGATATTCATTGGCTCATGGAACGTGAGTCATCTATGCCACTCTTCGCCGCAGATATCGTCCCCGACATTCCAGATCGATTTTGGAAGATACCCTACGACGTTGGCCACGACCGCGACTCAGCTACGCTGTTGGGAATTGAAACGGGAGCGAACTGCCAAAACTTTGCCTACGAACTACTACTGCACTTTGGCCGACAACTACCCTATCTACGATCAAGCAATTTATGGGACGATACCGAGCACACAATCGTCGTTGATAAATATCAGCCGCTTGATCTCCTGCTCTTCAACCCGACCCACAATGCTTGGGGTGCGCATGTTGCCGTCTACGTTGGCAACGGTCGAGCGATCCATCTAAGTCGCCGTGTCGGCCTCGCCGCTGTATGGCCACTTGCTCAGTTTGCGGCATATCCCGAGAACCGGGTCCTCCTTGGCGGAAAGCGAGCCTTGTCAACCAACTCGGATCGCTCCTTATGACTTCCTCAGCATTCGCCGTCTCGTCGCCGCAGGCCGTCTACCGCGAAGCGGTTTGGTGCAATATATGTTTTGCGATCCAATATTTTGCGACATGACAGCGGGGTCGTAGGGAAGGGACGACTTCCGAGATGGGTCAAACTGAGAAGAACTCAGGGTGAGCAAATGTCTTCCGAGTTACCCCTGAAGGCGGACATCGCTCAATACAGTCGGCATGTCTCAAAGTGCCAGAAGCAGAGATCGCGCCTCGGGGTTAGAGTGACACCAAGCGTCCCGTTGTCGTTCTGGAAGAGCGCCTTGTTTCGATCAGCACGATGCCGGATAGCACAAAGCCGACCCCGAGAATCTGCGGAAAGGACAAGGGTTCGCCCAGGAAGACGAAGGACAGGGCTGCACCGAATAGCGGCATCAAATGCACGAACTGCCCGGCACGCGCAGGCCCGAGGTCGGTGACACCATGCGACCAGAACAGGAAGCCGATCACCGAGCCGAAGATGGCGATGTAGAAGGTGCCGAGGAGCACCGGGACCGACAGGTGGAGCGGATTGCCCGATGCAGCGAGCAGCGTGAACGGCAGCAGCATCGGCAGCGCAACGGCAATGCTGGACACGAGCGTCGCCATCTGCGGCAGATCCGCGGGGCGACGGCGAAGCAGCAGCGAATAGCCGGCCCATACGGCAACGGCAGCCAGCATCCACAGGTCGCCGGCATTGAAGCCCGTCGACCTCACCACCGCCAGATCCCCGCGCGTTACGAGAATGGCGGCGCCCGCCATCGATAGCAGCACGCCGGTCGATTCGCGCGCCGTGGGCCGCTTCCGACTAGCAAGGCTGGCGCCGAGGAGTATGACAACCGGTGAGAGCGAGAAGGTCAACAGGGCATTGGTCGCCGACGTGTGCTGCAGGGCCAGGTAAACGAGGGGATGGAATAGAGCGATCCCGGTTGCACCGAGCCCGACAATCAGGCGCCATTCGCGCAGCACCACGTGCGCGTGGCTCGCGATTTCGCGCCAGGCGAAGGGGGAGGACGAGAAGCGAGATGAGCCAGCGGAAGAAGATCAGCGCTACGGGGTCGATGTCGTCGCGCAGTGCCCGACCGACGACGAAGTTGCCGGCCCAAAAAAGCGCTGCCAGCGTCAATGCCAGGATTGGAGAGCGCAGCAGCGACGGCACGCGGGTCGTGCCGTGGCCCAGGACATGTGCACGCGCGGCGGTTGTCATGGTCGCACCCATCGAGCGGATCATGTCCGACGATGCCGGAGCCGAGCGGGCAAGGCTTTGACACGGGCTTGATTTACGCGTGAAATAGCCTTGATTTTCCGACGACGCGGGGGTCCGCGGCGCCACGCCCGAGGCGGAGGGCCGCTGTGCCATTTCAGTTCGGTGGATATTCGCTCGACGTGGATCGCCGCGAGTTGCGGCGCGGCGCCGAGTTGATTGACATCGGGCCGCAAGTCTTCGATCTGCTCGTCTACCTGATCCGCAACCGTGATCGGGTGGTCAGCAAGGACGATGTGCTCGACGCCGTCTGGGAAGGGCGGATCGTTTCCGAATCGACGCTTACCAGTCGCATCAATGCGGCCCGGACTGCCATCGGCGACACCGGTGCCGACCAGACCCTGATCAAGACGATTGCCCGTAAAGGGTTTCGCTTCATCGGCGAGGTCGAAGAAGGCAAAAAGGCCTTGCCGCAGGCTTCGGCGGACGGCGCCGGGGCGGCTGCCGGGAGACTGCGGCAGGAGATTCAATTCTGTACCGCGTCCGACGGGGTGCGAATCGCCTACGCCGCGGTCGGCAAGGGGCCACCGCTGGTGAAGGCCGCGAACTGGCTCAACCATCTGGAATATGACTGGCAAAGTCCGATCTGGAGCCACGTGCTTCAAGCGATCGCCGCGAGATACCGGCTGATCCGCTACGACGAGCGGGGAAATGGTCTCTCCGACTGGGACGTGGAGGATATTTCCCTCGAGGCGTTCGTGCGTGATCTCGAGAGCGTCGTTGACGCCAATGGCCTGAAGAGGTTTCCGCTGCTGGGGATCTCGCAGGGTTGCGCCGTCGCCATCGCCTATGCGGTCCGGCATCCTGAGCGAGTGAGCCACCTCGTCTTGTATGGCGGGTTCGCTCGCGGCAAGCGTCGGCGCGGACAGCAGGCCGAGGTCGAGCAAGCGGATGCGTTGCTGACCCTCATGCGGCAAGGGTGGGGTCAGGAGAATCCCGCATTTCGCCAGATCTTCACGTCTCTGTTCATCCCGGGCGCAACCGCCGAGCAGGCACGTTGGTTCAACGACCTGCAGCGCTTGACCACGTCCCCTGCGAACGCCGTGCGCATCCGGCGGACCGTCGACGAGATAGACGTCGTCTCGCTTCTGCCTGACGTTCGGGCGCCGACACTGGTCCTGCATTGCCGCAACGACGCCGTCCAGCCCTTCGAGGAAGGACGGCGCATGGCGGCCGGCATATCCGGCTCGCGTTTCGTGTCGCTGGAGGGAAGCAACCACCTGATCCTCGAGCACGAGCCGGCATGGCCTCGCCTGCTCGACGAGGTGACGCGGTTTCTGGGCGGCTGACAGATTGGATCATCGACCGCACATCGTCAGGCGGTCGATGTGTTATCGTTTCTGTCGCGCAATGGGCAGTCGGCGAACAATCAAGCGCTTTTCAAGCATTCTTCAAACCCCGATCAAGGTCTTCCCGCCCGCGAAGGTCCATCCTCCATTCCTGTGAGCCGCGCGACCGCGCCGTGGCGATAAAGGCGAGACCAAATCCGTCCCACGGCGATATCGCACCGATACGGACGCAGCGTAGCTTCACGACATTGGCGATCGGTATTGGGCCGAAGCGGAATGGATCGGAGGACGTCATGCCCGTTCAGCACCTCAGTCCTGCGAACGCAGGCCCCGCACCGGTCATCGCCTTGCACTGCTCGGGCGCAGGAGCCGGGCAGTGGCGGCAGCTCGGCGAGGCCCTTGGGCCTGCCTACAAGCTATTGGCTCCCGAGCACTACGGCTGCGAGCGAACGGGTCCCTGGACCGGCGCGCATGCCTTCACGCTGGCGGACGAAGCGGCGAGGACCATCGACCTCATCGACAAGAGCGAGCGAAAGGTTCATCTGGTCGGTCACTCCTATGGGGGTGGCCTTGCCCTGCACGTGGCATTGGCACGGCCCGGCCGCATCGCCAGCCTCGCGCTCTACGAGCCGTCCGCCTTTCATTTCCTCAGGATCATGGGCGATCGAGGCGCGGCGGCGTTTGCGGAGATCGCCGATATTACCCGTGTAACGGCGCAGAGCGTGATTGACGGCGACTACGCTGGTGCAGCAGCCGCTTTCGTCGACTACTGGGGCGGAGCCGGCGCGTGGGCGGCACTGCGGCCCACCGTGCAAGCCGCGCTCATCCGTTGGGCTCCGAAAGCGCTGCTCGATTTCCGCGCCCTGATCGAGGAGCCGACACCGCTCGCTGCCTATGGTAATCTGCGCATGCCGGTCTTGGTCATGCGTGGAGAGCATGCACCACGCCCGACACGCAAAATTGCCGAGATGCTCCCGTCTATGTTGCCGGAGGCAAGTCTGGCTGTCGTCGACGGAGCGGGCCACATGGGCCCCCTGACGCACGGGTCCGTGGTGAGCGAATGGATCGCTGCCCACATCGATGCGGCGGAAGCCGCGATCCGTCAGCCCCGCCGCGGTCGATCGCGTTCTGCCGCGACCGCCGGGCGCAATGGCTCACCGGCGCTCGCCGGGGCCGTGTCGTGACCTACTATTTGCATCGCTATCGGACCTGCTTGATAGATGTGGTGCACCTGGCCGGCGGAACCCGTGTCATCGTTCGCCCGACACTGCCGCAGGACGGCGACTTGCAGCGCGCTTTCGTGCGCAATCTTTCGGACGAGGCGCGCTACTTTCGCTTCATGACCAGGCTCAGCGACCTGCCCGAAGCGACGGCCGAGCGCTTCACCACCATCGATTATGTCGGCCACGTAGCACTGATCGCCGAGGTGTTCACGGACGTCGGCGCGATGATGATCGGCGAGGCGCGATACGTTGTCGATGCAGGCGATGCTGCCGCGTGCGAATTTGCGGTTGCCGTGGCCGACGGCTGGCAAGGCATGGGGCTGGCACGCATCCTCCTCACGCGGTTGGCGGATCACGCCGCGTCTTCCGGCATCCGCCACATGAGCGGCGACACCATTGCAACGAACAAAGCGATGATCGCGCTCGCCAAGCGCACCGGCTTCGCCGTGGCGCGGAAGCCCGAGGACGGCTGCCTCGTGCACCTCGTCAAGGACCTGCCGGCCGACAATCGGCCCGCAAGTGTCTCCGGACAGCCGTTCGCGGTGAGCGTCGTCACCGCCTGAGCAAGGAAAGAAACACCGTTAGTCAACCAGAGGAGAACGCATTATGGCCAGTTGGACACCGGACCCCAGCTTCTATCCCTCGCCCCGCATGGCGATGAAGGCGGCACCCGAGACGCTGGCCTATGTCGCGACGTTCGATCCGAACCGTAAGACACCCGATGCAATCGCCGTGGTCGACGTCGATCCCAAGTCCAAGACCTATTCCGAGATCGTCGGCACCACGGCGATGCCGAATGCCGGCGACGAGCTGCACCACTTCGGCTGGAATGCCTGCTCGTCGTGCCTGTGCCCCAATGCCCCCCATCCACATATGGAGCGGCGTTATCTGGTGGTGCCGGGTCTGCGCTCCTCGCGCATTCACATCCTCGACACCAAGCCCGATCCCAAGACGCCCAAGATCGTCAAGGTGATCGAGCCGGCAGAGGTCGCGGACAAGGCCGGCTACACCCGCCCGCACACGGTGCACTGCGGCCCGGAAGGCATCTATGTCGCCGCGCTCGGCAATCGCGAGGGCAAGGGGCCGGGCGGCGTGTTTCTGATGGACGCCGAGACCTTCGACGTGCGCGGCCAGTGGGAGATTGATCGCGGGCCGCAGCATTTTGCTTACGATGCGTGGTGGCACTTGGGCCACGACACGCTGGTCACCAGCGAGTGGGGCACGCCTGACACGTTCGAGAATGGACTGATCCCCGAGGTGCTGCTCGGCGCCAAGTACGGCCGACGGCTGCACTTCTGGGACCTGCACAACAGGAAACACCTGCAGACCATCGACTTCGGCGACAAATATCAGCTGGTGTTCGAGTTGCGCCCTGCGCACGATCCCACCAAGGCCTACGGCTTCGTCAATTGCGTGGTGAGCCTGGAGAACCTCTCGTCCTCGATCTGGACCTGGTACAAGGACGGCGACACGTGGGCGGTCAAGAAAGTGATCGAGATTCCCGCCGAACCGGCGAGCGAGGATCAGCTTCCGCCATTGCTCAAGGGCTTCAATGCGGTTCCGCCGCTCGTCACCGACATCGACCTGTCGATGGACGACAAGTTCCTCTATGTCGCCTGCTGGGGCACCGGTGATCTGCGGCAGTACGACGTGTCCGATCCGTTCGATCCCAAGCTCACCGGCAAGGTGCGCATCGGCGGCATCGTGTCGAGGGCCACGCATCCCGGCGCCAGGAACGGTGCGCTGAGCGGCGGGCCGCAGATGGTGGAGATCAGCCGCGATGGCAAGCGCGTCTACTTCACCAACTCGCTCTACGGCGCGATTGACCCGCAGTTCTATCCCGAAGGCATCGAGGGCTGGATGGTGAAGCTGGATGCGGACCCCAAGGGCGGCATAGCTTTCGACCCCAAGTTCTTTGTGCAATGGCCCGCCTCTCACCGCCCACACCAAGTGCGGCTCCAAGCGGCGACTGTTCGTCCGATTCGTACTGCTATCCCTGAGCCACGCGGCTCTCAGCGGGTCGAGCTTGGTGCTCGACCCGCGGCCCGTTCCCTCGTGCGGTCATGAATGACGTTTGGCCATGGCTGACGTTTGCTGGGCTCGGCGCCTTTCACGGGCTCAACCCTGCGATGGGTTGGCTGTTCGCCGTGGCGTTGGGCCTGCATCGGCAAAGCCGCGCGATCGTGGTGGCGTCCCTGGTTCCCATCGCGATCGGCCATGCTGCCTCGATCGCGCTGGTCGCGAGCCTGCTGGTCGTTGCCGGCTATCTCGTTCCCGACCACTTCGTGCGCATCGGCTCGGGCCTTCTGCTGTTGGTGTGGGCGGCATATCACTGGCGCTACGGTCATCGCCATCGCGTGCGCTTTGGCATGCAGGTGGGGCTTTTGGGACTGGCCGCATGGTCGTTCCTCATGGCGACCGCGCACGGCGCCGGGCTCATGCTGTGGCCAGCGTTGATGCAGACGTGCCTATCCGGCGGAGCCGGCGAAACGGGTCACCCCGGGCCCGTCGCGGCAACCCTGGCTGCGGTCGGAATCCACACGCTGGCGATGGCGGCAACAACTGCCATCACTGCCGCCCTCGTCTTCGAATGGCTCGCCCTGGACCTCTTGCGACGGGCTTGGCTAAACCTCGACTTGCTCTGGACATTTGCCCTTGTCGCGACTGGCGGGTTGCTCCTGCTCGCCTGAACGCGAAGTCGAAATAGGTCGACCGCAATGAACGGCCGCTTCGGGACCGCGATCCCCAGCGGGATGACATGACCGCTAATGGGATGGTCCGGCCGTGCTCCCGCCCTGCCAGCACGAGAAGCTGGCAAGGGGCGCTCAAGACAAGGAGCACGCCATGTCACAGAACCTCGACGTTTCGCCCGCCGTAATCGGCATCGATACCCGCCGAGGTCTGCGAGAGGATGAGACGATGATGGAGGATCGGTCTTCCCGGCGCATGCGAACACTGGTGACCCGAATGGCCCGTTCGAGGCCTGTCCGCTAATCAGCTCGAATGCGCGCTGATACCTTTGAGACATGCCGGCTGTATTGAGCAATGTCCGCTTTCAGGGGTAACCCGGAAGACATTTGCTCACACTGAGTTCTTCTCAGTTTGACCCGAACCGGACTTGCGGCCGCTTCCGGTGAACGCTCTTCCGCTGGGTTGCGTGGCAAAGAACTTTTACTGCAAGTCCAAAGCCCCGCCCTTACTGGTCGGGCACCGATCCTGTCCTAATTGCCTCGCCTTTTGCCGCTCACAACTACTCAGAGAAGTGCTAGCTTTTGATCTAGAGACGCTAGAACCGACACATGCAGCGCCGAGATTTCATCGCAGTGCTTGGCGGCATGGCCGGCAGTTGGCAGCGCACAGTCCGCGCCCATTTTAGGTAACACGAGAATAAGGGAGGAAAGCATGAAGTCTGCGCTGAGACTACTTGTTTTCACCATGACCTTGGTCCTCTTTGGTGAGGGCTTTGCGCAGGTACCGCCCGCCAAGCCCGAAACCGTCGCCGTCTCGCCCGAGCGGCTCTCCCGGATTCGGACGGTGCTGCAAAAGGAGGTTGACGCCGATCGCATGCCGGGCGCCGTCGTGATGATCGCCCGCCGAGGCCAATTGATCTATTCCGAAGCTATCGGATTCCAAGACAAAGCCGCCGGCAAGCCAATGACCAAGGATGCGATCTTTCGTATCTATTCAATGACGAAGCCCCTGGCTTCCGTTGCCGCCATGATGCTGGTCGAAGAAGGCAAGATGCAGCTCACCGATCCGGTCTCCAAGTTCCTGCCGCAGTTCGCCAAAATGGAAGTGCTTGTCACCGACAAGGATGGCAAGAGCATTCGAGAGATCGCCAAGCGTCAGATGACGATTCACGATCTCTTCAGGCATACCGCGGGCTTCTCATACGGCGAGTTTTCAAACATTCCAGAACTCAAAGCGGCTTATGCAGAAGCAAAGCTCTTCAACCCCGGCATTCCGGCGGAATCGCGCATGATCACGCCGGAGCAGTTCGTCACGGGCATCGCCAAAGCTCCACTGGTGCATGAGCCTGGCACGACATGGGAGTACAGCATGGCCGTCGATGTGCTCGGGCGAGTCGTCGAGGCGATCTCAGGCCAGCGGCTGTCGGCATTCCTTGATGAGCGCCTGTTCCGCCCCCTCAACATGGCTGACACAGGCTTCAAGGTTCCTGAGGCGCAATGGAGCCGCATTGCCGAGCCGTTGTCCAAGAATCCGCTCACAGGCGGCCCCAACGATATCATGCTTGACGTGAAGATCGATCCATTGAACGACTCCGGCGGTGGGGGGGCCGTGTCGACAGCCGCCGACTACCTGCGTTTCTGTCAAATGATGCTGAACGGCGGCACGCTCGATGGCCGTCGCTATCTGAGCCCGACCACTGTGAAGCTGATGACCTCAGATCACCTAGGCAATCGCGCCGCGTCATCGCTCACGCCAGGCGGTCTCCTGATGGGCGTGGATGGCTACACCTTCGGACTCGGTTTCATGGTGCGGCAAGGACCGGGGATAGCTGGCGTGCCTGGCTCTGAAGGCGAGTACATGTGGGGCGGCGCTGGTGGAACATTCTTCTGGATCGATCCCAAGGAGCAACTCGCAGTCGTTTACATGGCGCAGACACCGGGTGCCGGTGCCATCCGCCAATACCACCGCCGCATGATCAAAGCCTTGGTGGCTCAGGCGCTGGACAGCTGACCACGATCCAGAGAGATTTGTGCGGCCGGCTTCCGACTAAGCCGATCGACTCCGGTGTCTGCATCGAGAACTCAAACGGCGGTTAGCGTATGTCCAGCCTCCATTTGGCCCACAGCGGCACTTTCCAATCATCTGCCGCCCACGGCCATAATTGGCGGCGTAGAAAGCGGCAACACGAGTGCAACCAGAAGGCGAGACTAGCGTGACTTGTCAGTGGCAATATCAGATTAGATTCGATGTGAAAGATCCTGATATCGCGCAATCGGTACGGCAACAAGTCCGCGATCCGGAACTGAGGCCGCTGTTCAATATCATCGCCGAGCATCGAGCTGCGCTGAAATGCCAATTCGACGCCTTTACCGAGTATGTCGCCGCAGCGGAACAACACGGCGTTGAAAACTATCCGCTCTACCATTGGACGAAGGCGACGATCGAGGATCCGGCGAAGAAGGAAAAGTACTTGAAAACCTTTACAGTTTACGTGGACGATCGGGAGGTTTATGCCAAGGAGATTGCTGACGCGCTGGAGGCAGACTTGCAAACGCTCGCCACTAGTGGGCTCATTACGCAAATATCCAAGTACGACACCAATCCCGCCAACAATCCTCAGCCACCGCAGCGCACCCGCGAGTGAGATTAGCCCCTTCCGCGAAAACCTGAATGGCCGCTCATGGCACTTTTCGGACTTGGCGCGCTGTCTGACTTGAGTCCGCAATGCGATCTAAAGCGGGCATCGGCGAGAGCGACAACAGCGCGCTAGACGACGTGAGTGTCTCGCTGAGAGCCGTCTGACCAGACCGGCTATCCGACCCTCGAACAGTCAACCGCAGCATGGGTGACGCTCGCGCGGCCTCTTGGGAGACAACGCGACTTCCTCTGCGGCGGGTAACGTTGACCGGTTAGGTTAAGAAGCGAGTTTCGTTGCGCTGTTGCGACTAGCCGCTATCAAATGAATTCAACTTTTTGTCTTGTTTTAATGATTGGTCGTTATGAAAAAAAAGCGTGAAGTTTTGACCGAAGCTATTTGCCCCGCCTGTGATGGCACAGGGTTACAGAAGGTCAAGCAGCCAACGCAACCGGGCCGCAAAATCTATCCTGCGAAATGCGAGGAATGCCTCGGCAAAGGCCGAATAACGAAGCCAACTTCGTGATCCATCGAATAAACCGATAGACCTTTGGCGCTTTCCAGCGCGGCGCCGGTCGCGCTTTCGGCTTATGCCGATGGAGCGCTCGCATCACGCCGCCTAACCGGACAAGTGGCTGATATGTCAAAATCGACGCTAAGAACCCATATGCGACATTGTCCGCTACCCAGCGGAGATGAAGTCGCTCGCGACCTCTTCTTGAGAGTGCATTTGAGCGGCCACAGTCTGTATGGTGGATCGTTGCCGGATGGCCGCGCGGTACAGCATCGCGGATGTTGAGTGGGGGCGGTTTCGCGGTCATCAATATGCCAAGGAGCCCAAAGCAAAGTTGATCGATCAACAACCTGTTGCGAGAACGCCCATGCAGACGCCGCCGCTTGATCCTGATGTCGCCGATACCACGCCCTCCGATTCCGTGTTGACCGCTTACGACGAGGAGCACCTCATCACGTATCTGCGCCTGCTCGACGCGGATGTGGAAGGTGCTAACTGGCGCGAAGTCGCACGAATGGTGCTGCATCTTGATCCGGAACGTGAATCCGATCGCGCCCGGAGGGCGTTCGAGAGCCATTTATCGCGCGCCAAATGGATGACTGAGCATGGTTACCGGCACCTGCTACGTGGTGGCGCGTCCGCTTAATGCGGCCCTGCGAATTCGCCGCGAAGAAAGAGAAATGGCGTATGGGCGGAGCAAAGCGAAGACCATCCGACGACGCCGAGCCCGGCTAAAAGGGCAGCCGCAGGAGCGTTCTCTAATTGCGGGCGCAGGGTCAACGCGCAGCCGCCGCCCTCGTTGGGCCTGTTTAACGAGTTTTAGATGCAGAAACAGTAAACTGCGGACAAACCTATTGCAGGAGCAGGACAGAACATGGCCGCTTCCAATCGTCGCAAAAGCGAGCGCGTGGTTTTCGAACGCGGCATCGACGC
>WNFD01004606.1_pt1 | contig 18584 bp, 18 predicted proteins | sample 5400491 | NCBI WGS metagenome assembly WNFD01 (sample SAMN13153343, study PRJNA577476) | soil metagenome | isolation source: 120 cm saprolite under Douglas fir tree site 2 hole 2 replicate 2 | place: USA:California | collected 2015-04-18 | reverse complement strand
GGCGGATTTCCTCGATCGGGCCGCCCTCGCGCTGCACCCAGCCAAGTCCGGACGTGACGATGAGGGTTTGGCCGAGCGGGTGGGTATGCCACATGGTCCGGGCACCGGCTTCGAAAGTGACTTGACCACCGCTTAGGCGCGTCGGGTCACCTACCTGAAACAGCGGATCCACGCGGACGGTGCCGCTGAACCATGCTTCGGGGCCTTTGCCGGACGGCCGCGAACCGTTGCGTTTGATGTCCATCGTTCCATTCCTTTCATTCGTTGGGTCATTCATTGTCGGAGCGCGTGCAAGGGCCGTAGCCCTGGGTATCAGCGCCACCAATGTCCGGGTCGAAGGCCAACTGTTCTTCAGCACCACGACCCAGATGCTCCATGCAGCGCTCGCAGGTTTGGGGTTGGCCTATCTGCCAGAGGGCCTAGTGCAACCACACATCAGCAAGGGTCGGCTCATACGGGTGCTTGAGGACTGGTGCCCTCCGTATCCGGGCTACCACCTGTATTATCCCAGCCGACGCCAACCCTCCGCGGCCTTTGCGCTGTTGGTGGAAGCGCTGCGCCATCGCGGATGAGCGCCGGCCCACACTTCACCGGAGTATGCGCCGTCTCTTCGCCCTACTTCGGCAGCGCGAATGCGACGACGTAGTCCCCCCGCTCTTTGGCGACCAGGTTGCCGCCGGCACCGATGACCACGAATTGCCGCCCGCTGCTCGGCGAGACATAGGTCATCGGCGTGGTTTCCGCCCCGAGCGGCAATCGCCCTTTCCAGAGTTCACGGCCGGTCCGGATGTCGAGCGCGCGGATATAGTGGTCCTGGGTACCGGCCATGAAGACAAGTCCGGAAGCCGTCGTCACCGGCCCACCGATGGCCGGCAGACCGATAGGGATCGGCAGGTGCATAGCGAAGCCCAAGGGACCGCTGTCCTGCAACGTTCCCAGCGGCATCGACCAGACTATCTTTCTTGTAGCCAGATCGATCGCGGTGATTACACCATAAGGCGGCGCCTGGCACGGGATGCCGAGCGGCGACATGAATTCTGATTGTCGGAGTCCCCACGGCGTGCCGTACTGGGGCGCGCCGGCACCCTCCTGCCCGCCTTGATGCGCGGACGCATCATATTGGGCGCGCGGTATCAACTGGGTAGTGACGGGGACGCGCGTATCGTTGACGACCACGTAGCCGAGGTTCTCGGCTATCGAGACCGAGCCCCAGTTCACACCGCCCAACCAGCCGGGATATTCGATGGCCTGCGTCGGGCCGGGCGGCGTGAAGTCGCCATCGTAGCGCGCCCTGCGGAAAGCGATCCGGCAAATCAACTGGTCCAGCGGCGTGGCGCCCCACATCCGCGCTTCGGTGAGCCTTTCGGCGCCCAGAGCCGGCATTCCGACGGAATAGGGCTGCGTCGGTGCATGGTTGTCATCGATCGCACCGCCGCGCTGGGTGACTGGCCGCTCCTCGACCGGGGCGATCGGCATACCCGTTCGCCGGTCGAGCATGAAGATCTGGCCACGCTTCGTCGCCTGGATCAGCGCCGGCCTCGTGCCGCCATGACCATCCGGAACATCGTACAAGGCCGGCTGCGAGGGAACGTCATAATCCCAAAGGTCATGGTGTACGGTCTGGAAGCTCCATCTCACCATGCCCGTTTCAACATCGAGCGCGACGACAGATGACGAATATTTCTCAGCGGCCTCGGTGCGCTCCCCTCCCCAGAAATCCGGCGTCGCGTTCCCGGTGGGCAGATAAACAAGACCGAGCGCATCATCGAACGCAGGTGTGGACCACACATTGGGCGTGCCACGCGTGTAGGATTGGCCTTGAGGCGGCAATCCCGTCTTGCTCGGATTGGCCAGGTCCCAAGCCCAAACGAGCGCACCGGTGCGCACGTCGAACGCGCGCACCACGCCTGGGGGCTCGCTGGTCTCATAGTTGTCCCGAACCAGGCCGCCGACGATAACGAGGTCACGCATGACCGTCGGCGCCGCCGTCGGAAAATAGAAACCTGGCTTCACCTCGCCCATGCCGGCATGCAGGCTGACGATTCCGTCATCGCCAAATCCCGGGCAAGGAGCGCCGGTCTCCGCGTCGAGCGCGACAAGGCGCGCGTCGACAGTCGTGGAAAGGATGCGACGCGAGCAAAGCGCCGGCGACGCGGCCGCGGCAGGATCCGGGGCGGAGACCGATTGCGAGGCGTCGTGATAACCGAGACCGCGACAGCGAGGCCGGAAGTTCCCCTGCGCGTGCGGATCGTAACGCCAGAGTTCTTTGCCGGTGTCCGCGTCTAGGGCGAAAATCACGCTGGTTTGGGTGCAGCCGTAGAGCTTCCCGTTGACGTGCAGCGGCGTCGTCACGAACGCAGCCGGATCCTTCGGAATATCTCCTGTCCGATAGATCCAGGCCACCTTCAGGCCGGCGACGTTGTCGGGAGTGATCTCGGTGAACGGCGCAAAGCGAGTGCCCGAGGGGGTCCGCCCCCAATGCGGCCAGTCGCCGCCCGCGAGGCCAGCGACCGCCCGACCGGCCACGGGCGCGGTCGAGCCGCCGGCCGAAACCATCGGCATGGGCTGAAATGCGAAAACGACCATCGTCGCCAAAGCCACCACCAAGACCGCGGCCAGGCCATGGAAGAGCTTTCGGTGGATCGGCTGTATTGCCGGACGCAGCGTCGGCGCGAGAACGATGACAGGAAGTGCCAGAACGGCGGGCGCGAACAGACGCGACACAAGCGGCCAGAACGTGAGACCTACTTCCCATAACGCCCAAACGACCGTGGCAGCTAGGATGAGCAGGTAAAGGGCCGCTCCGGACATCCGTCGGCGGACAAGAAGGACTGCCGCGATTGACAGGCCCAGGCCCGCGAGCGCGAAATACCACGAGCCGCCCAGCATGATCAGATAAATGCCAGCGCCAAGCATGAACATGCCAACCGCCAGAATGACTAGCCCAAGCACCGCCAAGGCAACGGCCCCTGCCTTGTCGTCAGTTGTGGGCATCCGGAAGTTCCTCATGTCGTCGACCGCGTGGCACTAGGCGAAAGCAAACCGAGAAGGCTCGGCTACCGAATGTCGGCGATTTGACCGTCAGCGTATGGTGTAGCCACCGTCCACCGCGAGCGCATGACCGACCATGAAACTTGCTTCTGAACTGCAAAGCCAAAGCACGGCGCTTGCGATCTCCTCGGGGCGGCCGAGCCGGCCGATGGGGACGTTCTGCAGCATCGCGTTGAGGGCGTCGGCTTGAGTGGCCATCATCTTGTCGAGCATCGTCGTATGGATGATACCCGGACATACCGCGTTGATGCGAATGCCTCTTGCGGCGTAGTCGAGCGCCGCGCTTTTTGTGAGCCCCAGCACGCCGTGCTTCGAGGCTTGGTATGTTCCGCGTTTGGGGCCGGCGACCAGTCCGCCGATAGAAGAGCAGTTGACGATTGCACCACTACCCTGCTTGAGCATCTGGCGAAGCTCGAACTTCATGCAACTCCACACTCCGCGCAGATTGATCGAAATCAGCCGGTCAAAGTCTTCCCTTGTCGATTCGGCTGCCTCCGCAACGACATTCTGGACGCCGGCATTGTTGTAGGCGGCATCCAGCCTGCCGAAAGCAGCGACGGTCCTTTCGACCATCGATTCCACCTGAGCGTCGTCGGCTACGTCGCATGGAATAGCGAGTGCCTTGTGTCCGCGGGCGGTCAACTCCTCCGCCGCGGCACGTACGGCCTGTTCGTTCGCGTCGGCCAATGCCACCAAAGCGCCCGACTCCGCGAAGGCCGTCGCCGTCGCAAGCCCCAGCCCGGATCCCGCCCCAGTGACGAGAGCAACCTTGTCTTCAAACGATATGTTCACAACAGGTCCTCCATCGGATCGGCTAAGTGGAATCGAAAAACTAATGTGGACGCTTTTCGAACACATCCTTCGCAACCGGCATTGCCGAAAAGATGTTGGGCCAGCCGACATAGAAGGCCAGTTGCGTGATGGCCTCGGAGGCTTCGGTCTGCGTCAGGCCATTGTCCATCGCTCTGTTGAGGTGAGGAGTGAGTTGCGCTGTCTGCCCGTTGGCGATCAGCGCGCTGACCGTGACGAGACTGCGCTCCCTGGGCGCAAGGTCCGGGCGTAGCCACAGATCGCGGAACAGCACGTCGGTCGTGTACTGCACCACCCCGGGGAAGAACGCGCCAAACTGCGCTTCGACACTCGTCGCGCGCCTCGCCTCGGCGGCCTCGTCGATCGGAAGCGGGGTCGCCGAAACGTCTGGGAGTTGATCGGCGCCGATGTGGCGCGCCGCAAAGACATCCTTGGCGATCGCGATGGCCGACATCGCGTTGGCCCAGCCGGTGTAGAAAGCCAGGTGTGTGATGATCTCCGAAATCTCCCGGGGCTTGACGCCGTTGTCGAGCGCGAGGTTGAAATGATAGGACATCTCGATGGTCTGATTGCGCGCGATCAAGGCAGCCAAAGTTACGATGCTGCGGTCGCGCGGCGCGAGGCCGGGGCGCTTCCATACGTCGCCAAGCAAGCGGCCTTCGGTATAGGCCGCCAGTTGCGGAGCGACCTGCCGAACATCCGCATATGTGAGCATCGGTTTTGATCCTTTCATGATGGAAGCCTCCTCTGACCGAACCGACGGCATCGCCATCAGCGTAAGCAATGCAATTGCCACGGAGCGCAGTTTCATAAGGATTATCTCCCATGGGATGCAGGAGGCTCGTTGGGCGGCCGCGCGCGGATGGGCAACCACCTTCACCAAGCTTTTAATAAGCGACCGACCGTCACGCGATTAGGCGGCAGAATCCGCATGGACTTATGAAGTTGGCTTGTGAATGCGGCGCGCTATGTCGGCATTCCAACCACAATCGTGCACGCCGTCTCCAGACCGACGGCCAGCGCCGCTTCGACTGTTCCCATGTCCCTTCCGCCGTTGAGCGCTTCGCCTGAGATGAGGATCCTGCCGCAGGGATTTGCGAGCAACCCCTGCGCCTGTCGGGTCTCCACAATAGCGTAAGAATAGGCTCCACGGGCGAAAGGATCGTTCTCCCAGTTGATGGCGCGCGCCGCGACAAGGTCCCGCTTCAGTTGCTCTGGTGGGAGCTCAAAGATGTTGGCGAGCGAAGCGAGAGCGGGCGACGATCGACAACGAAAGCAGGGTTGCTGCGAGTATTCTCATTGCGGCTGTCCTCCGATGGTCGCTGGGTGCGCCACGAGCCATGACGCGACGAGCGCGGCGCAAAGCACAGTGATGGCGCTGACGAGAAACACGACGTTCAGTCCGGCCCCTTTCGCGACCAATCCAAGCGCCGGGCTCGCAAGCCCCTGAGCCAGGTCGAGAAAGGCGGTGTAGGCTCCCATGGCCAAGCCACGGCTCTGCGCCGGCACCCGGCGGACCGCTTCGACACCGAAGCCGGGATAAACCAGCGAGAATCCGAATCCGGTGAGAGCGGCCCCTAGCAAAGCCAACTCGGGACGAACAGCCAGCCAGATAAGCGCCTGGCCGGCGGTTTCTATCAATACGCATATCAGTGCGACCTTGGCACCGCCGATTCTGTCCGCCGTATGGCTGAAGAACAGGCGCGCCAGAATGAACGCGACCGCGTAGGCGGTGTAGGCGAGCCACCCGTTGGCCCAACCGCGATCGGAGAACAGCAGCGCAGCGAATGTGGTTACGGCGCCGAAGCCCACGCTGCCGAGCGCCGAGCCGAAACCCGGTACCCACACCTCCCCGACCACTTTCGCGAACGATAAGCGGGCGCGCGGCACCGGCTCGACGGCGGGAAGAGATGCGATGAGCAACAGCGGCGCCAGGGGAGCAAGCGCCGTGACGAGCGCGATCGCCGCAAAACCGTAACGCGCATAGAGCGCCGAGCCGACCGGCGCGCCGATCGCGAAGGCGGCGAACATCGCGGATCCCACCCAGGCGATGACCTTGCCGGTGTTCCGGGGATCGACGATCGCCAGTCCCCAACTGACCGCGGCAGTGATGACGAAACTTTCTGCGCCGCCTAGCACGGCTCGCCCAAGCAGCAAAATTGCGACCGAGACTTCCGGAACGTTGCCACTCGAGAGCGAGCACAGGTAAAGGAGCCCTGACGCGGAGGCCGCCAGCAGACCTGCGATCACCGCGCGTTTCGCACCACGACCGTCCGAGTAGTGACCCGCCCAGGGCCGCGAGATCAACGATGCGGCGAACTGACTGCCGGCAACGAGACCGACCATGAACGTACCGAACCCGAGCCCGTCGTGAACGTGGAGCGGAAGGACGGGCATCGCGACGCCGATGACGAGAAAGGCGACGAAGACCACCCCCATGATCGGCAGCAGCGCGGCTGTTACGGAAGCGGTCGTGACCTGCTCTGGGCTCGTCATGAGTGCCATGGAAAAAGGTTCCTAGTTGGCCCAGGGCGGCGCCGCGGTCCGACCACCTGAACCTAAGTCTTCCGATAGCCGCCAATTAGGTGATAGAAACTGATTGGAATTATTAGTGGAGCTAATGAATGGACCGCGAAAACGCAGGCGATCTGATCGCATTTCTGGCGGTCGCGAGGGAGCGCAGTTTCACGGGCGCGGCTGCGAAGCTTGGACTATCGCAATCGGCCCTCAGCCAGACTGTCCGCGGCCTTGAGGAACGGCTTGGGGTGAGGCTGTTGAACCGCACGACCCGAAGTGTGGCGCCGACCCAGGCGGGAGATCGCCTGCTCCGGAGCATCGGACCGAAATTCGAGGAGATGGACGAGGAGCTTTCGGCCCTGGGCGAACTGCGAGAGAAGCCGGCCGGCAACATCCGGATCACGGCGACGGAGCACGCCGCCGAAGCGATCCTGCTGCCCGCCTTGGCGAAGATCCTGCCGAACTACCCGGATATCACGGTGGAGGTCATCGTCGATTATGGCCTAGCCAACATCGTCGCGCAGCGATACGACGCCGGCATCCGCCCCGGCGAACTCGTCGCGAAGGACATGATCGCGGTTCGGGTCAGTCCGGATTTGCGGATGGCGGTTGTCGGGGCTCCGTCATACTTTGCCAACCGAAAGCGGCCGCGAACGCCTCAGAATCTGACCGGCCACAACTGCCTGAACCTGCGCCTACCAACCCATGGCGGGCTGTACGCCTGGGAATTCGAGAAGGACGGGCGTGCGCTGAACGTGCGGGTGGACGGCCAGCTTGTCTTCAACGGCGCGGGACCTTTGTTGCAGGCTGCCCTGAACGGATTTGGCCTCGCTTACCTCATGGAGCGTCACGTGCAGCCTTACGTCTCCGATGGCAGGCTCGTTCGGGTGCTGTCGGATTGGTGCCCGCCGTTTTCCGGCTACCACCTTTACTATCCGAGCCGACACCAGCCTTCACCGGCATTTTCTTTGCTGGTAGATGCACTCCGGTACCGCGGGCGATGACGCCCATTAGCGGAGCGAAGGTGCATCAGACCGGCTGCCTGAAGCCCTCATAGGTCTTCAGCGTGCCGTTCTTCAGCAGCTTTGCGGAAAGCGGCCCCGTCATCATCAGAGGGCACGATCTGGTCGTCGGTGCCGTGCGTGCCAGCTTGCTGTTTTTGGGTTTCAGAGCCCTGGGCTAACCCGGCAGCCGAGTAGGTAGGTGGGACAACCTATCCAACGTCAGCCTGTTCTACTTTGTGAGCCGCGCCGACAGTCTCTCGAACGGCCTGCAGCACCTCATCTGCTAACGCCGTATCTGTCTTTGCGACCGCGCGCGATACGGCAATAGCGCCGATTTCTGCGGCGACAGCAGCAACAGCGAGGCGGCGTCTCTGAGATGCGGGAATTGCGTTCTCCAGCGACCCTTCAAGCATCGCCACCATCTCCTCGAAGGCGTGTGTAAAGCTGGCGCTGACGGCGCAGCCTTGCCGCGCGATTTCGCTGGCGGACGCGGCCAGAGGACAACCTGTCTCCAGTTTGTCGCGCATATATGTCGAGAGGAGCCCGTCGAGGTACTCCTGAAACGATGGGCATCGATCGCCCGCCCACTCCCGGGTCTCAGCCATGTTGCCCTCGAAGCCGTGAGAGAAGGCATCAGCCGCCAGCGCATCCTTCGATGAGAAATGCGCGTAAAGCGCGCCATGGGTGAGCCCAGCCTCCTTGGCGATGTCCGCGACGCCGACGCCGTCTATGCCCCGCTTACGGAACAGCCGGCTGGCCGCCTGCAGCAGGGCAACCCGGTTCTCTGCCGCTTTCTCCTTGGAAACACGCACTTCGGAACCCTCGAATCTAATCTGTAACTTTTTAGTTGCGATCGCCATCAAAGTCAATTAGACGCTCCTCAGGCGTTTTAATTGTGATCGCCATTAATGTGGCCGGGACGGAGAAACAAGCATGCGTTACAAACTTTTCGGCAAGCACACGGGACTGCGGGTCTCCGAACTGGTGCTCGGGGCCGGCAGCTTCGGTACGGGCTGGGGCCATGGCGCCGAGCCCGACGAGGCCCGCCGCATCTTCGACGCCTACGCGGAAGCCGGCGGCAACTTCATCGATACGGCCAATGGTTATCAGTTCGGTCAGTCCGAGCAGATCCTGGGCGATCTGCTGACCGGACGGCGCGACGACTTCGTGCTGGCCACGAAGTTCACTATGAGGACCGATCCCAATTCCGGTATCTTCGTCACCGGCAATAGCCGCAAGGCCATGGTCGCGTCGGTCGAGGCGAGCCTGAAGCGGCTCAAGACCGATCGGATCGACATCTACTGGGCCCACATGTCCGATGGCGTCACGCCGGCCGAAGAGATCGTGCGAGGGTTCGACGACCTCGTCCGGGCCGGCAAGATCCTCTACGCGGGTCTTTCCGACTTTCCGGCGTGGCGCGTGGCGCGAGCCGCGACCATCGCCGAATTGCGCGGCGCCGCTCCCATCGCCGGTCTTCAGGTCGAGCATAGCCTCGTCGAACGCACCACCGAGCAGGAGCTTCTTCCGGCCGGTCATGCGCTCGGCCTTGGCGTCGTGGCTTGGTCGCCGCTCGGCGGCGGCATGCTGACCGGCAAATACCGAAGGGGTGAGAAGGGCCGCGCAGAAGGCTTCGGCGGAAGGGTGTTCCAAGCGGAAAATTCCGCGCAGCGCACCGCTATCCTCGACACGCTGATCGCGGTCGCCAAGGACGCCGGCGTCACGCCCGGTGAGATTGCCATCGCCTGGGTTGCAGCCAAGGGCTCGCTTCCGATCATCGGACCGCGCACGCTGGCTCAGCTTGAAGACAACCTTGCCGCGGCAAAAGTGACGCTGTCGCCCGAGCAGATCGCGCGCCTCGATGAGGTGAGCGCGATCCCATTGGTTTTCCCTTACAGGGTACTCAACGATCCGGAAACCCGGCAGGGCTTCACGGGCGGCAAGCTCGAGCAATTCGATGCTCCGGTGGAAATAGTCGCCTGAGGAGCCCAGCCGCAGCGATGCCTGCAATTCTTGTCATGGGCGCGACCGGCGGGCTTGGCGGCCAGGTAGTCGAATTCCTGCTGCGTCGTGTCTGTGCCGAGAACATCGTCGCGCTTGCGTGCGATCCGGCCAAGCTGCAGTCGTTTGCGGAGAGGGGCGTAAAGACCGTGGACTATTCCGACACGGACTCGCTTGAACGCACCATCTCCAGGGTGGAAAAACTGCTCCTCGTGTCGGCTCGGGCCTTCACTGACGCCGCTGCGCAGCATGCGAACGTCATCGAGGCGGCGAAGCGGGCCGGCGTGCGCCATCTGCACTACACCGCGATCCAACAAAGTGAGGGCGGCAAGTTCGAAATACCCCGCTTTCGAGCTCTTTGCAGAGCGCTCGTCAGCGAACGTGCAGTCGCTCGACCTTGATGTGGAGGTCGCGAGTGCAATTTGTCAGCGCCTCGATGGTCTGCCGCTCGCCCTAGTACCTGGAAGCGTTTAAGGCAGAGAGTGTGTCTCGAGCGACGCGAACTTCTGCAATTGGCCCTGGGCGATCTCCAGCGACGTCCGCCATTGAGCCGCTGTTGGCGAGCAAGCGGACATCAGGCGTGCCACAATACACAACCACCATTTTATGGGTAGACGGCCTATCGCGTCGAAGCGGTGCGCGATTGCCAGGCCAGATGCGATAAGACGCCGCCTAACACTGGTTTGACGATGTCGCAACAGACGCCTAGCGGGTTGCTTTCATTGGGTCGCTGGACGGCTAAGCATTGTGCCCGTAGCTCAGCTGGATAGAGCACTAGACTACGAATCTAGGGGTCAGGAGTTCGAATCTCTTCGGGCGCGCCAAAAAACCCTTGATAATAAAGGGTTTCTTTCATCTGCCGGAAACCGGCGGCAGAACAAAACCAAGCCAAATATCGTACAATTTCGGGAAACCACGGCAAAATGTGCTGGGGAAATCACAGGGGTGGCCTGTGGTGTTCTGCAGGCGTTCCAGTTTGAAAAATAGAAAATCCCGCGACCTGGGAGCACCAGATCGCGGGACCGAAAAGGAATACGTCATTTCCCTAAGTGTGCCCATTTCAACCGACCAAAATTGAAAGGACAGCCAATTGAATACCACATCGCACAAAAATAGCAAGCCGTCCGCCACAACGAGCAATATTTTCACCTTATACGCCGATCGGTTGGAGGCTCAGTACGGCACCATAGACGCGTGGCTGGAGCGCAACGGGTACAATTATAAAGAACAAGAGCCTGCCCTAGCCGTTACCATTAACGAAGATGGCCAGACCAACGCCGCAGCGCTGTTAGTGCCTGATCAGCAAGTCGCCATCGAATTTTTTAAGGCGATCGCCACCGATCCCAGTGACGTCATCTTTGAATTTCGCGTCCTAGATGACAACCACGATCGCGACAATAAGAAACTAACCGATACCTTCACCGGCACCATTCAGAAAAAATTTTCGACGCTGGTTCGAAAGAGTCACAATGGCGTTGGCTGCTTTGTCGTCATCAACAAAACCAACGGCACAGGACTGAAGGCTGAAGACATCACCGAGGTTCGCGCTATCTTTGTCGATCTCGACGGCGCACCCTTGTTGGCAATTCTTCAAGACAAGGAATTTCCGCCGCCACACATCATCAACGAATCATCGCCTGGAAAATATCACGCGTATTGGAAAATCACCGGTTTGCCGCTGGTGCAATTCCGCGCCATGCAGAGAATGTTGATCCGTCGTTATGATGGAGATCCTAACGTTCATGATCTGCCACGCGTGATGCGGATACCTGGTTTGATCCATCAGAAAATCAAAAACGGATTCGTAGTACCACCTTCCGTGTCGCGCATCTTCAAGATCAATAACACACCATCTTATACGCCAGATGATTTTCAAAAATTCGTCACCGACGAAGATCTAAAAGAATCTGTCGAGCTGCACACCGCCGCGAAAACGCTACGACCCGACGCAGAGCTTGAGGCTGATCCTGATCTTGTGGCCGAGGCGGTACGGTTTATTCCAAACGATGATCTGGAATGGGGATCTTGGAATCGAACCATGATGGCAATCTGGCGTGCCACGCGTGGCAGCGAGCGAGGTGCTGAGATCGCGGTATCGTTCTCGGAAAAATCAACCAAGTACAATTATAAGCGCACCGCCGAACGATGGAATAAATTTGCCAAGTCACCGCCGCGCCGTATCGGTGCAGGAACATTGTTCATGCAAGCCAGTGAAGTCAATCCAAACTGGCGCAGTGATTTTGAAGATGAACAACAGCGGCAAGTCTACGATTTGATGGCGGCACGGTTCGTGCAAAAGCGACATCCCGACAATGTAGGGAAGTCCACCACAGACAAAGATAATGTTATCCGTTTTCCTAACCCTCCTACCACCGATGACGATCAAACCTTAAACACCGATGATGACGACACCACCACCATCATCAACCAACGGCTAGCTCCTGCTCTATCCGAAATCTCGCTCGCCGATCTGTTTTGTCTGGCCCACGGCAAAAATCTTAGGTTCGTGCCGAAGTGGGGGCAATGGCTGTTATGGGAGGGCACGCGCTGGAAAGAGGAAACGACTCTGTTAGCGTTTAATTTTGCCCGTGAGATCTGTCGCGAAGCCGCGCAAAAATCCAATACCAAGTCGAGCACTAAGAAAGCAATCGCCAGTGCGAAAACCGTCGCCGCTGTTGAACGTATCGCCAGAGCCGATCGGACTATTTCCACCGAGATCGAGCGCTTCGATATACAGCGCTACAAACTTAACACCAATGATAGCACTATCGATCTCAAGACGGGTGTGATTAGTGCACCTCGACGTAAAGATTATTTAACACAGAAAGCTGGCTGCATCATCGCGCCACCGGGAACACCACATCCAATCTGGACAAAATTTCTGGAACGCGTCACCGCCGACAACAAATATCTGATCGCTTTTTTACAGCGCTTTGTTGGCTACTGCTTAAGTGGCGATATCTCGGAACACGTTTTTGTTTTTGCCTACGGCACGGGTGCGAACGGCAAAGGAACCTTCATCAATACCATCGTCAAGATCATGGGCGATTATGCCACGGTGGCTGACATCAACACGTTTCTCGATAGCCGGAATGAACGACATCCAACCGACGTCGCGAAATTAAGAGGTGCACGCCTTGCTGTTGCGCAAGAGATTCAGGAGGGTCGAAGCTGGGACGAACAACGCATCAAAGCCATCACCGGCGGCGATCGGCAGACGGCGCGCTTCATGCGTCAAGATTTTTTCGATTTCGACCCGACGTTTAAATTATTCATCGCTGGAAATCACAAGCCGCGTTTGCGCGTCATTGATGAAGCAATGCGTCGTCGCATGTTGCTAGTGCCGTTCACCGTACAGATTCCACCAAAAGAACGTGACTTGAAATTGATGGAAAGGCTGGAGCCAGAATGGCCAGCTATCCTGCGTTGGGCATTGGATGGATATATCGCGTGGCAGAAGGTTGGACTAATGCCACCCGCTATCGTCACCGACGCCACCAACGAATATTTTGAGAGTGAAGATACTTTCGGACAATGGATCGATGATGAGTGCAGCATCGACATCGGCAATCAAAACAAGTGGGACAAATTTTCCGAATTGTTCGAGTCATGGACAGACTATGCCGCGAAAATCGGCGATCCACCGGGTAGTTCAAAAGCGTTCAGCGAGGCGCTTAGCAACCGGGGTTTTGTCGCTTGCCGGAAGGGCGATAAGCGAACCCGCGCTTATTACGGCATCCGCCGAAAAATGGATGTGAATTGGAAAAACACAAAGAAACCAAAGGATTAGTTACCCCCGGACAGATACGGACAGGTTCTGCCCTTATAGACGTCATAGCCAAGTTTCCCTACGTGCCTATTACGCAAACCTGTCCGTATCTGTCCGGGGTGCCTAGCGCAGTGCTACAGGCATGGAGGCAAATCGCATGACCACCAAGCTCCCCTGGCGCAAACCCAAAGTGATCGTCGTCGAAACGGTCGGGCCGTATGGGTGCTGCAAGATGTTCACCTTGTACGATGGGCGAAGGATTATCGTTCCGGGCAGACCAATCGTGACGGAAGCTAGACACCGAGGCATGGGTCAAGGCGATCGCTGAAAACACTTCAGGTAGTATGGAGCACAAATACAACGGGGGCGGGATGGATCGTTTTCCACCAGAAGGATGATCGCGGAGCGGGCCCTGCTTTCGAGATCATAAACAAGGAGTTTTTCTGTATTCAGCGTGCAAATTTTTAACAGGGATATTCCGGCTGATCCCTTGCCGAGTTCCACCTCTAGTTCCTGAATGAACCCGTCAACCCGCTCCTTGCTCCTTGGTGAGAGGGTCAACAGGCAGGGCTGCAACGCGACGGGCCGTCGCGAGACGCCGTTCGAGTTTTTCTTTTCGGTCTGCTTTGAAATCGTAGTCGCTCATGGCTGCTCTCCTGTCACATTGCGGAAAGCGGCCCGGCAGCCCCGTGACCTTTCGCTTCCGGTCCCGCAGCCAGCTACTTAACGTGGAGAACGGCGATTGGTTTCCCTGCCGCAGGCGTAATCCGAAGCTCGGAAGGGCGGCCTCAAGTGGAACTAATGCAAAAATGTGCGGCGACAATTAACTTGGCCGGCGCATTGCCTCGCCCGAAATGTTCCTGAATGCTGAGCCGTTGCCTCACATAATTTGCTCCCCGGTGGAATGGGGACTGGGGGGCAATGATGAGGCAACTGAGCATGGCGACTCGAAGAGAACTGACGGCCGCTGTGGGGCAGCGCTACAGAGAGGCAAGCCGCGCCGAGAAGGCGCGCATTCTTGACGAGTTTGTAGTTGTGACGGGCTTCCATCGAAAGCATGCGATGCGCCTGCTCCGAGGCGATATCAGGCAACCGTCGGTTCGGCGTACTCGTCGTCGGATTTAAGAGGAAGCTGAACGAAATGCGCTGGTAGTTCTTTGGGAGGCGTCGGACCGGATTTGCGGCAAGAGACTGAAGGCGCTGCTGCCGCTGCTGATCGAGTCGATGGAACGGCACGGCCACATGGGTCTGGCGTCTGAAATCCGCGCGAAGCTGCTGGCAATGAGCGCGTCGACGATCGACCGGGAGCTAGGTAAGATCCGACAGGAGGGCGGGCGCCAGCGCCGTCGGCCGGTGGCGAGCACATTGCGACGGAGCATTCCGGTACGAACGTCCGCCGACTGGAAGGATCCGGCGCCGGGCTTTGTCGAAGTCGATCTGGTCGCCCACAGCGGACCCTCGACGCGCGGCAGTTTTATCCAGACGCTGGTGCTCACGGATATTGCGACCGGTTGGACGGAATGTGCCCCGTTGCTGGTGCGCGAGCAAACGCTCCTGAGCACCGTGTTGACAGAAGTTCGCCGACAGCTGCCGTTTTCGCTCCAGGGCATCGATACCGATAATGATTCCGTGTTCATAAACGAGACGCTGAAGGCGTATTGCGAGCAGGCGAACATTGTCTTCACGCGTTGCCGACCGTACCGCAAGAACGACCAGGCGTTCGTCGAACAGAAGAACGGAGCCGTGGTCCGACGAATGGTCGGTTATCGGCGTTTCGAGGGGCTCGAGGCAGCTGCGTTGCTTGCAGAACTCTATCGCTCAGTGCGCCTGTTCGTGAACTTCTTCCAGCCGTCGTTCAAGCTGATCGGAAAACAGCGCGACGGCGCACACGTCCGCAAATCCTACAGCGCGTCGGCGACGCCGCATCAGCGGCTGGCAGCCGACTCACATACCTCCGATGCCGTTCGGGCCCGACTGCAGGAAATCTGCGCCAGCCTGGATCCGGTCGCGTTGCTGCGCGACATTCGGTCTGCGCAGCAACGTCTGGCCGACCTTGCCGACGTGAAGTCGGTGGGCGATTCGACTACTGCGGCCCCGCCGATCGACTTGTTCCTCGCCAGCCTGCGAACGGCCTGGAAAGAGGGCTTCTCTCGACCGACGGACCGACCGATCCCCAAAGCGAAGCGAGGTCGTCGTCGCCCTGATCCGCTTGTTCAGGCGACCCCTTAGCTGCGGGACTGGTTCAGGGCCGAGCCGTGGCGAACCGGCGCCGAGCTCCTGACGAAGCTGCAGGCGGAACATCCGGGCGCGTACCCGGACAAGCTTCTGCGAACGCTTCAGCGCCGTCTCAAATCCTGGCGTAGCGAGCATGCAAGCGCACTGCTGTTTGGATCGACGGATCGGGCGGCGCGGATCGACGAGACACCGGTTGCGCGGTGAAAGCCCTCGCCTCCGGTACGGGGAGGCCGGTCGCTGCGCAACCCCGGCCAGCTCCGCGACCGGCCTCCCCGTACCGACCGCCCATCCCACTGGGCAGCAAATTACGTGAGGCAACGATCGCCTCTTCGGGAACATTCCTCCATGAGGCAATACGACCGGCCATCGTAATTGTCGTTCTACAGCAAAAACGGCGCCCGGCGTCCCCGGGAGGTTTTCTTCCGGCCTGATCCGGGGGGCTAGCCGGAAGAACTGAGTCAGCTCTTGCGCACGTTTAGAGCCTCGGCCATCAGCCGATCTTCCAGTTCGACGATCAGGTCTCGCACAAGCCGCTCAGCCAACGGGTCATCAGTCTCGGATGCGAGAAACCGGAGCTGATGCAGCCGATGATGAAGGTCTTCCTGCACTTGTGGTCCATCTGACGGACCTCCTGAGAGTCCCAAGTCAGGTAGCACCGAGTGTCTTGTCCGTCGTCATAGTAGGTGCTGTTGGCTTGGAGCCTACTCTTCAATAGTCACGCGAACGAACCGCTCGTTCGGTTCGTCGTCAGCCACTTTATGCGCCGTCGCGGCGTGCTAGTAACCGTTTGCTACCGGGTAATGAATGGAAGGGATGGTTACGGGGGGAAGTCCTTTGGTACCAAAGTCCTACTCAACCGCTTCTCAAGACAACCGATACATAAACAGCCGGAAACCTCGCCCGCAGCTTTCCATACCGCAGGCTTGACCATATAAAACTCCGACCAATCATCTATCGTTTGATTGACGCCTTCGTTGCCCCAATCGACGGCAAAGGCTTGTTCGAGCTGAGTCCTATTAAAGAGGCCGGGCGCGGTGTTGACGCCGCAGTCAATTCACGCCCAACTCTCGGGGGACACACCCTCGAGGTTCAGCTTCTTCATCGTAGCGTCTAGAAGCTCATGATCGTTCGGGTCGATAGTGTAGTGCTCGGATATCCTGTCATGTTGATTTCCCATCGGTCAGCGTTTGTGATGGTGGCGATTTCAGCCGCGCCATTTTCTCGCGCACGCAGCGCACCACCTCACTCGACAGTGATCCGCTGTTAAATTTTGCGGTGTCACAGAGCCAGCGCTTGACGTCATCCGGAACAGTGATCAGGAATCGTGGTGTTCTTTTTTTCGCAGGCTGTGGCTTGGCCATCGTGATATTCCGTGATGTTGGAGGGCAGCAATCTGGCTCCCTTTCAAAAAACGTCAAGTTTCAAACCGGACAAGATGTCCTAAGTAACCCCACTCTCACAGCTCGCAAGTTCCGCTTGCCGGAACAGGACAGAAGCGCGTTTGAATCGGCCGCTTCTAATTGTCAAAAACTGCTGAGCATGCTGTCAGATATTTATTTTTTCTGAGACTGATTTTCGGTCGGGCCATCCACCGGGGATCTTTCTACGATCGCAAGCGCGCGACGAGGTGACCAAGGGCGCGGCATCAGCCCATTCTTGGCAGACGAGATCGACAAGTAACACCCTGTTTCAAAAGGGCATGAAAAGTTACTTCACTAAAGCCGCAAAAGTCACTGACCTCGGATATTGTTGCCATAAAGCGAAACCTTAACCTAAACCCCTAGGGCAATCCCGCCGCTGGCTGCTGGCTGCACAGGTGAGTTCGCGTGGAGCTAACGTTAGCTCCAAACCCGATGAAACTGAAACTTGCATGGTGTGAATCGCCGCATCGTCGCCGCCCATATACAGCATCGCCGCCAAGCGCTGCTCAACATCGATTGGAGGTTTGAATCCCAGCAGCTCGGCAATCTGCAGGAACGGATTGATCTCGCCCACGGTTGGCGATGGCCGTAATTTCAGTGTCACGGTACGCAATCCGGATTTCATTCGCTGGGCGTTGCACACGCGGTCGATGTCATTGCAAGATGCTGGCCCATTTGCACTGTTCTCACCGATGAGCGCGCGGCGGTCGATCAGCATCAGCCTTAATAAAAACTGTTAAGCTTAACTCTCAAGAAAATGTAAGTAAGCCCTGTGCCGCAGGCGCAACCTGCGTTGCACGATTGACAAGCGCCGGGAACGGATCATGCTCCTGCCCCGCTGGCTTTGCACCCCTTCATCGCCTCCCGCATTCCTCTGGCGAAGTGTTGGAATTGTTTCGGGCAGTGACGACGGGGCAGCAAGGGGCTCATACGTCCGGTGCTCATAGTGATATTATCACTATGAAACTGGGGGAGGATTGAATATGGCCATGGCTGGTAACGTCACGCCAACAAAACCTTCTTACATCCGCTTCGTCTGCGATGACTGCCACACCAACACCTATTGGTACGAGCCTGATGACGGGACGCCAGTGTGCAAGGTGTGCCGCTACATTCGGGCGCATCCCGACATGCCGGAACCGCTGAAACGACAGTTGCGGGGGGAGGATTAAATGACGAGACCGGAATCGCCAACTGTTGCAAATGCACCAGTTGAATCCTCTGAGGCAACGCCCGCTGTCAAGATCCGTATGAGCCAACCAAATTTTTCCCCCACTGGGGGAAAACCGGAGCCGCAGCACACCTACCCGTCTCACTATCCACCGGGCAAACATTGGGCCATAGACGCATCGTGGGAAATTCTCGACTTTCTCACAGTCGGTACATTGACGGACAGCACGCGGACGTTGCTTGCCGGCATGATTGCGAACCGCTTGCTCAAAGAACGCGAACGCGCGGCATTGATTGCAAGACGCGGCTGCAATCCACAGATCGCGGAGGCTATTCGTCATGAGGGATGACTAGCGAGCGGTCGCGCATGCTGCTCTACCATTTCACCCGCCTCAAAAACGTAGCAGCAATTAAAAAGCATGGCCTGTTGCCACATGGCAGTGATGCCGCCCCTTCTCCTGCCACCAAAGGCATGGCCGGTGGTCAGCGTGTCGTCTGGCTTTGCACGACACCAACCTCGCGTTCGACCGCTCTGGAACGCAGATTATTGGCGACGCGTTGCGGCGTGTACTGCGTCACCAACCGCTTTTTGCATCCCGGATCTCATGC
>WNFD01002468.1_pt1 | contig 18588 bp, 15 predicted proteins | sample 5400491 | NCBI WGS metagenome assembly WNFD01 (sample SAMN13153343, study PRJNA577476) | soil metagenome | isolation source: 120 cm saprolite under Douglas fir tree site 2 hole 2 replicate 2 | place: USA:California | collected 2015-04-18 | reverse complement strand
CGACCGCGGTCACCCGTCGGCCATGCTGGGCGAGCCATTGCGTCCACCATCCGGTGCCGGATGCCAGCTCTAAGACGGCGTCAAATGGGCGCATCCCATCGAGCGCCTCGAGCACAATCGCGACGTCCCTACCGTCCTGATCGCCCGACCGTCCCGCAACCCCGCCTCCCAGGCTGGCGTAGCGCCCCAGCTGACGCATGGTGTCGTCGTACTCGCGAGCGCGCGCACGATAGTAGGCGATCTGCTCCTCGACCAGCGCGTCACGGTCGGTCTGGTCGGCAGTGTGCTGACGCGAAGCCTCGGCCATGCCGCCTTCACGATACGTGACAGGGTCGATGCTGCCAGAAGTGGAACGCCCTCACGTTCCTAATATCGTGCAGCCCGTGACTCCACGGTCGCTCAAGTTGTTGCGAGCCCTGGTGCTTGTCATGGCCGTCGTGCTTGTCCTCAATACGTTTGGCCGCCTGGGTGTTGTCCGCCAGTACGGTGTGTCACCCGGGATTTCACGGATAGTCGGAACAGCGGTCCTGGCGATCGTCGGGTTCACCTTCTTTCTGGCGTGCGTCGGTGCCTTCTTTCTGCTAGGCACGCCGTCGAAGCGTCATTGGTGGCTCAGTCTGGCGCTACCGTTACTCACGGTCGCGAACGTCGCTGCGGCGATTGTGATCATCCCTGCGGACAGCGTCGGCGTCGGGTTGGTCCTCGATGTCTATCTCTTCAACGCCCTGCTGACGCTGGCATTGGTCGTTCTCCTGCTGAAGCGGCCGGTCCGCGCTTACTTTGGCATCAGCCGGCCGGCGACGCGCGCCAAGGCCGTCTGAGTCGCCCTCACCAGTCCCGGTCCGCCTGAAGCTGGTCTTCGAGGCGGCCCCGGCAGCCGCTGCAGACGTAGGCTTCGTCGTCCTTTGCCTGCCGATACTCGCCCTGGTCGAGGAAGGCATCGAGCACTCGGCCGCAGACTTCGCACTCAACCTCATGACCGGCGCAGTCGGTGCAAATTCGCTCTCCGGATTCGAACTCGCTGAAGGTCGCCGTGTTGATGCCGAGCCCTGCCGCCCGAAGGAGCGCAATCATGCGGCTATCGAGGTCTATCTCCCCGACGTCGAGCGTTGCGATGCCGCAGTATTTGCACGCCGCGACCTCGTGCTGCCGGCGCAGCTCCAGGATCTCCTCGGCGACGTCGGCCAGGCTCTCCTGTGGAGACGAGGTCTCATCATCTGCAGTCAGTGAAGGGAGATCGTGAGGCAGCAGGCTGGTCTTCTGCTTGAGGTAGTCACGAGCGTCGTCGGCGTCCTCCGCCGGGACGCTAACGGTCAGCGCGCTGGACGGAGTGGGACTGAAGCCCGCCGGCGCGTTTCCGCCCTGGACCGAGACGCGATAGCCTGCCACCTCCAACGTCGTGCGGACCAGGTCGGCATCGCTTTGGGACGGTGTCTCATAGATGGCCGTCCACTCGAGTTCCTTACCGGCCGGCATGACTTCCGTACATTCTCCTCATTCCACACCTTCGACTCCAGCCAGGAAGGTGCGAACGGCCTCGTTGAAGGCCGTAGGATTTTCTTCGTTGGTCAGATGGCCCGCGCGAGGGATCACCACGAGCTGCGCCCCAGGTATCAGCCCCACAAGCTCGCGCGAAAGCTGCGGCGGAGCGATGGTGTCATTCTCGCCGACGAGGACCAGGGTTGGGACCGTGACCGACCGAGCCACTCTGCACATATCCACGCCCCAAAGCTCGGCCGACGCCGCCCTGTATACCGACTTGTCGAGGGAGGCGAACGTTTCGACGCCGCGCTGAACGAGCGGCGGAGCAGCGCCAGGACCGTAGACCGCCGGCATCCGCATCCGGGCGAGGCTCGCCATGTCGTTGGCATCGATGGCGGCAAGCCGGGCATCCTGGCCGTCGGCAGCTACCGGATGCCATGCCCAGGTGTCGGCGAGAACCAGCGAGAGCAAGACCTTCGGGATGGTCACGCCAGAGATGGAGCGCGACGATGCCGCCCATGGACAGTCCACAGATGTGGGCCGGGCCGCCGCCGACGGCTTCGATGACGGCCGCCGTGTCCGCGGCGAACCTCGCCATCGAGACGGTGTCTGGCTTTGTCCATGAGCCGCCATAGCCGCGGGCATCGATTGCGACAGCCGTGTGCGTTGCCGAGAGCTCTTTCAACTGTGTTCGCCACGTCTGACGGTTAGAGCCGACGCCGTGGAGGAAAACGATCAGCGGCCCACTGCCCTCGGCGTCGTAGGCGATCCGGGCATTGGGCAGATCCAAGATGGGCACTACATTTCTCCTTCCCGATCAGGTCCTAGAATGCCAGGCACTTGCCCGAGCTCGTCGTCGACAAACGCTACGAGGGGATTCCTGGAGTATCGCTTGGCGGCTATGTTGCCGGTTTGGCCGCGAAAGAACTCGGGCCGTCGGTCGCGGTCACGCTGATAAAGGCTGTCCCGCCAGGATCCACCGTTACCATCGAACGCAGCGAATCGCAGGTGCTGCTGCGCGTCGATGGTGAGGTGGCGGCAACCGCGGTCGCAACGCAACTTGAAACCACTGCTCCCGAGTCAATCGCTCCAGAAGAGGCTGAGCGGGCATCCGAGCAGTACCCCGGGTTTAACCACCACTTCTTCCCGAACTGCTTTACGTGCGGTCCGGACCGATCGTCCGGCGACGGTCTCCGTATCTTTCCGGGACCCGTCATAGGCCGGCCAATAGTCGCGACGCTCTGGTATCCCCCGCCCACGGTGTGGCGTGCCGATCGTACCGTCGCCTCGGAGTTCCTCTGGGCGGCCCTGGACTGTCCTGCCATCTGGGGCCACATCGTTCATGGTGGTGCCCAGGCCGACGACCGCGCGGTGAGCGGTCGCTTGGCGCTCCATCAGCACGGTCCGGTTCCGGGCGCTGCCATGAGCATCGTGGTCGGCTGGCCCATCGAGCGCGAGGGCCGCAAGGTCATCGCCGGCGCGGGGATCTTCTCCGAGTCTGGCCGACTTCTGGTGGAGGCCAGGCAAACGATGATCCTGACCCAGGGCGGGGTTCCGCTGCACCTGGCCGTATGGGCGCGGGCTCGCGACCCGAAGCAAACTCCTCGCCCGGGGTGAGTTGTATTCCATGTGAGCATCTGGCTCGGAATCGGCGCGGTGATTGTCGTGGTGCTGATTGCCGTCGTCGTTGTCGGAGGTCGACGCCCACACTCGGCTGAGGTTGAATTGGGTCAACCAAAGAGCCGTCCAGCTCCCGCGGGGTCGCCTGCCTCCCTCGACCCGTCGTCGCTCAGGGACTGGCTGCTGTCCGCTCAGGCCGACCGGAGGACTGGCACGTTGCAGGTGACCGCCGGGAGCCAGACCTGTTCACTGTATTTCCTCTTCGGCCACCTGTTTCATGTGGCGACCGGCACGCTCACGGGTGAGCCTGCACTTGCGGAGTGCCTGACCTGGCACGACATCCATTACTCGTTCGACGCAACGGCAAAAATGCCGACGGAAGAAACCATCGGGCGGCCGATCGACCAGATCCTGGCTTAGGAGACGGCTTCGGTCTCGCGGCCGCCGACGCGCGTGCTTTGGCCCCCATCCTCGGTGTAGTCCCGAAGGACCTTCGAGCGGCTGGGGTGCCGCAGCTTGCGCAGCGCGGTCGCCTCGATCTGCCGGATCCGCTCACGGGTCAGGCCCATGCGGCGACCGACCTCCTCGAGGGTACGCGGCTCGTCGTCGACCAGGCCGAAGCGCAGCTGGACGACCCGGCGCTCGCGCGGGCGAAGCGTTGCCAGGATGTCTTCGACTTCGTTGCGGAACATGGCCTCGCTGGCCGCCTCGAGCGGCGCGATGGCTTGCTTGTCTTCGACGAAGTCACCCAGGTGCGAATCCTCTTCCTCGCCGATCGGCGACTCGAGGGACACCGGCTGCTGCGAGATCTTCTTCAGCTCCTGGACCTTGTCGACGGTGATGCCCATGCCGTAGGCGAGCTCCTCTTCGGTTGGCTCGCGGCCAAGCTGCTCGAGCAGCGCCCGCGACACGCGCGCCAGCTGGTTGAGGGTGTCGACCATGTGCACCGGGATGCGGATCGTGCGTGCCTGGTCGGCGATGGCGCGCGTGATCGCCTGACGGATCCACCAGGTCGCGTAGGTCGAGAACTTGAAGCCGCGCTTGTAGTCGAACTTCTCGACGGCGCGCATCAGCCCCAGGTTGCCTTCCTGGATCAGGTCGAGGAACGACAGCCCGCGGTTGAGGTACTTCTTGGCAACGGAGACCACCAGACGGAGGTTGGCCTCGGTCAGGTGATGGCGAGCCTCTTCGGAGCCGGCCTCCATCTCCTTGGCCAGCTCGACTTCCTGCTTGGCGGTGAGCAGGTTGACGCGGCCGATCTCCTTCAGGTACATCCGAACCGGGTCGTCGAGGGCCACCGAGCTGACCACCTCGACCTCGGTAAGGGTCTCCTCCTCGTCGGCGTCCGGCTCGGCCTCGCCGTCGGCGGTCACCGAGATCCCCATCTCCTGGAAGACCGCGGCCACCCGAACAAACCCGTCCGCATTGCCCTCGATCGAGGGGAACGCCTTCATCACGTCGTCAGGGGACAGGTAGCCTTGATCCTTCCCCTTGAGGATCAGCGCTTCCGCGCTCAGTACCAGCGGATCGACTTGGACCCGCGCCTTAACCTTAGTCACCCGGGTTTTGTACCCCAATGTTGACGTATTCAGACAGCATTCGTCTAGTGCTTCTTTTATTTGTACGGTGGCGCTATAACCTTTTCCAATAGTTGACACTGGGGAAATCGCCATTTGTGGGCTTTTTGGGTCCTCAGAGGGCGATCCGGCGCCTCCAAGGGACGTCAGGCGGCCCTGTCGGCCGACTTACCTGGGCCCTTCTCCCACTGCGAGAGCCACGGAAGCATTTGATTGGCGAGCATCGGCCGGCTGATGAAGTAGCCTTGCGCCAGGTCGCAGCCGAGCGCGGCCAGCAGGTCCAACGTAGGGGCATCTTCCACACCCTCGGCGACGGTCTCGAGCTGAAAGCTGTGACCGAGCTCGACCGAAGCTCGCACAATATTGGCCCGGCTCGGCTCCCCAGTGATGGCCGCGACGAAGGACTTGTCGATCTTGATCTCGTGGATCGGAAGCCGGTGGAGGTAGGCGAGAGAGGAATAGCCGGTGCCGAAGTCATCGACCGCGAGGCGGACGCCGAGCTTGCGTAACTGGGACAGCGTGTCGATGGCTCGCTCGGGCTCGGTCATGATAAGGCTCTCCGTGATCTCGAGCACCAGCAAGGACGGCGGCGCTTGGGCGGCCTGCAGCAGCGCGGCGATCATCTGCGGAAAGTCGGGATCGACCAGGTCGCGCATCGAAATGTTCACGGACACCGGGATCGAATGCCCGCCCCGCTGCCAGGCGACCGACTGCTTCAACGCTGAGACCAGCACCCACCTCGTCAGCGGCTTGATGAGCCGCGTCTTCTCGGCGAAGGGCACGAACTCCAGCGGTGGCACCAGCCCGCGCTCAGGATGTCGCCAGCGGACCAGGGCCTCGACGCCAGCCAGGCTGCGGTCGCGAAGTCTAACCAGGGGTTGGTACTGGAGGAAGAGTTCCTCGTCGGACTGCAGCGCTTCGCGCAAGTCGGCCATCAGCGTAAGCCGGCTGGCACCCTGTCGTTCCTGTTCGGGCGCATAGCGCACAAAGGCGCCTCTTGGCTGCTTGGCGACGAAGAGCGCGATGTCAGCACGCCGCAGCAGCGTGTCCGGGTCATCACCATCATCCGGCGAGATCGCGATGCCGATACTGACGGCGACGTCGAGGTGCTGCCCCTGGACCTCGAACGGCCGTTCCAGTGCCTCGAGCAGTCGTGCGGCCGCGAGGGTCGCGGCCGTCGGATCCGTTTTTGTCAACAGCACCGCGAACTCGTCACCGCCGAGCCGGGCCACCATGTCCTCGGCTCGAATCTCGGACCGAAGGCGTGGCCCGACCTGTTCGAGAAGGCGGTCGCCGGCTTGATGACCGAACGTTTCGTTGACTTCCTTGAAGTGATCCAGGTCGAGGATGAGCACGGCGACCTGCTCGTGCGCCGCCCGCGCCGAAACCAGCGCCTGCCCCAATGTCTCGGCCAGCAGCAGCCGGTTCGGCAACCCGGTCAGGGCGTCGTGCAGCGCCTGGTACTCGAGGGCCTTCTGGATGCGGCGCCGCTCCGTGATATCCATCACCATTGCCAGGGCGCCCTCATAGTCGCCGACCTCGTTGAGGTTGGGCCTAATGCTGATCAACGTCCACAAATCGGTGCCGTCCTTGCGCGTGTACCGAACTTCACGTTGTCGCGACGACCCCGTGGCCCGGTCAGGTTGGTGGCTGGTAAAGGTCGCCTGGGCGTCGGCATCGAGGAAATCGAAGAGGGGTCGACCCACCATCTCGTCGACGGTCCAGCCAAGCATCTCGGCCATCCGCGGATTGACGAAAGTCGTCAGGTCTCGCGCGTCGATCACCCAAATTCCCTCGTACGCGGTTTCGACGATCCGCCGGTAACGCTCCTCGCTGGCACGAAGTGCCTCCGCGGCCCGTTTGATGGTGCTGATATCCCGGTGAATCGCGGCGCTCGCGACAACCGTGCCGTTCGCATCGGTGAGGGGCGAGTAGCTGATCGAGACTTCGACCAGGCTCCCGTCCTTTCGTTTGCGGACCGACTCGATCTGGTCGATCGCCTCCGCACGCCGAATTTGATCCATCAAACCGGCCAATTCCTTGGACTTGACCTCGGGCACGATCGTCCGGATGTGCTGGCCGACAATCTCTGCCGCGGAGTACCCGTACATGCGCTCGGCGCCGAGGTTCCACTGCAGGACCAAACCGTCGATGCCGACCGCCATGATCCCGTCGGTCGAGGTGGCCACCAGCGCGGCCATGCGGCGAAGGGCTTCTTCGGCCCGCCGGCGCTCGGTGACGTCGGTCACCATGGCCAGCGATCCGCGATAGAGACCGGCTGCGTCCAGATCGGGACTCGATTCCAAGAGCACCCAGAGCTCTGATCCGTCCTTGCGTCTGAATGGGAACTCGTGCTCCGGCTGGTGGGCCTGCTGACGCTGGTCGCGGTTCTTAGCGAAGGCGGCCTGGGCATCGGGGCCCATGAAGTCGAGAACCGCTTTGCCCAACATCTCCTCAGGGGTGTAACCCAGCATGCCGGCCATGCGGTGATTGACAAATGTCGTCCGGTTACTGCTATCGATGAGCCAGACGCCTTCGAAGGCGGTTTCGACGATCTGCCGGTAACGTTCCTCGCTGGCGCGGAGCGCTTCCTCGGCGCGGTGGCGTTCGGTGATATCTCGCACAAAGGCGCTGAACAGGTGGCGGCCCCCGGCCGACGTGCCCGAGATGGAAAGCTCGATCGGAAACTCGTGACCGTCGCGATGCAGAGCAGTCATCTCGAGTCGCTTGTTGAGCACCGGCCCCTCGCCGGTGGCGAGAAAGTGGCGGAGACCAAAATTGTGCGCGCCGCGATAGCGAAGGGGAATGATGGTCTCGCTCACCAACCGGCCCACAGCCTCGGACCTTCGCCAGCCGAAGATGGTTTCGGCCATCGGGTTCCAGTCGGTGATCACGCCGTCGCCGCCCATCGTGACGACCGCGTCCAGCGCGGAATCGAAGATGCTGCCAAGCCGGCGGAGGTACTCGCTCTGGGCCGCACGCGCGGCCTTTCGTTCGGCCGCGGCGCGGACCTCACGCTCGACGGCCGGTCGCAGGCGGGACAGGTTTCCCTTGAAGACGTAGTCGTGCGCACCACTGCGCATGGCCTCAACGGCGGCATCTTCACCGATGTTTCCGGAGACGACGATAAACGGAATGTCGAGATCGGCCGCTTTGAGCGTGGCCAGAGCGCGCGGCACGCTGAATTGCGGCAGGGTGTAGTCGGCGATGATCAGGTCGAGCCCCGTGCGGAGCTTGGCCGCGAATCCAGCCTCGGTATCGACCCGCTCCCAGGCGATCGCGAGACCGGCGCGCCGCAGGTGCTCCGCGACCAGCAGAGCATCATCCGGCCGGTCCTCCAGGATCAGGACGCGCAGGGGTTCGGACACCGGGGTCAGCAGTTGGCCACTGTGGCGTGCCGCTGACGCCCGTAAACCTTAGGCACAGACATATGTACCGGCTAGAAGTGAGAAGGTGCGAGTCCTGAATCGGGGGATCAAGAACGTTGCGCCCTCGTGACAAAATCAGCCGGATCATGGGTAGGCCTAGTCCAGATTACCTAGGTAATTCGTCGGCCATCGGTAACTTGCATAGACCTTCTTTAGACTTGACCGAACGAGCGAAGTAGAGCGCATCCTGACCACGCGCGAGCTCAATCGGGCATTGCTCGCGCGCCAGTTCCTCCTCGAGCGCTCTTCCTTGCCACTCGTCCCCGCGCTCGAACGCGTCGGTGGGTTGCAGACGCAATACGCGCCATCGGGGTATGTCGGCCTCTGGTCGCGTAATGCGCAACTTCCGGCGCGATGCGTTGACGGCCGCGCTCGAACAGCGCCGCGTGATTCAGGGGACGCTGCTGCGCAGCACGATTCACATGGTCTCGGCGAGGGACTACTGGCTCTTCCTCGCGGCGGTGAGGCAGGGTCGCCAGGATTGGTGGCGCCGAGTCACGCGCAAGGGGTTCGGAGAGATCGATGTGGCCAGCGCGGCGGCGATCTTTCGCGATGAGCTCGCGGCCGGCCCACGGCGCGCCGGCGAACTAAAGGAACTGCTCGCGCGCCGCGGTATTCCCGCGGTCGCCTGGAGCGGCATCGGGCTATGGGTCGACATGGTTCGCGTTCCGCCGTCCGGCACGTGGGACCAACGCAAAGCCGATCTCTATGGCCTGGCCGAGACGTGGGCTCGACCGGCGGCGGCGAGCGAGGCGGCTGGACTCGAGCACGTTCTTCGTCGCTACCTTGGGGCGTTCGGCCCGGCATCCGTACGTGAGATCGCCGACTGGGCGGGCGTTCCTCACCCGACGTTGCTGCCGGTGATCGAGCGACTGGCCCTCCGAACCTTCCGCGACGAGAAGGGGAGAGAACTCCTCGATCTTCAACGGGCGCCGCTACCCGATCCGAAGGTTCCGGCGCCGGTGCGCTTCTTACCGACGTGGGATGCGACGCTGCTGGTCCACGCCCGACGCACCCAGATCATGCCGGAGCAGTACCGGCCGCTGGTCTTCAACACGAAGACGCCGCATTCGGTGCCAACCTTCCTGGTCGATGGTGCCGTTGCCGGAACCTGGCGCTACGAGCGCGGCCGGGTCGAGGTCAAGCCCTTCGAGCCTCTTCTAAAAACCGCCCGCCGAGAGGTCGATGATGAAGCGAAGCGGCTCGCGGAGTTTCACAAATAAAAAACGGCGCCCCGCGATGGGGCGCCGCTCTTTGTCGAAGGTCGGAGCGTTAGTGACCCTGCCCGGGCTGGGTCGGCCACGTGGTCGGCTTACGCTCGGGTTGAATGGCCGGCTTAACGGGCCACTGCTGGGGGGGCTGGCCACCACCCTGCTTCTGCGGAAAGCCCTGACCTGGTTGCGGTTGCCCGCCCTGCTCGCCCATCTTCTTCTCGCGCTTGCTCATACGATTTGTTCCTCCTGCCGAATGAGTTCGTCGCTCGAGGGCCCTCAGGCGTTCCATCCCCTCTGGGGGAAGGTAGGGTGGGGGTTTTCGAGTGCATCGAATATATGGCCGGATGAGGCCATTCCGGTCGCCCGTCAGCGAGATTTCACCAGTTGCCGCAACTCAGCCACGGCTTGGCGCTGATCCACTAAGGCGTCCGCCACGAACCGTTCCCGGGTCCGTAACGATTGTGTGAATCGCCGCAGGAACGCCGCCGGATCTGGCTCACTGACAACGTGTCCGAGACCGTCGCCTGGGGACTGCTCGCGGTGGCCGCGAGCATTGGGCTGGTCGGGGTCGCCTATCTGATCGGCCGCTTCATCTGGCAGCGCGTCGAGCCGAATGATCCAGATCCCGGTGGTCGCGTGTCGCCTCCGCCGCATGGTGGGAGCATCATGCGGGGTCCTGATGAGTCGCCCGACAACGCCGTCGATCTGCTGCGGATCTTGCGCGGCCGGCGCCGCTAGCTCTCAGGATTTCCCTCCCCCTCTTGGGGAGGGCAGGGTGGGGGCTCCTTCGATCCAGCGCACATAGCGATCGGCCGACTTTTGGATGGCGGCCTTTCCGCCCCGCTCGACGACCCGGTCCCACCAGCCACCATAGATCCGGTCGAACCGATAGGGCTCGACAGTTGCCACGATTCGACGGACCCCGGTCGCGGATAGCGGGATCAGGTTCGGATAACTCCGCATAAAACTCACGAACCGGCGGTCCGGGGCCACCGTGATCGTGTCACCGGTAAGCAGGGCGCCTCGGCCGTCTGCCCCGCTGGCCCAATGAAGGACCGCGCTCCCCTCGAAGTGCCCACCAGACTGGATCAGCGTCAGGCCGGGAAGTGGCTCGACGACGCCTTCCCAGTTCTTGACGGCCGGGTCGGGTCGCATCACCCACTGGCGATCCGCCGTGGGGATGTAGATCGGCGCGTTGCCGAAAGTGCGACTCCACTCCACGTTGACGCCATAGAAATGCGGGTGCGACATCGCGATGCCGTGGATGCCGCCCCGCGCGCGAACAGCCGCGATGCCCTCGTCATCGATGAATCCGAAGCAGTCCCACAGGAAGTTGCCCTCTGGCGTCTGGACGAGCAGCGCTCGCTGGCCGATACCAACCGGTGGATCGGCGCCGATCCCGGTGAGGCCCGGCTCGAGCTCGCGCACCTCGACACGGTGGCCTTCGCCGCGGAGCCCGGTCAGGGTGACCCAGCGCTGCCCACCGGGTGGAACATATTGCCGCTCGTCGTCGCAGATCGCGCAGTGTGACGGCGGACCCTCGCTTTCGGTTTGCTGCACGCCGCACGTGCGGCAGATATACGCTTCCACCGGCTAAAGATACAATCGCCAGACCATGGAGATGGTGCGCGCGGTCGAGCAGGCTGAGCAGCGGCTCGAGGGCATCGCGTCGACGACGCCGCTGCAGCCGTCGCACCGGCTGTCCGAGCAGTACGGCGCCACCATCCTGATCAAGCGCGAGGACATGCAGGCGGTCCGCTCGTTCAAGATCCGAGGCGCCTATAACAAGATCGCCTCGCTCTCGCCCGAGGATCGCAAGCGCCCCATCGTCTGCGCCAGCGCCGGCAACCACGCCCAGGGTGTCGCCTTCGCCTGCGCCCACCTCGGCATTGGCGGCACGATCTTCATGCCGCGGATCACCCCGACCCAGAAGATCGAGCGGGTCGAGCACTTCGGCGGTGAGTTCGTCGAGATCCGGCTGGTGGGCGACTCCTACGACGAGTCGAGCGCAGCCGCCGAGGAATACTGCGCGCAGAAGCGTGGCATCTTCGTCCACCCCTTCGATGACCTGGAGACGATTGCCGGCCAGGGCACCGTCGGCAAGGAGATCTTCGACGCCACTCGTGGTGATGTCGGGATGGTCATCGTCCCGATCGGCGGCGGCGGCCTGGCGTCGGGCGTCGCATCCTATCTAAAGGAGCGGAATCCGGCCATCGTGGCGATCGGCGCAGAGCCGACCGGCTCGCCGTCGATGTACGAGTCCCTGAAGCAAGGCCGGGTCGTAACGCTCGACGAGATCAACACCTTCGTCGACGGGGCCGCGGTCCGCAAGGTCGGACAGCGCACCTTCGATCTCTGCCGTCGGTACGTTGACCGCGTCGTCATCGTGCCGGAAGGCAAGGTCTGCACCACGATGATCGAGCTCTACCAGAACGAGGGCATCATCACGGAGCCGGCCGGGGCGCTCGCGCTCTCGGCGCTCGACGACGTCGCCGAGGAGATTCGCGGCAAGACGGTCGTCTGCGTGCTGAGCGGCGGGAATAACGACGTCCTGCGCTACCCTGAAATCCTCGAGCGCAGCCTCGTCTACCAGGGTCGCAAGCACTATTTCATCATCGAGTTCGCCCAGAAGCCCGGCCAGTTGCGCCAGTTCGTGGACGACGCCCTTGGTCCGACGGACGACATCGTCCGCTTCGAGTACATCAAGAAGACGAACAAGGAACGTGGGGCCGCCCTGGTCGGCATCGAGCTGAGGGACAAGGCCGACCTGGAGCCCTTGCTGAAGCGGATGGAACAGATCCAGCTGAACTTCCGCCCGCTTGGCAGCGAAGAGCTCCTCTACCAATATCTCGTCTAACTCACGCCCGTCCCAGTGGAGAAGCGGGCCTTGTAGCAAGTCTGCAAAATCCACCGCGGGTTCGTATCCCGCACCAGCCTCCATTTTTTGAATACGATTCGGCCCTGTTGTTGGCGTCCGAAAGATGATTGACGGCAACGGTGATGTATACGTCGATGAACTCTGGCAATGCCTGAGTCGACCCTGGGTGTCGGGATCATCGGGGTCAGCCCCGTCCGGGGCTGGGCCGCCATCGCCCACATCCCGGCACTGCGCGCTCTGCCGAACTACGAAGTCCGCGCACTCAGCGCGCACAGCGCGGAATCCGCGCGCGCAGCAGGCGAAGTGTTCGGGGTCAGCGCGGTGTTCTCAGACCACGAGCAGCTGGTGACCCAACCAGACATCGACGTCGTCGCTGTTACGGTCAAAGTCACGTACCATCGAGAGCTCGTCTCTGCCGCACTTGCCGCCGGCAAGGCCGTCTACTGCGAGTGGCCACTTGGCCGAGACCTCGACGAGGCCCGGGCGATGGCCGCCCTCGCCGCCGAGCAGGGGGTGCGCACGGTCGTCGGGTTGCAGGCGCGCCAGGCCCCCGCGATCGAGTTCGTCCAAAGGCTGCTCAGCGACGGATACGTCGGCGAGGTCCTGTCCACGACCATGGTCGGGCTGTCGATCCCGGGCGACGTGGTGGTCCACGCCAACGCCTACATGCTCGACAAGACAACCGGCGCCAACGTGCTCACGATCGCCGTCGGCCACAGCCTCGACATCCTCAACTACGTGCTGGGCGAGTTCGCCGACTTGTCCGCGGTGTCGGATCTTCGCAGGCCGCTCATCACCATAAAAGAGACCGGAGAGCAGATCGTGAAAACGGCGGCCGATCAAATCGCGGTGATCGGCACCCTCAGGTCCGGGGCGACCGCCAGCGTCCACGTCCGTGAGGCAGTGGCAGGCGGTACCGGGTTCCTGTGGGAAATCAACGGAACCGATGGAACGCTCCGGATTACCGCTGACGCCGCATACCCCGAAATCTATCCCTTAACCGTCGCGGGAGCACACGGGCGGAACGAGCCCGCCGAGCTTGCTGTCCCGGCGGCGCTGACACAGAAATGGCCGGCGCTCACCAGCCTGGAAGGAGCGCCGGCCTACAACGTCGGGCGTGCCTACGCCGCGTTTGCGGCAGACCTCGACAACGGGACTCACACCGTGCCGGACTTCGCTGACGCGGTCCGGCGCCACGAGGTCATAGCCGCCATCGAGAGGTCCGCGGCATCGGGGGAACGCGTGAAGGCGTAAGCCTTAAGAGCGAAAGAAACGGCAGGCTTGACGGCAACTCTGACGGCAGCGCCGCCGAACTCCGGCGAACTTCTGTGAACTCTGATGAACGCTAGAACTCGCCACCGAGTACGCAATGAACTTCAGCGAACTCTGGTGAACTGCAGGCTGCGGGCTGCAAAACCTCCACCGCGGGTTCGAATACCGCACAGGCCTCCACATTCTGAATACGATTCGGGCTTGCAGCTGCGGTACTGGAGGTGTCGGCCCGGAGGCCGCAGGCCTTCAGACATCCGGAACGCAGTAGTGCATGTCTACGAGCCGAGGCCTTGCCACGGGCCAGGTCTCGGCTGATAATTTGGGGCGGATCCGGAGAACTACGTCTTCAAGGCCAAGCGAGGGCTGAGTGAAGCCGTCGTCAATTTGATCGGCTGGGCGCCGTTGGACCTGCATGGAGGGACCCGTGAGCGGTCGGAGCTGGACGGGACGATGGGGTGTCGCGCATCGAAATCGGCAACGGCGCGGGCTGTCGGCCCAGGGGCCGATCCTGAATCGCCTGGCAGGCCGAGAGTACCGGATCAACGAGAGCCGTGACGGTGAGTGGACGGTGAAGTGGCTGGACGCGGACGGCGACGTGGTGGCGTGGTTTGGTGGCGACGTCAGGTTAGTGTTTGTGGCCCTCGATCATTTCGCCAGCAGGACCGATAGCGAGTTCGGGATCGTCGTGGATCGGGTCTGGCAGAGGGAGCCGGAGCTCTCCGCCGAAATGCGATCGTTGAGCAAACGAGCCGCGGCGGCGCGGCAAACCGATTTGAAGAAGCGAGTCAAGCAGCCGCGACGAAAATAAGCTAGCCGGTAGTCCCACGCGGCGTGTAAGACGCCGGCCAGTGCATTGGGGTTCGTCTGAGCGTGATAGAGTGAGGTCCGCGACCGTAGGTTGCTGAAACTAGCCTCGTGAGCAAGGACTGCCCGTCGTCAGGGCGCGCTCGGCGAGGTTCATCTCGTAGACGGCAAGGCGGAAACCCAGCCGTCATCGACCAGAGGATATGAGTTTCATGTTCGCACGCATTGTTGAAATGGCGAGCGACCCGAACCAGCGGGACAAGACGAACGAGATGGTCGGCTCCGTCGGCTAAGCACCGGGGGTCCCTGGTTGTACCCGTTTGAACGGTTCACGGAGCGAGCGAAGAAGGTCCTGACGCTGGCCCAGGAAGAGGCCGAGCGCTCGCACCATTCCTACATCGGCACCGAGCACCTGCTTCTCGGACTGCTCCGGGAAGGCGAGGGGCTGGCCGCCAAGGTGCTGAACAACCTGGGCGTCGAGATCAACAAGGTGCGGGCCACCATCGAGTCGGTGCTGGGCCGCAACGAACACACCATCATCCAGCAGATCATCCCCACCTCGCGGGTGAAGAAGGTGATCGAGATCTCCTTCGAGGAAGCTCGCCGGATGGGCAACAACTACATCGGCACCGAGCACTTGCTGCTCGGACTGCTGATGGAAGGTGAGGGGATCGCCGCCCACGTCCTTGAGGACCTTGGCGCCAACCTGGCAAAGGTCCGCGGCGAGATTGATCGCCTGCTCCAGGAGAGCGGCCCGAACGAGGAAGTGGCGACCGCGAAGAAGCCCTCGAAGACACCGCTGCTCGACCAGTTCTGCCGTGACCTGACGGACCTGGCCGCGAAGAACACCCTCGACCCGGTGATCGGCCGCGAGACGGAGATCGAGCGGGTGGTCCAGATCCTGTCGCGGCGCACCAAGAACAACCCCGCCCTTATCGGGGAGCCGGGTGTTGGCAAGACCGCGATCGCCGAGGGACTGGCGCAGCAGATCGTCTTGGGCAACATCCCCGAGTCGCTGCGTGGCAAGCGGGTGCTCACCCTCGACATGGGCGCTTTGGTCGCGGGCACCAAGTACCGCGGCGAGTTCGAGGAGCGCCTCAAGAGGATGCTCGACGAGATCCGTTCGAGCCGCGAGGTGGTGCTGTTCATCGACGAGCTCCACACCCTGGTCGGCGCCGGTGCCGCGGAAGGTGCGATCGACGCCGCCAACATCCTGAAGCCGGCGCTGGCCCGGGGCGAGATTCAGTGCATCGGCGCGACCACGCTCAACGAGTACCGCAAGTACATCGAAAAGGACGCGGCCCTGGAGCGCCGCTTCCAGCCGGTCTTCGTTGATGAGCCATCGCTGATCGAGACCATCTCCATCCTGCACGGCTTGAAGGGCCTCTACGAGAAACACCACCGGGTCATGGTCACCGACAAGGCCATCAAGGCCGCGGCTGAGCTCTCGGTGCGCTACGTCTCCGACCGGTCGTTGCCGGACAAGGCCATCGACCTGATGGACGAGGCTTCCGCGCGCGTGCGCATGAAGCTGACCACCACCCCGCCCGAGATGAAGACCATGCAGAAAGAGATCCGCGAGCTGCAGATCAAGAAGGAAGAGGCGATCGTCAACCAGGACTACGAGACGGCGGCTTCCTTCCGCGACAAGGAGAAGAAGCTCAAGGACAAGTACGTCAAGGAGGAGTTGGAGTGGCGCGACAAGCTCGGCGCGACGGTTCCCGAGGTCAACGAGGAGCACATCGCCGAGATCGTCAGCGCCTGGACCGGCGTGCCCGTTTCCCGGCTGGTCGAGGAGGAGTCCGCCCGCCTGCTCCGCATGGAAGACGAAATCCACGCCAGGCTGATCGGCCAGGACGACGCCGTCAAGCTGATCTCGCAGGCCGTGCGTCGCGCCAGGGCCGGCCTCAAGGACACCCGGCGTCCGATCGGGTCGTTCATCTTCCTTGGACCGACCGGCGTCGGCAAGACGGAGCTGGCCCGCCAGCTGGCGCGATTCCTCTTCGACAACGAGGACGCGATCGTCCGGCTCGACATGTCGGAGTTCATGGAGCGCCACTCGACCGCGCGGCTGGTCGGTTCTCCTCCCGGTTACGTCGGCTACGACGAGGGCGGCCAGCTGACCGAGGCGATCCGCCGCCGGCCGTACTCGGTGGTCCTGTTCGACGAGATCGAGAAGGCGCATCCCGAAGTCTTCAACATGCTGCTCCAGATCCTGGAGGACGGCCGGCTCGCCGACGCGAAGGGCAAGCAGGTCAACTTCGCGAATACGATCGTGATCATGACCTCGAACATCGGCGTCTCGAACCTGCAGCAGGCGACGACCTCGATGGGCTTCCAGCCGTCGATGCCGAGCACGAGCCAGGAAGAGAGAGAGCACGGCAAGATGCGCGAGAAGATCATGGACGAGCTGAAGAAGACCTTCCGGCCCGAGTTCCTGAACCGGGTGGATGCCGTGGTCGTCTTCAAGGCACTCTCGCCCGCCGAGATGCGGCAGATCGTGGACCTGCTCGTGCTCAAGGTGGCGCAGCGGCTCGAGGAGCACGAGATGAAGCTCGAGGTCACCACCGAGGCCAAGGACTTCCTAGCCAAGGAGGGCTACGACAAGCTCTACGGCGCGCGGCCGCTGCGGCGCGTGATCCAACGGCTCATCGAGGATCCGCTCTCGGAAACGCTGCTGACCACGAAGTTCAGCGCTGGCGACTCGGTGCTCGTGGAGATGGCTGAAGGCCAGATCAAGCTGACGCCGATGATCAAGCCGCGCGAGCCGAAGGCCGAGAAGCCGGAAAAGCCCGAGCAGCCACCGAAAGAACCGGTCGCCGGCAAGGGCAAGGGCGAAAGCTAAGGCGATCTAAGAGCTGAGGACTGGATGGTAAGAAAATGACCCCAATAACGGCGGAACAACGGGAGAGCGACGCATGAACCCCGAACGGCTGAGCCGGCAACCGGAAGCGCTCATCCCGATGGTGATCGAGACCACCAACCGCGGAGAGCGCGCCTTTGATATCTACTCGCGGCTCCTCAAGGACCGCATCATCTTCATCGGCACACCCATCGATGACCAGGTTGCCAACGTCGTCATGGCCCAGTTGCTCTTCCTCGCCTCCGAAGACCCGGCCAAGGACATCAACATCTACATCAACAGTCCTGGGGGCGTGGTCACCGACGGGCTCGCCATCTACGACACCATGCGCTACGTCAGTCCGCGCGTATCGACGGTGTGCATGGGGCTCGCCGCCAGCATGGCGACGGTGTTGCTGGCCGGCGGTACCACGGGCCTACGGTTCGCCTTGCCGAACACCCGCATCTTGATCCACCAACCCTCCGGCGGGATCCAGGGCCAGGCGACGGACATCCAGATCCACGCGAAGGAGATCCTGCGGATGCGCCAGACCCTCAATGAGATGCTCGCCAAGCACACCGGGCAGCCCATCGAGAAGATCGAGCGGGACACCGAGCGCGACTTCTTCATGAGTGCCCAGGAAGCCAAAGAGTACGGCATCATCGACGACATCATCGTGACCAGCAGCCGCGACGGCCGGTCGGCGGCGAAAGACGGCCGCCTGGAGCTGGCGGCGGCCGACGGGGGCAAGCCGGAGCCACGGCCGGAACCCGAACGCGAAGGGCCGAAGATCTCGCAATGAACGAGGGCCAGAACCGGCGGCATACGCGCTGTTCCTTCTGCGGTAAGGACCAGTCACAGGTCCGAAAGTTGGTCGCGGGACCGGGGGTCTATATCTGTGACCAGTGCATCCCCCTCTGCCGCGAGGTCCTGGAGGAAGACAACAAGACCACCTCGCAGAAGCGGACCAAGGGTGGCCTCATCCCGAACCCCAAGACCATCTGTGCGGGCCTCGACCAGTATGTGGTGGGCCAGGACACCGCCAAGCGTGTCCTCTCCGTCGCGGTCTACAACCACTACAAGCGCATCGCCCACGGCAAGATGGCCGGCGACGTCGAGTTGCAGAAGTCGAACGTCCTGCTCGTGGGGCCGACCGGGTGTGGCAAGACCCTCCTGGCACAGACCCTCGCCAGGATGATCGACGTGCCGTTCTCGATCGCCGATGCTACCTCACTGACGGAGGCTGGCTATGTTGGCGAGGACGTCGAGAACATCCTGCTCCGCCTGCTCCAGGTGGCGGACTTCGACATCGCCCGCGCCGAGCGCGGCATCATCTACATCGACGAGATCGACAAGATCGCCCGCAAGTCGGACAACCCCTCGCTCACCCGCGACGTGTCCGGGGAAGGGGTTCAGCAAGCGCTGCTCAAGATCCTCGAGGGCACCATTGCGAATGTCCCTCCGCAGGGCG
>WNFD01012649.1_pt1 | contig 18597 bp, 13 predicted proteins | sample 5400491 | NCBI WGS metagenome assembly WNFD01 (sample SAMN13153343, study PRJNA577476) | soil metagenome | isolation source: 120 cm saprolite under Douglas fir tree site 2 hole 2 replicate 2 | place: USA:California | collected 2015-04-18 | reverse complement strand
CGACGTCATCACCCTCGACCACATGCGGCAGATGAAGGACCGCGCCATCGTCTGCAACATCGGTCATTTCGACAGCGAGATCCAGATCGACGCGCTGCGCAACTACCAGTGGGAGGAAGTGAAGCCGCAGGTCGACGAGGTCGTCTTCCCGGACGGCAAGCGCCTCATCGTTCTCGCCAAGGGGCGGCTGGTCAATCTCGGCTGCGGCACCGGCCATCCCTCGTTCGTGATGAGCGCCTCCTTCACCAACCAAGTGCTGGCGCAGCTCGAATTATGGACCAATACCGGCAAGTACGAGAACAAGGTCTATGTCCTACCGAAGCACCTCGACGAGAAGGTGGCGGCGCTGCATCTCGAAAAGCTCGGCGCCAAGCTGACCAAGCTGACGCCGAAGCAGGCGCAATATCTCGGCCTCGACGCCAAGGGACCCTTCAAGCCCGATCACTACCGGTACTAAGGGTGCACCGACCGGCTCCCCGCGACAGCGACAGGATGGCGGTAGGCGCGGCGCTGGCGTATCGTGGCTGATCCCGCTCCGGAGGGGAACGGTCGTAGGGGGCGTTCGGGTGCGCGCGAGGGCTGACCGCGGCAAGACGGTCGAGTGGCGGGTTGAAGATCGTTCGGCAACCCGCGATCCGGCGATTGCCGCTTTGGCGGCCGGTGCGTCGGCAGCCATGGCGGCGCTCTTCCCCGGCCGGGCGGCCGCCTTCGATGGCGCCGCGCTGTCCAGCGTCGCCCTCTGGCTCGCTCCGATGGCGCTCGTCGGCCTCGCCGCGGCCGCGGTCCTCTTTTTGCGCGCACGACGGCGCCTCGCCGCCAGCGAGCACGCCCTCGCCGTCCATGCCGCCGCCCTGGCCGAAGCCGAAGCGCTCGCCGCCGCCACACCCCCAGCCGCCTTCCGCTGGCGGCTAGCCGATGGCACCGAGACCTATTCACCCGGCCTCCTCACCGTCCTGCGCTTCACCGGTCCGCCAGGCTTTGCCGGACTCGTCGAGCAGCTGGTGCCCGAGGACAGCGCGTTCCTTGTCGCCGCGACCGCCGCGCTCCGTCAGGACGGCACTCCCTTCGCCCTGACGCTCGGCCTCGCCGCGGGCGGCATGATCGACGCGGTCGGACGGCGCACGCGCGACGCCGCCGGCGCCGCGCTCGCCGACGTCGTGTGGATCGCCGATGCCGGGCGACGCGCCGCGGCGCTTGCCGAGGCTGCCGAGCTGGCTGCCGAGCGGAGGCGCCTGCGCGCCACCCTCGACGCCCTGCCGTTGCCGATATGGCGGCGCCGCGCCACCGATCTCGCACTCGTCGATTGCAACGCCGCCTATGCCGCTGCCGTCGACGCGACGCCGGCGGCGGCGCTCGCCGAGCGGCGCGAGATCGCCGCCGGCGTGTTGCCGTCGCGCGGCCGCGCGCTCGCCGAGCGAGCGCGCGCCACCGCGATCGCCCAGTCAGAGAGCCAGCACATCGTCATCAACGGTTCGCGCCGGCTCATCGAGTTCACCGAGGCGCCGCTCGCCGGCGACGGCGGCATCGTCGGCTATGCGCGCGACTTCACCGATCTGGAGAACGTCCAGGCCGAGCTCGCCCGGCACATCGCCGCCCATGCCGGGGTGCTCGAGGACGTCGCCACCGCGATCGCCATCTACGGTCCCGATAGGCGGCTCAAATTCTACAACACCGCGTTCAGCGCCCTATGGCGGCTCGAGCCCGAGTGGCTTGCCGGCGAGCCAACTCTCGGCGAGATTCTCGAGCGCCTGCGCGAGCGTCGACGCATCCCCGAATATGCCGATTTCCGCGCCTTCAAGAAGCAGCAACTCGCGATGTTTACCTCGCTCATCGAGGAGCAGGAGGAGCTTCTTCATCTCCCCGACGAGCGCACCTTGCGTCTCGTCGTCTCGACGCATCCCTTCGGCGGTCTCACTTTTGTCTATGAGGACGTCACCGACAAGCTGGCGCTCGAGCGTTCGTACAATACGCTGATCGAGGTGCAACGCGAGACGCTCGACAACCTCTACGAAGCGATCGCCGTCTACGGCAGTGACGGCCGGCTCAAGCTGTGGAACCCCGCCTATAGTCGGATCTGGCGACTGAGCCCGGAGGATCTGCAAGGTGAACCGCATATCGGCGACATCGTCGAGAAGACGCGCGCATTCTTCGACGACGGCGGCGATTGGCCTGAGCTGAAGAGCCGGATCATCGCCCGCGTCACCGGGCAGGTCCTGTCGAATGAGCCGCTCGAGCGGCGCGACGGCTCGACCCTGCAGGCCGCCAGCGTACCGCTGCCCGACGGCAATGTTCTCCTGAGCTACCTCGATGTCACCGATTCGACCCGCGTGCAGCGCGCCCTGCGCGAACGCAACGAGGCGCTCGAGACGGCCGGACGACTGAAGAGCGAATTCATCGCCAACGTTTCCTACGAGCTGCGCACGCCGTTGAACGCGATCATTGGCTTCGCCGAGATTCTGACAAATCAGTATTTCGGCGAGCTCAATCCGCGGCAGCTCGACTACAGCCGCGGTATTCTCGACAGCTCGCATCGCCTCCTGTCGCTGATCAACGACATCCTCGACCTGGCGACCATCGAGGCCGGCTACATGATGCTGGAGACCGAGCACATCGACATCCACACTCTGATGGCGAGCGTCCTGGCTCTGATGCGCGAGCGGGCGCGCAAGCAGAATATCAATCTCGAATTCGACTGCCCGCACGATCTCGGGACGCTGAGCGCCGACGAGCGCCGTTTGAAGCAGGCGCTGTTCAATCTCATCTCGAACGCGATCAAGTTCACCCCGGCGGGCGGCACCATCCGCCTGGCCGCCCGACGCGACGTCGACGGGGTCATCCTCACCGTCGCCGATAACGGCGTCGGCATCCCGTCCGAAGATCAGGCGCGCGTCTTCGAGAAATTCGAGCGCGGCAACCCGCAGGCTCGCCAATCGGGCGCCGGGCTGGGTCTATCGTTAGTGAAGAGCTTCATCGAGCTGCATGGTGGCCGCGTCGAAATCGTCTCCGAAACCAATAAGGGGACGACGATCACGCTGTTTCTGCCGGCCGATCCGACCGCCAACCAAAGTGAGCCGAGCCAGCCGTCACGGGCGGCCCGTGGGTGATCGTCCGGTGCCGGCCCGGCGATCATCGCCGGCCGACGCCGCCCGGGTTGGCATAGTCGCCGGCGGCATCGCCCGGCGGACGAATTATGATGTTCTCGCACGCGCCAACCGAAAGCGCGGCGAGAACGACGAAAGCGCCGAGAAATTTCGCCAACAGCCGCATTGCAGCGTTCCTCTCAATCCAACGCCGAATTGTCCGGCTGTTCGGGGATTACCGGCCGGGAATCCCCATTGTCGTCGAGTACTCGAAATGCAGCGCCTCGCCGGGATGGACGAGCGGGTAGATGGCGTGCGCCGCCATCGCCGCCTCGGCAAAGCCCGCGAGGATGAGCTTCAGCTTGTTCGGATAAGTCGCGATGTCGCCGATCGCGAAGATGCCGGGTTGCGATGTCTGAGCGGTTGCCGGGTCGACGACGATGTGGTTGCGCTCCAGCGCAAGTCCCCACTGCGCGATCGGTCCGAGATTCATCGCGAGGCCGAAAAAGGCGAGCAAGGCGTCGGCGGCGAGGCGTTTGGTTCCGCCGCCGAGATCCGCGATGACGACGTGGCTGAGCTGGCCGCCGGCACCTTCGAGCGCGTGCAGCTGGTAGGGGATGACGAGATCGATCCGCCCCTCGTCGGCGAGGCGCTGCAGCCGCACCGCCGATTCAGGCGCGGCGCGGAACCTCGCCCGACGGTGGATCACCATGACACGCGCCGCTACGTCGGCGAGCGAGAGCGCCCAGTCGACCGCCGAATCGCCGCCGCCCGCGATGACGACACGCTTGCCACGAAACTCCCCGCGCCGCCGCACGAGATAGAACACGCTTCTCCCCTCGAACTCCGCCAGGCCTGCGAGGGGCGGCCGGTTCGGGCCGAAGGCACCGACGCCGGCCGCAATGATTACCGCGCGCGCGGTAACCCGCGTGCCGGTACCGCTAATCAGCAGATAGCCGCCATCCGCGGCGCGCGCAATCGTCTCGACCGACTGACCGAGGTGAAAGACGGGCTTGAAGGGTGCCGCCTGCTCTTCCAGCCGATCGATCAACGCTGCGGCGCCGATCTGTGGATAGCCGGGAATGTCATAGATCGGCTTTTCCGGGTAGAGTGCCGCGCATTGCCCGCCGGTCATGTCGAGCGCATCGAAGACATGGCAGCGCATCTTCAGCATGCCGCACTCGAAGACGGCGAAGAGCCCGACCGGCCCGGCGCCAATGATGGCGACGTCCGTGCTATGATCCGTCATGCCGCATCCATTCTGAGCTGGGCGGTAAGATGACCGGCACGCTGGCTCTTGGCAACCGTGCGTGGTGGAGGATAACTTTGAAGGGACCTCCCTCGTTGGCGTTCGCTGGCCAGCGCGCCGACACCCCGCTCGGAGATCATCGATGGTGACGCCGTTGGCCTCTTCGCATCCAGACTACCGGGCGCTGTTTGAATCCACCCCCGGTCTTTACCTCGTACTCGACCGCGATTTCACCATCGTTGCGGCAAGCGACGCCTATCTTCGGGCGACGATGACGAGCCGCGAGGGGATCGTCGGGCGCGGCATTTTCACGGTGTTTCCGGATAATCCCGACGATCCCGACGCGACGGGGGTGCGCAATCTGCGCGCCTCGCTTGAGCGAGTGCTGCGGAATGGGCAGCCCGATGCGATGGCGGTCCAGAAATACGACATCCCGCGCCCCCACGGCGGCGGCTTCGAGGAACGCTATTGGAGCCCGGTCAACACGCCCGTCCTCGCCTCCGACGGAACCATCGCCTACATCATTCTTTGCGTCGAGGACGTCACCGAGTTCCTGCAGCTGAAGGAGGTCGGCAGCGAACAGAAGCGCGTGACCAAGGAGTTGCTGTCGCGTACCGAGCAGATGGGCGCCGAGATCTATCGGCGTGCCCAGCAGCTGCAGGACGCCAACGACCGGCTGCGCTTGGCCAGCGAGAAGCTGGCGACCTCGCAGGCGGCTCTTTATCAGGCGCAAAAGATGGAGGCGGTCGGTTCTCGCGCCGACAGCCGTTGCGGCCGGAGACCTGCAACCTCAACGCGCTGATCATCGACTTCGATGTGCTGATCAAGCGGGCGGTCGGCGAGCCGGTCGCCGTGCGCAGCAATCTCCATCCCGGGCTCTGGCCGTGCAACGTCGACCCGGCGCAGTTCGAGGCGTCGATGCTCAATCTGATCGTCAATGCACGGGATGCCATGCCGAGCGGTGGCCAGCTCAGCATCGAGACAAAGAATGTCGTAATCGCCGCCGACGATCCGACGATCGGTGACGATATCACGCCGGGCCAATTCGTCATGATCAGCATTTCCGACACCGGCACCGGCATGCCGCCCGAAACCATTGAACGCGCCTTTGAGCCTTTCTTCACGACGAAGGAGGTCGGCAAGGGGAGCGGATTGGGTCTCAGCCAACTTTACGGCTTCGTGCGTCAGAGCGGCGGTACCGTCAAGATCGAAAGCAAGGTAGGCAGCGGCACGACGGTGGCCGTATATCTGCCGAGGGCACTGCGCGGTGCGCCGCACGTCGAACCCGCCGCACCGCAGGCCAAGATCAAGGGGTCGGAAACCGTCCTCGTCGTCGAGGATGACCCCGACGTGCTCGACATCGCGGTCGAGACGCTGACGGACCTCGGCTATCGTATTCTTGTCGCGTATGACGGCGTCGAGGCGATGTCGATTCTCGAGCGTGACGAGCCGATCGACCTGTTGTTTACCGACATCGTCATGCCATACGGGATCAGCGGCATCCAACTGGCGCGGCAAGCGCGCAAGCTGCGCCAGGACATCAAGGTCCTGCTCACCTCCGGCTACACGATGCAGACGCTGTCGGCCGAATACGGCGCCGAGAAGGAGTTCACCATCATCGGCAAGCCCTATCGGCAGGCCGAGCTTGCGCAGCATGTCCGTCGGGCCCTCGGCGGCCAGGATGCCGCGCGCGAGTGAGCGGGCGAGGGCCCGCTAGAGTCCGGCGACGATAGGAACCCGACAATCTCGTCGCCGTCGGCGATCGCTCGCTTCCGGGATCGGCTCGAACAGGCTAAAAGACTCCATGATCGCGACATTTCTTTCTTCGCTGACCTTGGCAGACGAGGCGGCAACCGCATCGCTTGCCGCCAACCTTGCGCAGCGCGCCCGACCAGGCGACGTGATCACGCTTGCCGGCCCGCTCGGTGCGGGCAAGACGAGCTTCGCCCGCTTCTTCATTGCTGCTCTTGGTGTCGACGACGAGGTGCCGAGTCCGACGTTCACCCTGGTGCAGACCTATGAGGCTGCAAGCGGCTTGATCTGGCATTTCGATCTCTACCGCCTTACCACCCCCGACGAGGCTCGCGAACTCGGGCTTGAGGAAGCGCTGATCGACGGCATTGTACTGATCGAATGGCCGGACCGGCTCGGCAGCTCGCTGCCGCGCGAGCGGCTCGACGTCATCCTCGCCCCTGGCCCGGCCGCCACGGCAAGGCTGGCGACGTTGCACGGCTCGGCGCGCTGGACGACAGCGCTCGCCGAGATCCTGCGCAATGGTTGATCGCGAGGCGCAGATTGCCGCTTTCCTCGCTGCCGCCGGCTGGCGGAACGCAGAGCGCCACAAGCTTGCCGGCGACGCCTCGTTTCGCCGCTACGAACGCCTCACGCAGCAAGGCGGGCGAGCCGTGCTGATGGATGCGGCGCCGCCGCAGGAAGACGTCCGCCCGTTTCTCGCCGTCGCAGCGATCCTGCAACGTCTCGGCCTCAGCGTTCCGGCGATTCTGGCGCGCGACGAAGCCAGCGGGCTTCTGCTCCTCGAGGACCTCGGCGACAATACCTACACGCGCTTGCTTGCCGAGGGCGCAGACGAGAGGGCACTTTATTCCCTCGCCGTGGACGTACTCATTCATCTTCAGCGTCGCTTCGACCCGCTTGCGGCAGCGGTCCCGCCTTACGACGAATCGCGTCTGCTCGCTGAAGCAGCACTGCTTGTCGATTGGTTCCTGCCGGCAGTTGGCTTGACGTCGGTTCCTGGTGATTGGCGCGAAAGTTATCTTGCGGCGTGGCGGCGGGTTCTGCCGCTCGCCACCGAAACGGCAACGACCCTCGTGCTGCGCGATTACCACGTCGACAATCTGCTCCTCCTGCCCGAGCGCAGAGGCGTTGCTGGCTGCGGCCTGCTCGATTTCCAGGATGCGGTGATCGGGCCGGCGAGCTACGATCTCGTCTCGCTGCTCGAAGATGCAAGGCGTGACGTCCCGCGCGAACTCGCCGTGGCGATGATCGAGCGCTATCTCGCCGCTTTCCCCGGACTCGATCGGGCGCGCTTCATGGCCGCCTATGCCGTTCTCGGTGTACAGCGCAGTTGCAAGATAGTCGGCATCTTCACGCGCTTGTGGAAACGTGACGGTAAGTCGCAATATCTCGGCCACATTCCGCGTGTTTGGCGCCTTATCGAGCAGGATTTGCGTCATCCTGTCCTCGCGCCGATCGCCGAGTGGCTCGCCTCTCACATTCCGCCGGCGCACCGATGTTCGCCAAGCCAGCGGCGAATAGCATGACCGCGCCGGCGACCGCCGCACCGACAACTGCGATGATCCTCGCCGCCGGTCTTGGCACGCGTTTGCGGCCGATCACCGACGGGATGCCGAAGCCGCTCGTCCGCATCCGGGGCCGCGCATTGCTCGATCACGCGATCGACCGCCTCGTCGCGGCCGGCGTCGAAACCATCGTCGTCAACACGCATTACCGATCCGAGCAGATCATCGCCCATCTCGCCACGCGACGGACTCCGCATATCGTCATTTCCGAGGAGCGCGATCTGCTGGAAACTGGCGGCGGTGTCCACAAGGCCTTGCCGCTGCTAGGCGAGAGCTTCTACGTCGTCAACGCGGATATATTTTGGCTTGATGGCAAGGTGCCGGCGCTCGCGCGTTTGACGCGTGCTTGGCGAGATGCCGAGACGGATGCGATGCTTCTCCTGCAGCGCACCACGACAGCGGTCGGCTATGACGGACACGGCGACTATTTTCTTGATCCGCTCGGCGTGCCGCAGCGGCGCGGCGAGAGCCAAATCGCGCCCCTCCTGTTCGCCGGCGTCCAGCTCCTGCACCACCGGCTGTTCGCCGGAATAGAGGCGTTGCCGACTAAATTCCCTCTCACTCTTCTCTACGACCGAACTCAGGAATCTGGTCGGCTGCGCGGCATCATCCACGACGGCGAGTGGTATCACATCGGCACGCCGGCGGGACTAGCCGCCGCCGAGGACCGGCTGGTCGTCACCCGCGTCGAACGCTGAGCAATCGATGGGTTCCAAACCCATTCGTCCCGCGCTGTTCACGATCCCCATCCACCTGCCGTTCCTCGACACCCTCGTTGCCGGTCTGCGCGCCGAAACCGGCAACGACGCCCTCGCGCTGTCACGCGTCACCATCTTGTTGCCGACTCGCCGCGCCTGTCGTGCGCTGCGCGAAGCCTTTCTTCGCGCCAGCGCGGGACGTCCGCTGCTGCTGCCCCGCATGCGCCCGCTCGGCGATCTCGATGATGACGAACTCGCTGTCGGTCCGGCCGATGCCGCGAGCGAGGCGGGCGGCGTCGACGTTCCACCCGCCCTGCCCGAACTGCGTCGCCAGCTGCTGCTCACCCGACTGGTTCTCGAATGGGGCAGGCGCCGCGGCACTGGACCGCTGCTGCCGGGCCAGGCCGCAGCGCTGTCGGCTGAACTTGCGCGGTTTCTCGACGAAGTGCACAACGAGGGAGCCGACTTTGCCAATCTCGCGTCACTCGCCCCGGCGGACTATGCCGAGCATTGGCAGCTCGTGCTGCAATTCCTCGCTGTGCTGACCGAACACTGGCCACGCGTACTCATGGCCGAGGACGGGCTCGATGCCGCCGCGCGGCGCAATGCCGTACTTGCCGCACAAGCGACTTCGTGGCGGCATCATCCGCCGCCAGAGCGCATCATCGCCGCCGGGTTGACCGGCGCACTGCCAGCAATCGCGGACCTTCTCGGTGTTGTCGCCGCACTGCCGCGCGGCGCCGTCATTCTGCCGGGGTTCGATCGCGAAGTCGATGCGGAGACGCGGCAAGCCATCGCCGACGATGCGTCGCACCCGCAGCACGTCATGGCGCAGCTCCTCGATCGTCTCGAAATCGCCCCCGAGGAGGTGCTCGACTGGTCGGCGCCGCATGTCGCCGGTGGTCCGAGCGGGCGTGCAGCGCTCGTTGCCGAGATTCTTCGTCCGTCCGCAGCAACCCATCAATGGCGCAACTTGCCGGGGTTCGACGCGACGGCGCTCCGCGGTATCTCACGGTTCGACTGCCCCGGACCGCAAGAGGAGGCCGGTGTTATCGCCCTTCTGCTGCGCGAGCGCCTCGAACGGCCCGGCGAAACAGCGGCGTTGGTAACACCCGATCGCGACCTGGCGCGTCGCGTCGCCGGAGAGTTGCGGCGCTGGGGTATCGAGATCGATGACTCCGCCGGTTTGCCGCTCAACCGGACTCCGCCGGGTATTTTCCTGCGTCTCGTCCTCGACCTTGCCGCCTCAGGACTCGCGCCCGTCCCGCTGCTTGCTGCGCTGAAGCATCCGCTAGCCGCTTGCGGCGAGGCGGCGGATTCCTTGCGAGCGGCTGTGCGTCGCCTCGAGAAGGAGGCGCTGCGTGGGCCGCGCCCTGCCCCATTTTTTGCGGGCCTCGTCGCGGCGATCAATCCGCATGCCCGCGATCTGCATGATCTCTGCCGGCGACTCGAAGCGGCGCTGACGCCCTTGCTCGCGGCGCTTGCCGGCGAGGCCGTCCCAATCACGTCACTGCTGGCAGCGCACATCGCCGCCGCCGAGGCACTTGCCGCCGATGACGCCGCGAGCGGCGCCGCACGCCTATGGCGTGAAGACGCCGGCGAGGCGGTCGCGCGCTTCCTCGGCGAGCTAATCGAATCCGTCGCCGACTTCCCGCCGCTACGTGGCGCCGATTATCCCGCCCTGTTCGAAGCGCTGTTCGCCGGACCGGTGCTGCGCCCGAGCTTTGGCAAACACCCTCGGCTCGCCATCTGGGGACTGCTAGAAGCGCGGCTGCAAAAGGCCGACCTGATCATCCTGGGCGGGCTCAATGAAGGAACGTGGCCAGGCGATATCGCCAGCGATCCCTGGCTGTCGCGGCCGATGCGGCGCGAATTCGGGCTGTCACCGCCAGAGCGCCGGATCGGCGTCGCGGCGCATGATTTTGCCCAGGCGCTCGGCGCGCGCGAGGTGGTGCTGACGCGCGCAAGCCGAGCCGAAGGGGCGCCGACCGTGCCATCGCGCTGGCTCCTGCGATTCGATACGGTGCTTCGCGCCGCCGGCATCGAGGATGCATTGAGAACGCCGCGGAGCGCACTCGCCTGGCAAGCGCTGCTCGACAAGCCCGAGCGACCGGTCGGGGCCGTGTCGCCGCCCGCGCCTCGCCCACCGATTGCCGCGCGGCCGCGGCGGCTATCGGTGACCGAGGTCGAAACCTGGATGCGCGATCCCTATGCGGTCTATGCGCGCCATGTCCTCCAACTCAGAGCGCTCGACCCGCTCGACGCCGATCCTGGCGCCGCCGAACGCGGGCAACTGGTTCATCGAGCGCTCGATCGTTTCGTCAAGCAATACCCGGGGGCGCTGCCTTACGATGCGGAGGCCCGCCTGGTGGCGATCGGCGAGGAAGTCTTTGGTGCGGCGCTGTCGCTGCCCGGCGTCTGGGCGTTCTGGTGGCCCCGCTTCTGCCGCGTCGCACGTTGGTTCGTTGCTCTCGAGGGCGGCCGCCGTGGCGACCTCGTGGCCAGTCACGGCGAAGTGTCCGGCCGATTTCACCTTGATGGCCCCGCCGGTCCTTTCGAACTCGTCTGCAAGGCTGACCGCATCGATCGGCGCCGCGACGGCAGCCTCATCGTCATCGACTACAAGACCGGGGCGCTACCCAAGAACGGCGATGTCGATCTCGGCTTCGCACCGCAATTGCCGCTCGAAGCGGCCATCGCCGAGACGGGCGGGTTTACCGGCGTCACCGCAGCGCGCGTCACCGAATTGGCTTATTGGCGCCTAGCTGGCGGCGAGGTCGCCGGCGAGATCAGAGCGCTTGCCGGCGACGACACAAAGATGCGGCCTCTGGTGGACGGCGCGGTGGCGGGATTGCGCGCGCTGATCGCCCAATTCGATCTTGAGACCACACCCTACCGCTCATGGCCATGGCCAGAGCATGCACCGCGCTTTACCAACTATGCGCATCTTGCGCGGGTCAAGGAATGGTCGCTCGCGGCCGAGGACGAATGACGGAGGACTTCAACGAAGCTGCCCGGCAGCAGCAATTCGCGACCGATGGACGGATGTCGGTTTGGGTCACCGCGTCCGCGGGAACCGGCAAGACCAAAGTACTGACCGATCGCGCTCTCAACCTCCTGTTGGGCGGCAGTCCGCCGGGCCGCATCCTTTGCCTGACCTTCACCAAAGCAGCGGCCGCCGAGATGGCGAACCGCATCAATGATCGGCTAAGCCAGTGGACGACGCTCGCCGACTGCGCGCTCTCGCAGGCGCTCGTCGGCGTGACTGGGACGTCGCCCGACCACGCCCTGCTGGAACATGCGAGGCGGCTCTTCGCACAGGTACTCGACACGCCGGGCGGTATGAAGATCATGACGATCCATGCCTTCTGCCAATCGCTGCTGCGCCGCTTTCCGATCGAAGCAGAGATCGCGCCGCATTTCGAGGTGATGGACGAGCGCAGCGCCGCCGAAGCTCTCGGCGAGGCACGCGAGGCCGTCCTTGCCATCGCAAGGAGCGGTGCCGACCCCGATCTGGCGAAGGCGCTCACCGAAATAACTCGCTATCTCGGCGAGGAGAGCTTTTCCGAGCTCCTCGTTGCTCTGGCGCTCGAACGCTCGCGGCTGCGGCAATTGCTCGATCATGGCGGCCTTGAAGATTGCTTCGATCGGCTTCACGCGATACTCGACGTGTCGTTCGGCACGACCGTTGCGGCTATTCTCGAAACCGCCTGCAGCGAGGCTGCCTTCGACGGCGTGGGATTGCGCAAGGCCGCCGAAGGATTGCAGGCGAGCGCCGCGTCCAGCGATCGTGAGCGTGGCGGGCTCATCGCTGCCTGGCTTGCCAATCCGACCGACCGACTTGCCCTGCTCGACGACTACGTCTCAGCCTATCTAACCCTCGACGGCATCATCCGTAAGACCCTCCTGACCAAGAAGGTCGCGGCAACCTACCCCGAGATTGCCGCGGCGCTGCTCTCGGAGGCCGAGCGCGTCCACAGCTTGCAAGCGGCGCGCAGCGCCTGCGCTCTTCTGCGTGCGACCGAGGCGATGCTTCGTCTCGCCGCAGCGCTGCTCGTTGAATACGAACGATATAAGACTATGCACGCGCGGCTCGACTATGACGATCTGATCCTCAAAACGCGCGATCTGTTGCGCCGGTCCGGCGTCGCGGCTTGGGTGCTGTTCAAGCTCGATGGCGGCCTTGATCACATCCTCGTCGACGAGGCACAGGACACCAACCCCGAGCAGTGGCAGGTGATTGCCGCGCTCGCCGAAGAATTCTTCAGCGGCCGTGGCGCGCGCGAGACCGAGCGAACGATTTTCGCAGTCGGCGACGCCAAGCAATCGATCTATAGCTTCCAGCGCGCCGACCCGCGCGAGTTCCAACACATGCGCAGCCATTTTCGCAATCGTGTCGCGACGGCAAGCGAGCATCCCGGCAACTGGCATTGGCGCGAGGTCGCGCTCGACATCTCCTTTCGCTCGACCGAGGCAGTGCTCGAAGCGATCGATGCCGTCTTCGCGCAGCCGACGGCGAACGCTGGCGTCGCCCCTGATGACGTGGCAATCCGCCACATCGCGCAGCGGCGCGGCCATGCCGGACGCGTCGAGCTCTGGCCTCCCGTCGAGCCCGACCCTATCGAAATGCCGGAACCATGGCAGGCTCCCGATATTCAGCGGCGTTCGCGCGATCCATCGTCCCGGCTTGCCGCGGCGATCGCAGCGCAGATTCGGCAATGCGCCAATGGCTTGATAGCGGTGAGGCGCTCGATGCGCGCGGTCGGCGGCTCCGCGCCGGCGACATCATGGTATTGGTCCGCCGTCGCGGCCGATTTGTTACAGCGCTGGTGCGCGCGCTGAAACAACGGGGCGTGCCGGTGGCCGGCGTCGACCGCATGGTCCTGACCGACCAGCTCGCGGTCGAGGATCTCATCGCGCTCGGCCGGTTTCTCCTGCTGCCGGAAGACGATCTGACGCTTGCCGCCCTGCTCAAGAGTCCGCTCTACGGCATCGACGAGGATTTGTTGTTCGAGCTCGCCCACGGGCGCGGCGAGCAATCGCTGTGGGCGGCGCTGCGCCGGCGAGCAGCCCACGATCCGCGCCTGCGGCATGCCGCCGAGGAGCTCGCCGCGCTCCTCGCAAGGGCCGATTTCATCGCACCGTATGAGCTCTTCGCCGATGTCCTTTCGGCGCGGGGCGGGCGCCGCGAGGCACTCAGTCGGCTCGGTCCGGAGGCAGCCGATCCGCTCGACGAGTTCCTCGCCCTCGCCCTCGCCTATGAGCGGGCCCACATCCCCTCGCTCGAGGGTTTCCTCCATTGGCTCGTGACCGGCGCTGTCGAGATCAAGCGCGATCTCGACCAGCGCGACCGCGACGAGGTCCGCGTGTTGACGGTGCACGGCGCCAAAGGCTTGCAGGCGCCGATCGTCATTCTGCCCGACACGTTGCAGGCGCCCGCACAGATACCGCGTCTGCTCTGGACCGCGGATGGCTTGCCGCTGTGGTCGCCTCGCAAGGAGCTCGACGCCCCAGCGGCGCAAGCTGCCCGTCAGGCCGCTTTGCAGCTTCGCGACGACGAGTATCGCCGCCTGCTATATGTGGCGATGACGCGGGCCGAGGACCGCCTTTACATCTGCGGCTGGCGCACCAGACGGTCGCCAACACAACATTGCTGGTACGACCTCGCCGCCACCGGGCTCGCTTCCCTGGCCCAGCCGGTGGAATTCGACTTCGCACCACTCATCGGCAAGGACGGTTGGGCTGGCACCGGGCTGCGTCACGACCGGCGGCAGAGCGTGGCAGCAAAGCCCGATGCGCACGATGTCGCGCGCTCGACCCCTGACGCCGAATTGCCGCCATGGGCGCGCTCACTGCCGCCGGCTGAGCCGGTGCCACCCCGACCGCTGGCCCCGTCACGCCCGACTCTCGTAGAGCCGGCGGTGCGCTCGCCCCTTGGTCTGCTGGGTGCAGAGGACAACCGCGCCGGCTTCAAGCGTGGCCTGCTCGTGCACCGGTTGTTGCAGATCCTGCCGGACCTTCCCGCAGCGCAGCGCCGTACCGCGGCGGAACGCTTCCTTGCCCGTCCCGTCCACGGCCTCGATGCCGGCGAGCAGGCGGCGATCGCCGCCGAGATCCTGGCGATTCTCGAGGCACCGCAGTTTTCCGCGCGCTTCGGGCCCGACTCGCAGGCCGAAGTCCCCCTCGTCGGCCTGGTCGGTGACTACGCGATCGCCGGCCAGATCGATCGCCTCGTTGTCGGCGCACGGGACGTATTGATCGTCGATTACAAGAGCTTGCGCCCGGCGCCGGCACAGGATTCCGAGGTCCCACCCGCTTATTTGCGTCAACTCGCGGCGTATCGCGCGGCGATTTCCGCCATTTATCCAGGACGCGAGGTGCGTTGTGCGCTGCTCTGGACCGACGGGCCGCATCTGATGTTTGTCGGCACGGCCCTGCTCGACCGGTGGGCACCTTGACGTTGCTTTCGCCCGTCACCTAATCTCACCGAGCGCGCGAATCTGCGTAACGATCAGCCCCCGTATGGGAGAACCCGATGAAGCCGAATAAGGTTACCGATAGCTCGTTCGATGCCGACGTGTTGCGCGCGCCGGGCCCGGTGCTGGTGGATTTCTGGGCGGAGTGGTGCGGTCCCTGCAAGATGATTGCGCCGGCGCTCGACGAGATCGCCGCCGAGATGAACGGCAAGGTGACCATCGCCAAGATCAATATCGACGAGAACCCCGAGACACCTATGAAATATGGCGTCCGCGGCATCCCAACCCTGATGCTGTTCAAGAACGGGCAGGTTGCCGCTACTAAGATCGGTGCGCTGCCCAAGGGCAAGTTGCACGAGTGGGTAGAATCGGTGATCTGATTCAGTCCGACAGCAGAAAAACCCCGCCGTTCGGCGGGGTTTTTTTGTCCCGGCGCTCCAGCCGCCGGCTCGCACCGCCGGCTGGCAGCCGCGGTTCCTCACCCGAGATTGTTGACTGCTATCGTGTACCGGACATGCGCCAGCGGCCTCGTCGCTTGTGAGCGCTCCTTCCACAGTCGAAGGGCGGTGTCGTAGGTCGGAAACGGGCCGAACGCCTCCACCGCACCATCGACGATTTCACTGAAGCTGGTGTCGCGGAATTCACCGCCGATCACCCAGAATTGACGCGTCGTGTCGGCCCGCGTCTCTGTCCGTGCCAAGTCTGTCATCGTCCTTACTCCGCAGCTGCGCTGATGTGGTCGCCAAGCTTTGGCGCATCGCTGAATTGTGCCGTCTCGGTCGAGCCGGCCATTGCCGTCGTGCTCGATTGTCCACCGGAGATCGCCAGGGCGACGGCGTCGAAATAGCCGGTCCCGGCCTCGCGTTGATGGCGGGTCGCGGTATAGCCGTGCCGCTCGGCAGCAAACTCGGCTTCCTGCAGCTCCGAATAGGCGGCCATGCCGCGATCGCGATAGGTGCGCGCCAATTCGAAGGCCGAGTAGTTGAGGCTGTGATAACCGGCGAGGGTGACGAACTGGAATTTATAGCCGAGCGCACCGAGTTCGTCCTGGAAGCGCGCGATGGTCGCGCCGTCAAGCTTCGCCCGCCAATTGAACGACGGCGAGCAATTATAGGCGAGGAGCTTGCCGGGGTACTGAGCGTGGATCGCCTCGGCAAATTCCTTGGCCTCGTCCAGATTCGGCTCGGACGTCTCCCACCACAGCATGTCGGCATAGGGTGCGTAGGTGAGGCCGCGGGCAATGGCATGCGCGATGCCGGTACCCTGGCGTATGCGGAAGAAGCCCTCGGGCGTGCGCTCGCCGGTGATGAAAGCGCGGTCGCGCGGGTCGATGTCGCTGGTCAGCAACTGAGCCGAATGAGCATCGGTCCGCGCCACCACCAGGGTTTCGACGCCAAGCACGTCCGCCGCCAACCGCGCGGCATTGAGGGTGCGGATGAACTGCTGTGTCGGCACCAGCACCTTGCCGCCGAGATGACCACATTTCTTCTCCGAAGCGAGCTGGTCTTCGAAATGGACGCCAGCGACGCCCGCCTCGATCATCGATTTCATCAACTCGAAGGCGTTGAGCGGTCCGCCGAACCCAGCCTCGGCATCGGCGATCATCGGCGCGAACCAGTTGGTCCCGGACTTGCCCTCGGCGCAGTCGATCTGATCAGCGCGTTGCAGCGCCCGATTAATCCGCCGCACCAGCTCCGGACCGCTCGATGAGGGGTAGAGGCTCTGGTCGGGATAGGTCTCACCGGCATTGTTGGCGTCGGCGGCGATCTGCCAACCGCTGACATAGATCGCCTGCAAGCCGGCGCGCACCATCTGGACCGCCTGATTGCCGGTCATGGCGCCGAGTGACTTGACATAGGGCTCGCTGTGCAGCGCCTGCCAGAGCCGCGCGGCGCCGAGCTCGGCCAGGGTGTGGCGAATGCGAACCGAGCCGCGCAGGCGCTCGACATCCTTGGCCGCGTAGTCGCGCCGGATCCCGGCGAAACGATCGGCAACGTTGTAAAGGCTTTTCGACATCTCAAAATACTCCCGGGTGATCCTTGCCACACATAACGCTTTACATCCACCAATTGCGCAATAACTGTTTGGAAAGGCGTCTAAAAATAGAAAACTCTTGACATCTTTACTCTTTACAACTGTAAATAAGTAATGATCGTGACAAGATCTCACCATGAGTAAGGAAGCGCGCCTCGGCGGCAAGCTGCGCCGGCTCCGGCGCGAGCGGAAGCTGAGCCAGGCGACGATGGCCGAGCAGCTCGGGATCAGCGCCAGCTATCTCAATCTGCTCGAGCACAATCAGCGGCCGGTGACGGTGCCGGTGCTGCTCAAGCTCGCCCAGCGCTTCAGCATCGACGTGCAGAGCCTCACCGCCGAGGATGACAGCCGTCTGGTCTCCGAGCTGATGGAGGCCTTCGCCGACCCGCTCTTCGATGCCGACGACGTCAAGGTCAACGACCTGACCGACCTCGTCGCGGCGTCGCCCAATCTCGGCCAGGCGCTGCTCACCCTCTACCGGGCGTATCGCAGCGCGCGGGGCAACGGGGCGCCGACGCACGAGCCGGCGGCGCCGAGCGACGAGCCCGGGGAGGTCCAGGCGGCGCTGCCCTCGGAAGAGGTCTCCGACTTCATCCAGCAGCGGCGCAACCATTTCAAGGAGCTCGAGAGCGCCGCCGAGTCGCTGTGGCGCGAGCACGCGCTCGACATCGACAATCTGACGCGCCAGCTCGTCGACATCCTGGCGCAGCGCTTCGCCGTCGAGGTCATCATCCGCCCGGCCGGGCAGATGGACGGCACCTTGCGCGAGTACAATCCGGTGACCCGCCAGCTCTTCCTTTCCGAGCTCCTGCCGCTGAGCAGCCGCAATTTCCAGCTCGCCCACCAGATCGGCAATCTCGGCTGGCGCAAGCAGATCGACCTCCTCGCCTCGCCGGGGAAGTTCACCAGCCAGGCGGCCGAGAAGCTTGCCCTCGGTGCCCTCGCGAACTATTTCGCCGGCGCCGTGCTGATGCCCTATGAGCGGTTTCTCGAGGCGGCGCGGCGGACGCGCTACGACGTCGAGATCCTGCAGCTGCGCTTCCGCGCCAGCTTCGAGCAGGTCTGCCACCGCCTCACCACCCTGCGCCGCCCCGGGGCGGAGGGCGTGCCGTTCCATCTCCTGCGCGTCGACATCGCCGGCAACATCTCCAAACGCTTCAGCGCCTCGGGCATCCGCATCGCGCGTTTCGGCGGCGCCTGCCCGCGCTGGAACGTCTACGACGCCTTCGCGACGCCGGGCCTCTTGCGCGTCCAGGTCTCGCGCATGCCGGACGGCGCCGCCTTCTTCTGCATCGCGCGCACCGTCGACCACATCAGCCGGCCGACCGGGCGGAGCGCGCTGACCCAGCGCATCGGCCGCCTGGCGATCGGCCTCGGCTGCCCCTTGTCCTATGCCGGCGAGCTCGCCTATGCCGACGGTCTGGTGCTCGACGACCCGATGATCGTGACGCCGATCGGGGTCAGCTGCAGCGTCTGCGAGCGGCTCGATTGCGTCGACCGCGCGATGCCCTCGCTGCACCACAAGCTCGAGGTCGACGAGAACCGGCGCGGCGTCAGCGCCTATGCGCCCCCGCGCTGAACTGGCCATTAGCTCGCGGCCTCCGCCAGCAGCGGGACGATCTCGGCGGCCGGCGTGCGGCGGCGCAGGAGGCCGACGATGCGGGCGAGGGTCTGGCGCAGCTCCTTGCGCTGCACCACGAGGTCGACCATGCCATGCTCGAGGAGGTATTCCGAGCGCTG
>WNFD01009935.1_pt1 | contig 18601 bp, 14 predicted proteins | sample 5400491 | NCBI WGS metagenome assembly WNFD01 (sample SAMN13153343, study PRJNA577476) | soil metagenome | isolation source: 120 cm saprolite under Douglas fir tree site 2 hole 2 replicate 2 | place: USA:California | collected 2015-04-18 | reverse complement strand
GGCTGCTGCGCGACCAGGCGGCCCCAGATTGCGTAGCGCTTCGGCCACAGGTCCTCGCCCTCGTCGTAGAAGCGCTTGCCGGCGCGGTCCACCACGATGCCGAAGGGAATGCAGTCGAGCCGGGTCACGATGCCGCCGTCGAATCGCGGGGCGCGCGCGTCGATGGCCACCGCGTGGCACTGGGTCGGATCGCCCACCGAGGCCACCCCCTGGTCGAGCAGGTTGCGGAGGATGCGGCCCCGAGCGTACGGGGTGCCGCGGATCAGGAAATTCTCGGCCGCCTCGCCCCAGTACTCCTTGAGCCATTCAATATTGCCCTGGAACCCGCCGGAGGAAGCCACCACCGACGTGGCCCGCACCGTCTCCGGGAAACCCTTGCTGCTCAGCACCGCCTCCTGCACACGACCGTTCTCGAGGACGAGAGACTGGACTTCCGTATCGTAGAGGACGTCGACGCCCAGGCGCTCGGCGGTGCGGTAGTAGGCGTTGACCAGGGCCTTGCCCCCGCCGAGGAAGAACGCGTTGGTCCGGGAGAGGTTCAGGGTGCCGGTCAGCGACGGCTGGAAGCGAACGCCGCGCGCCTCCGCCCAGGCGGTCGCCTCCGCGGAGGCGCGAATCGTCATGCGGGCGAGCGCCTCGTTGGTGGCGCCGCCGGTCACCCGGCGCAGGTCGTCCCAGTACTCGGCCTCCGCGTACGCGTCGGTGAGGACCGAGGTGGGGGCCGGGTGCATGGCCCGCAGGTTGCGGGTGTGCCGGCTGTTGCCGCCGCGCATCGCGCGGGGCGCGTGCTCGACGAGGAGGACGCGGGCGCCCGCCTCACGGGCGGTGATCGCGGCGCAGAGGGCGGCGTTGCCGCCGCCGATCACCAGCACGTCGTAGGGACGGGTCAGATCCGCCATCTCATCGCTCGGCCGGCCGGCGCGTGTGCCAGTCGGTGGCCGCCTCGTAGGCCCAGCCGATGCGGAGTGCGGTCGCCTCGTCGCCCGCGTGGCCCACGATCTGGAGCGAGAGCGGCAGGCCGCCCGCGGTGAAGCCGTTCGGCACCGCGAGCCCGCAGAGCCCGAGGTAGTTCACCGGCCGGGTGAAGTGGGCCGCGGTGCCGGCCTGGTCCGCCTGCTCGATGGGGATCGGCGGGGTGAGCGCGGTGGGCGTGAGGAGCGCGTCGACGTCGGCGAGTGCCGCCTCGACCGCGCGGCGGTGCGTCTCGCGCTCGGACAGCGCGAGCAGGTAGTCGCGCGCGGACACCCCGCGGCCGAGCTGGATGCGCGGGCGCACGTGGGGATCGACCGGCTGGGCCGCGTCGTCGACCAAATGGCCGACGAAGCGATAGCCCTCCGCCCCGATGATCCGCCCGGTGGCGGCCGCGTAGTCGCCGAAGCGGTGCGGTAGGGTGACGCGGGAGACCTGGGCGCCGAGCTTGGCGAGCGCGTCGACCGAGGCGTCGTAGGCGGCGAGCATCTCGCGATCGACGCCCGAGCGCTCCGCGTCGGGCATCACCGCGATCCGCAGGCCGGCGACGCCACGGCGCAGGGTGGGCAGCGGATCGGCCGCGGGCCACGCCAGGGTCTGGGGATCCCGCGGGTCGGGCCCGTTGAGCAGCCGGAAGAGGAGCGCGGCGTCCTCGACGGACCGCGCGATCGGCCCCGGCGTGTCGAGGGTGAAGGAGAGCGGCAGGACCCCGTAGGTGCTGATGCGTCCCGCGGTCACCTTCAGGCCGACGATGCCGCACCAGCCGGCGGGCAGCCGCACCGAGCCGCCGGTGTCGGTGCCGATCGCGATCGGGGCGAGGCCGGCCGCGACCGCGACCGCGGACCCGCTGGAGGAGCCGCCCGGCGTGTGGTGCACCGCGAGGTCCCACGGGTTCCGCGGGGTGCCCATGTGGGTGTTGGTGCCCCAGCTCCCCATCGCGAACTCGACGGTGTGGGTCTTGCCGAGCACGATCATCCCCGCCGCGATCGCGCGCTCGGCCAGGGTGGCGGTGACCGGCGAGACGCGGTTGGCCCAGACCTTCGAGCCGCCGGTCGTGACCCGGCCCTCGAGGTCGACCAGGTCCTTGAGCGCGATGGGCACGCCGTGGAGCGGGCCCATCCGGTGGCCGGAGCGGATCGCGCGATCGGCGCCCTCGGCGGCGAGGCGGGCATCGTCCGCGTACACCGCGATGAAGGCGTGGAGGAGCGGGTCGCGGCGCTCGATGCGCTCGAGCAGGGCGTTCACCACGTCGACGGGGGAGAGGGTCCGGGCGCCGAAGGCCTGCGACAGCTCGGCGACGCCGGCCCACACGGGATCGATCCTGGTCATGTCGGTGGCTCCGATACGCGCTTGTCCGAGACGATGCGCCCCTCCTTGAACACGAGGAGCAGTCGGCGGAGGTTGGTGATGTGCTCGAGAGGGTTCGCGGCCACCACGATCAGGTCCGCGAGCTTCCCCGGCTCGATGGTGCCGAGGTCGTCGCCCACGCCGCAGAGCGCGGCCGCGTGGCGGGTGGCGGCCAGGAGCGCCTGCCACGGGGTGGCGCCCGCGGCCACCCAGAGGCCCAGCTCGAGCAGGGCCGCGTCCTTGAGCGGGCGGATGTCGGAGCCGAGCGCCATCGGGACGCCCGCGGCGAGCGCGCGGCGGAAGGCGTCGCGATGGGGCTCGGCCGCCGCGTCCGCGCGCCGGCAGAGGTCCGGGGAGAGGTCGCGCAGCTCCACCCACCGCTTCTCCCACGGATCGCGAGCCTGGTCCGGCGTCAGCTGCGTGATCGCGAGGGTCGGAACGTACCAGGTGGCGTGCGCGCGCAGCGCCTCGATGCAGGCGCCGTCCATGATGTAGCCGTGCTCGACGCTGTGCGCGCCCCGCCGGGCGGCCGCGACCACCGTCTCCGGGTTCGCGGCGTGCGCCATCACCCGGAAGCCGCGCTTGCGGCAGATCTCGAAGGCGGCGTCCAGCTCCTCGTCGAGGAGGAACGACTGGGTGTGGCGATCCCACGCCGGCCCCATGATGCCGCCGGTCAGGTTCAGCTTGACGTGGTCGACCCCGTTCTTGATCTGCTCGCGGATCGCGCGCACGAAGCCGTAGGGCCCGTCGCACTCCCGCGCGTGGCCGGAGGTGAGGAAGTGTCCGCCGGTCGTGGTCAGGAAGTGGCCGGCCGCGAACACCCGCGGGCCCACGTACTGGCCCGCGTCGAAGGCGCGCTTCCACGCCACGTCCATGAAGTGGGCCGCGCCCGCGCTCCGCACCCCGACCACCCCGCTCTCGGTCAGGGCCTCCATGAGCCGATGGCCGAAGATGGCGGTCTGCTCGGCCACCGAGGCGCCGGTTGAGGCCAAGTAGTCGGGATGGATGTGGACGTCCCACAGCCCGGGCAGCAGGTAGGCGCCGCCGAGGTCGACGACGTCGCCGCTCCGCGTATCCGGCGAGCGGCTGCCGTCGAGCACTTCCACGATGCGGCCGCGGTCGATGACGACACTGGCGCCGGGAATCGGTCGAGGGGTGACGCAGTCGATCACGGTGGCATTGGTCAGGACGCGTCGCATCGTCACGGTCGCTCCCGCGCGTCAGAGGCGGGGGCGCTGCTCCACCAGCTTCCAGTAGGTGTCCTTGTTCAAGATCTGGTCGCCGCGGAACTGGTAGATGTCGCAGCCCTGGTAGTCGAGCCGCTCGCCGTCGGCCCCGGTGCCGGTCACGGTCCAGATCGAGACCGCCCGGTCGCCGGTCACGAAGTGGTCGATGTGGTCCCAGCGCATGTCGCGGATGACCTTGAAGCGGTCGGCGAGGACCCGACCGATGGCCGCCTTGCCCTGCACGCGGCGGCCGCACGGCTCGGGCCCGCGGGCCATGAGGAAGGTGGCGTCCTCGGCGAAGAAGGCGAGGATCCGGTCCACGTCGCGGCTGTTGAAGGCCGCGTTGATCTGGAGCAGCAGGTCGATGCTGGCGCCCATGCTCACGAGCGCGCGGACGGCCCGGTCTGCCGGCCGACGAAGTCGAGGACCTGGGCGACACACTTGTCGGTGGCCGGGCTCTCCAGCTGCGCGAAGCCGTGGCGGGCCTCCGGGAAGTGCTCGTGCTCGATGCGGCCGCCCGCGCGGCGATAGGCGTCCACGAAGGCCAGGGTGATGGCCGCGGGCACGTTGTCGTCCAGGTCGGGCTGGGCGATCCACGCGGGCGGCAGCGCGGTGGCCTGGCCCTCCGTGACGATGCGCGTGACGCTCGCGTCCGCCATGGCCGCCTCGTCCGCGAAGAAGGCCCGGTGCGACGCGATCAGCCGCTTGGCGTCGAACCCGGAGGGCGGCGGCGGCTCGTGCTCGCGGGAGAGCGCGTAGCGATAGCGGGCCAGCGGATCGGCGACGGGGTAGAGGGCCACCACGAAGGCCACCGCCGCGTCCCGCGGGGTGGCGTCGAGCGCGCCGTCGGGCGTCACCACCGGCGTGCCCACCGCCTCGGGCGCCGCGGGCCGCACCGCGTGCAGGAGGGCCAGGTGGCCGCCGCTCGAGCTGCCGAGGATGCCGACGCGCGCGGGGTCCACCCCGAGCCGCCCGGCGTGGGCGCGTGCGTAGCGGACGCCGGCGGCGACGTCGGCGCTCGCCGCCGGGAACCGATGATCGGGCGCCTGGCGGAAGTCGAGCGCGACGACGACGCGGCCGGAGGCCGCGAGCGCCTCGCACAGGATGGCGTCGGCGCTGCGGTCGGAGCGGGCCCAGGCTCCGCCGTGGACATATACCACCGCGGGGCGCGGCGAGGGCGCGCTCGCCTTCGGTCGGTAGACGCGCGCGAGCATCTCGAGCCCGGCCGGGCGCGCGTACGGCGTGTCGATCACGTCCACTTCGTGAGGTCCAGGCACGGGCGTCGCCTCCGGGGTCAGTCGACCAGGGCCTGCTGGACCAGCTCCTTGAAGAGCTGGCGGTAGTAGAGCCGGGAGGGGCCCGGCGCCTGGGTCATCAGGATCGCGATGAGCTGCTCCTTGGGGTCGATCCAGAAGTAGGTGCCGCCCGCGCCGGCCCAGCCGTACTCGCCGACCGAGCCGGACTGGCCGTCCAGCCCCAGGTCCTTGCGCACCTGGAAGCCGAGCCCGAACGTGTAGCCCGGGCGGCGCATGGTGGCGCTGATCGGCCCGAGGTGGTCGGACGCCATGAACGCGACGGTGGTGCGACTCAGCAGCCGGGCCGCGCCGAGGTGGCCGCCGTCCAGCAGCATCTGCGCGAAGCGCACGTAGTCGTCGGTGGTGGAAACGGCGCCGCCGCCTCCGGATTCGTAGCGCGGCTGAGCGGTCACGTCGATGAGCGAGATCTTCTCCCCGCTGGTCGGGTCGGTCGGGAGCGACTGGGCCACCCGGCCGAGCCGCTCCTTCGGGACGAAGAAGCCGGAGTCCTTCATGGCGAGCGGGCGGAAGATGCGCTCCGCGAAGAACGCGCCGAGGGACTTGCCGGAGATCACCTCGACCACCCGGCCCAGCACGTCGACGGAGCGGCTGTACTCCCAGGCCGCGCCGGGCTGGTGGACGAGGGGCACGGTGGCCAGCCGGTCGACCAGCTCCGCGTTGCTCAGGTCCCGCGCGTCCACGCCGGCCCGGGCGTAGGCCTCCTTCGCCGCGGCGTTGGTGGTCCGCGCGCCGTAGGTGAAGCCGGACGTGTGGCGCAGCAGGTCCTGGATCGTGATCTCGCGCTGGGCCGGCACCAGCTCGACGGTGGTCTGGCCGCTGCTCGGATCCTTCTTCTCGACCGCCACCTGCAGGTGCGCGAGCGGGGGCAGGAACTTCGAGACCGGGTCGGTGAGGACGAGCCGGCCCTGCTCCTGCAGCATCATGATCGCGACCGAGGTGATCGGCTTGGTCATCGAGTAGATGCGGAAGATGGAGTCCCGGGTCATCGGGGCGCGGGTCTCGGGATCGCGCACCCCGAAGCTCTCGTAGTAGGCGATGCGTCCCTTGCGGGCGACCAGCGCGACCGCCCCGGGGAACTTGCCCTTCTCGATCTCCTCGCGCAGCACCCGGCCCACCTGGCCGAGGCGCTCGGAGGAGAGGCCCACCTGCTCGGGCCTGGCCTGCGGCAGCGGCTGGGCCAGGGCGGGCCCGGCGAGCAGCGCGAGCGTGGTGCACACGGCGAGCAGCGCGGCGTTCCTCATGGTCGTCCTCCTGGGTCGGGGTCCGGTCCGCCGAGCATAGTAGCACCGAGGCTTGCGCCGCGTCGCGGGGCTGTGCGAGATTGCCGCCATGCGCCGGGCGGCCGACTATCTGGCGGGCCTCCGCGACGGCCGCGCCGTCTTTCTCGACGGCGAGCGCGTCGCCGACGTGACGAGCCACCCCGCGTTCGCGGAGCCCATCCGCCGCATCGCGGAGCGTTACGAGGCGGCGCGGGAGGCTCCCGAGATCACCACCTGCGTCGATCCCGCGAGCGGCCGGCGCATCGGGTCGATGTGGCTGATCCCGCGCTCGGCCGAGGACCTCGGGCGCCGCCGGGCGGTGCACCGCTTCTGGGCGGAAGGCTCCTACGGGCTCATGGGCCGCACCCCCGACCACGTGGCCTCGGTGCTCACCGGCTTCGCGGGCTGGCGCCAGCTCTTCGACCGCGGCGGGCCGCAGTTCGGCGACAACGTGGTGCGCTTCCACGCCAAGGCCCGCGACGAGGATCTCTACGTGGCCTACGCGATCGTGCCGCCTCAGATCGACCGGGGCACCCCGGCTCACCGGCATCCCGAGCCGTTCCTCCATCCCGGCGTGGTGCGGGAGACCGACGCGGGCATCGTGATCCGCGGCGCCCACTCGATCGCCACGTCGGTGACCATGGCCGACTGGCTCTTCGTGAGCTACATCACCCCGCTGGTCCCGGGCGACGAGGCGTACGCGATCTCGCTGGTGGTGCCGGTGGGCGCGGCGGGGCTCCGGCTGCTGCCGCGCCGCCCCTACGCGACGCTCGCCACCAGCGTCTACGACTACCCGCTCTCCTCCCGCTTCGACGAGATCGACACCACGGTGGTCTTCGACGACGTGCTGGTGCCCTGGGAGCACGTGTTCATCTACCGGAGCGTGGAGCGGGTGACCGCCCAGTTTCACGAGTCGCCCGCGCACGTCACCGCGAACTTCCAGTCGCTGGTGCGGTTCGGAGTGAAGCTCGAGCTGCTCGCCGGGCTCGCGGTGAAGCTGGTCGAGGTCGGGCGCGGGGAGGGGGACCCGATCACCCAGGCCACTCTCGGGGGCGACATCGCCGCCTTCTGCGCGACCTTCGACGCGCTGGTGGCCGCGGCGGAGCGCTACCCGCTCGTGAGCGAGGGCTACGCCCGCCCGCACCCGCAGTACGTCTACGCGGGGATGAGCCTGCAGCGGCGGCTGATCGGCGACCTCTACAAGACGGTGCGCGAGCTGGCCGGCGGCGCCTTCCAGCACCTGCCGTCGTCGGAGCGGAGCTTCGAGTCGCCGGAGACCCGCGCGGCCACCGAGCGCTACTACCAGTCGATCGGGACGCCCGCGCGGGACCGGGTCAAGCTGCTCAAGCTGATCTGGGACTTCATCGGGACGGAGTACGGGGGGCGCCAGCTCCAGTACGAGATGTTCTACTCCGCGGCCCAGCCGGTCGTGAACCGCCGCATGTTCCGGTCCTACGACTGGGCCGCGGCCCGGGCGATGGTCGACCGCCTGCTCTCGGAGTACTGAGCGCCGGCGGCGGATAAAGGCCCATCTGCTTCGTTGGCGCCCTCGGCGGCACACTCGACGTACAGAGAGTACGCCTCGCGTGCCGCCTTCGGGCGCCGCCTCGCAGCTGGGCCTTTCTCCGCCACCGGCTAGCGGCGCGCGATCAGGCGGCGGAAGACCCCGCCATACTCGAAGCCGTAGCCCGCGGCCAGCTCGGCCGCGTGCTTCTTGACGCGCTCCCCGATGGTGGCGCCCTCCGGCACGTTGAAGCCGGGGACCTGGCTCTGGTGCCGCACGAGCGCCGCGATCTGGCGCTCGATGCCGGGGGTGACGTCCACGATGATGTCCGGCTCGTCCGCGCCCCAGTACCAGAGCTCGCGCACCTTGTGCGGCTCGAGCCCGTCCCGGGTGATGTGCTCGGCGAAGTGCAGGTGGTCGCGCGCGTAGGGGTACACCGCGTCGGTGGTGACGATGCCCGCCTTGCGGTGGTCGCGGTGCTGGAAGCCCTTCATCCGGTACGGATCGTGGACGAACACGGTGTGCGGGCGGTGGCGGCGGATGGCCCGGACCACGTCGCCCAGGAACTCGCGGGTGTCCTCGAGGTAGCCGTCGGGATACCCGAGCATCTCCACGTGCCGCACCCCCATGAAATCGGCGGCGGCCCGTTGCTCGTGCGCGCGCTTCTGGGCCAGCTCGGGCGGGGCCAGGTTGCGGTCGGCGGTGCCGGCGTCGCCGTTGGTGCACAGCACGTAGGTCACGTCGCAGCCGGCGGCCACCCAGCGGGCGATGACCCCGCCCGAGCCGATCTCGGCGTCGTCGGGATGGGCGAACACCACCATGGCGGATTCGGGGACCTCGGTGACGATCTCGAGCTTGCGGTCGGTGTGGTCGGGCATGCCCCCGATCTTAACCGCTCCGGGCCCGGCGCGGCAGCGGGTCAGTCGGCGCGCTCGTGCAGGACGGCCAGCGCCGGGGGCAGGGCCGCCAGGACCTCCCGGAGACACTCCCGGACCCGCGCGATGTTGCGGTCGGCCTTCTCGGGGACGCCGCCGCGGGAGATCAGGGCGATGAACTCCTCGCGGCTGGTCGTCATCAGGAGCGACGCGTTGATCTCGAGCTGGATCGCGTGGACGCGGCGGGTGTCGGGCCGGCCGAAGGTCGCCACGATGTTGCCACCGGTGTAGCCGCTCACGTTGTCGTGCACCTCGAAGCCGTGGCCGGTGAAGATCGCGGCCACCGTCGCGGCGAGGCCGGGCGCGCAGGTGGCCCCGTGGCGGGTGCCGATGATGACCTGGTGGTCCTTCATGCGGCGCGGGCTGCCGGTGTGGGCGTCCAGCAGGAGGGCGTAGCCGTAGGTGTCGCGGAGGTGGCCGAGGAGCGCCTCACACGCGGTGTAGTACGGATCGTAGAGCGCCCGCAGGCGCTCTTCCAGATCCGCCGGCGCGAGGGGCCGGGTGAAGATGGGCACCTCGCGCATGGTGTGCGTGCGACGTCCACGAAGATGCGGGAGAACGGGGTGGCCAGCAGGGTGGCCCCGTGCTCGTGGAGATCGTGGTAGAGATCGCTCGCGAAGGTGTCGGCGAAGCCGTAGGCGAAGGTCTCGAACCAGGGCTCCGAGTAGTCGTCGGGGGTGATGTGGGGCAAGGGCTGGGTGCCGTAGTGGGGGACGCTCACCAGGATCGGGATGCGGGCTCCCGCGGCGGGATGTCGGACGATCGGGAAGGGGGGCTCCCGCATGGCCGGATCGTCCCAGAAGCGCCGTCGTCTTCGGCCTGGCCCTCTCCGGGCTGGCCGCCTGCGCGACGCCCTCCGCCTCGGTGCCGCCGCTCTACACGCCGGTCGAGCTGCGGGCGGAGTGCGAGCGGCACGGCGGGTGGTGGCACCTGGACGACCTGCGCGGCGACTTCTGCGAGCCGAACGGCCAGATGTAGAGCCCGACCGCCGGCCGGCGCCCGGCTAGGCGGCCCGCGTCCGGATGAAGCGACCGACGCCGTCGACGGCGGCCTGGGCCTCGTCGAGCATCGGCAGGAACCAGTGCCAGACGTGGATCATGCGATCCCACACCTCGAGCGTGGCGTCCACGCCCGCCGCCCGGGCCCGGTCCGCCAGCTGGGCCGAGTCGTCCAGCAGCACCTCGTCGCTGCCCACGTGGATGAGCAGCGGCGGCAGGCCGCGCAGGTCGGCGAAGAGCGGCGAGGCGAGCGGGGTCCGCGGAGCGGCGGCGCCGAGGTAGGCGCGCGCCATCTCCTCGACCGAGGGCCGCTGGACGATGGGGTCGGCTTCGGCCTTCGTCCGGTAGCTGGTGCCACTGCAGGTGAGGTCCACCCACGGCGAGATGCAGACGCCGCCCGCCGGCTGGGGCAGGCGCGCGTCGCGGAGGGCCAGCAGGGTGGCCACCGTGAGCCCGCCGCCCGCCGAGTCGCCCGCGATCACGACCTGGCCCGGGGCGACGCCCTGATCGAGCAGCCAGCGGTAGGCGGCGGCCGCGTCGTCGACCGCGGCCGGGTACGGGTGCTCCGGCGCCAGGCGGTAGTCGAGGAGCAGCGCGGCGGCCTGGCCGGCCGTGGCGATGGCCGCGGCCAGATGGCGATGCGAGCGCGGCGAGCCGATCACGTAGCCGCCCCCGTGGAGGTACAGGACCACGCGCCCGGCCACCGCGCCCGGGGGGCGCAGCCATTCCGCGGGCGCGACCGGGGCGCTCACGCGCTCCACCTTGACCTCGGCCGGGGTCGGGAAGGCCTTCTCGGCGCGCTCGTACTGGGCGCGGCGCTCGGCCACCGTGAGAGAGTCGGACGGGGGAAGCTTTGCCAGGTGCGCGCGCACGACGTCGATGCCGCGGTCGGCCATGTCGGTCCTCCTGGAGGCCGAGCTTAGTCGCGACCGATGCGCGACACAAGACCGCCGGGCGCCGGCCGTGGCAGAATGGCGCGATGTCACCGAACCCGGCCCCGTCCGCGCCCGCCTTTCTCTACGGGACCGCCTGGAAGGAGGACCGCACCCCGGCCCTGGTCGAGCTGGCCCTGCGGACGGGCTTCCGCGGCATCGACACCGCGAACCAGCGGCGGCACTACTTCGAGGCTGGCGTCGGGCAGGGGCTCTCCGCGGCCTACCGCGCGGGGGTGGTCACGCGCGACGACCTGTTCCTTCAGACGAAGTTCACCTACCAGCCCGGGCAGGACCACCGGCTGCCGTATGACCCCGCCGCCGAGCTGTCCGTGCAGGTCGCCCAGTCGATGGCCAGCTCGCTCGAGCACCTGGCCACCAACCACGTGGACAGCTTCGTCCTGCACGGCCCCGCCTCCGGCTACGGCTGGAGCGACTACGACGTCGAGGTGTGGGGCGCCATGCTGGCCGAGCGCGACGCGGGGCGCACCCGGCTCGTGGGCGTCAGCAATGTCTCGCTCCTCCATCTGCGGCAGCTCGCGGCCAGCGGCGCGCCGATGCCGGCCTTCGTGCAGAACCGGTGCTTCGCCCGGCGCGGCTGGGACCGCGACGTCCGCTCGTTCTGCTCGGACCACCGGATCGTCTACCAGGGATTCTCGCTGCTGACCGCCAACCCCGAGGTGGTGGGCCACCCATTGATCGTGCGCATCGCGGCGCGCGAGCGGGCCACCCCGGCGCAGGTGGTATTCCGCTTCGCCCTCGCGGTCGGCATGCTGCCGCTGACCGGCACCTCCAGCCGCGAGCACCTGGCGCAGGACCTGGCGAGCGCGGCGCTGACGCTCTCCCCCGACGAGGTGGAGACGATCGAGTCGATGGCCGGCTGACCCGAGCGGAGGACCCACCATGCGATACCGCAGGCGAGCGATGATCGTGGCCGCGCAGCCGGAAGCGACCGAGGCCGGGGCCGACATCTTGAGGGCGGGCGGCAACGCGGTGGACGCCGCGATGGCCTGCGCGCTGGTGCAGGGCGTGGTGGATCCGATGATGTGCGGCCTGGCCGGCTTCGGGAGCTGCGGCATCGTGATGCCCGCCACCGGCTTCCACGGCTACGTCGACTTCCACGCCCCCGCCCCGCTCGCGGTCCGGCCCGACATGTGGGCCGACCGCATCGAGTCGGAGGCGCGCGACGGCTACGGCTTCATCCTGCGCGGCCGCGAGAACGACATTGGCTACCAGTCGATCTGCGTGCCGGCCAGCCTGCGGGCCTACCGCGACGCCCACCGGGAGCACGGCCGGCTGCCGTGGGAGCAGATCGTGGAGCCCGCGATCGGCTGGGCCGAGGGCGGGTGGACGGTGCGCCCGCACGTGGGCACGTGGTGGGCGGAGGACGCGCAGATGGGCCGGGCCGCCAATCACGAGCGGCTCGGGTTCACCGCGGCCTCGCGCGCGCTCTACTGCCGGCCCGACGGCACGCCCAAGCGGGTGGGCGACCGCGTGGTCAACCGCGACCTCGGCCAGACCCTGCGCCTCGTCGCCAAGCACGGCGACCGGGTCTTCTACGAGGGCGAGGTCGCGCACGCCATCGTGGAGGACATGCGCCGGCACGGAGGCCTGCTCGGAGCGGCGGATCTGGCCGGGTGGCGCACCGTCCGCAACGCGCCGCTCTGGGGCACCTACCGCGGCTACCGGGTGTCGAGCAACCGCCCGCCCGGGGGCGGGGTGATGCTGCTCGAGATGCTGAACGTCCTGGAGCGCTTCGCCCTGGGCCAGCTCGAGCACAACTCGGCCGAGTACGTGCGGATCGTGGCGGAGGCGATGAAGCGCGCGACCGTCGACAAGGACCGCCACGTCGGCGATCCGCGCTTCGTGGACGTGCCGGTGGAGCGGCTCACCGGCAAGGAGTACGCGGCGGGGCTCGCGGAGGACATCCGCGCCGGCAAGAAGGCGCAGGTGCCGCGGCTCAACGCGGGCGCGCCGCGGCCGGACACCACCCACGTCTCGGTGATCGACGGAGACGGCGGCTGCGTCACCATGACCCACTCGCTCGGCATGCCCTCCGGCGTGATCACCGACGGGCTCGGCTTCATGTACAACGGCTGCATGGGCGTCTTCGACCCCCGGCCCGGCCACGCGGGAAGCCTGGCCCCCGGCAAGGCCCGCTTCAGCTCGGTGGTCCCGTCCATCGTGTTCGAGGGCGAGCGCCCGCACATCGTCATCGGCGCGCCGGGCGCGACCCAGATCGCGATGGGCGTGCTCCAGGTGCTGCTGAACGCCATCGACTTCGACATGACCATGGTGGAGGCGGTCAGCGCGCCGCGGTTCTCGGCGACGAGCGACGCGATCGACGTCTCCAACCGCATCCCGCGCGGCGTGGAGCGCGCGCTGCGGGCCCAGGGCTACGAGGTGGTGCGCAGCCCCAGCACCTACGGCTTCGCGGCGGTCCACGCGATCCGGGTGCATCCGGATGGGCTCGACGGGGGCGCCGACCCCGGCCACGACGGCATCGTGCTGGCGGTGTGATCGGCGGCCATCCCATGCGCACCCGGGAGCTCGGGGCCGCCCTGCTGGCCGGCGCCCTGCTGCTCGTCACGCTGGTCGCGGCCGCGGAGGCGCAGCGCCCGGGCGGCGGCGGCAAGGGCCGCCACCGCGGCGGATCAGAGCGCGACAAGGCCGTCCAGGAGGTGCTGGGTCCCGGCGAGTACGCGCTCGACGGGGCGCAGGCGATCGAGGCGATCAACCGGGGCGAGGGGAGCGAGGCGCTCGCCTACTACGAGCGCACCGGTGAGCAGGCCGGCAAGGAGGGCAACCAGGTGCGCGCGGCGCGGGCGTGGCACGCGGCGACGGTGACCGCGTTGAGGCTCGGTCGCTTCCAGAAGGTCATCCAGGACGGGGGCCGCGCGATCGAGATGTTCAAGGCGGCGGGCGGGCTGACCCCGTCCGATCTCGGCTCGTGGGCGTCGGTGCACGCGCAGCTCGGCTCGGCGTACCGGGCGGTCGGCGACCTGCCGCGGGCCCGTGCGACGCTCGAGGAGGGAGTCGCGCTCATCCGGGCCCGGATGAGCGGGCGGCGAGAGGACCAGGCCGAGGGAGTCCTGCTCAACGGCCTCGCGCAGGTGGCCTACGCCCAGCGGGACTACGCGGCCGCGCTGGCCCGCAGCGGCCAGGCCGCGCAGTTCTTCGAGGGGGTCGAGAGCGGGCTGCCCCCGAAGGGCCAGGAGCACCTGCGCACCAAGCTCCGCCGCTGGAACGCGGCCTCGCTCTCCATGATCGGTCGCGCCCAGCTCGCCCTCGGTCATCCCGACGAGGCGGACCAGGCCTTCGACCGCGGGCTCCGGTACGCCCGGCTGACCGGGCTGCGCGACACCGAGGCCGAGATGCTCGCGGGACAGGGCAGTCTCGCCCTCGCCCGGCAGGACTGGCCGAGAGCGCTGGGCATCTATCAACAGGCGATCGTGCTCGCGACGCAGGTCAAGCGCCTGGGGCGCCTGCCCGGGCTCTACCAGGGCCAGGCCCGCGCGCTGACCGGGCTCGGCCGGACCGAAGAAGCCTTCGCCGCCTCGCGCGAGGCGGTGCGCCACATCGAGGAGCTCCGGGCGGACCTGGGCGACTCGAGTCTCCGCACCGGGTTCTTCGAGGACAAGCAGGCCATCTACCAGCACGCGGTCGCGCTCGCGCTCCAGGCGGGTCATCCCGAGGACGCTTTCGCGATGGCCGAGCAGAGCCGATCGCGCACGTTCCTCGACCTGCTCGGCGGCCAGACCACGCTCTCCAAGGGCCGCACCCGCACCCTGGTCGACGAGGAGGTGCGGCTGCGGGCCCGCCTGGCCGAGGCTCGCGCGGACGCGGAGGATGCGGACGGATCCGTGGACTCGGAGCGGGCTCGCTCCCAGGCCGAGACGCTCGAGCGCGACTACCGCGCCTTCCTCGAGCGGGTGCGCAAGGAGAACCTGGAGCAGGCCTCCCTGATGGCGGTCGAGCCGGTGACGCGGCCGGAGATCCAGCGCCTGCTGCCCGCGGGCACGACGCTGCTCGAGTACCAGGTGGGCGAGGGCGGGGCGGTGGTGTGGGTCGTGGAGCGCGAGCGGTTCACGATGGTGCGGCTGCCCGGCGACCGGGTCTCGCTCCTCGCGCAGGTGCGGCGCTTCCGCGCCGCGATCACCGGCCAGGCCCCGCTCGTCGAGGTCGAGCAGCAGGCCCGCGCGCTGCACCGCCGGCTGCTCGAGCCGGCCCGCGCCGAGATCCACGGCGACCGGCTGGTGATCGTGCCGCACGGGATCCTGCACTACCTGCCGTTCGCCGCGCTCCGCTCGCCGGCCGGCCGCTGGCTCGTGGAAGATTTCGCGCTGAGCACGCTGCCGAGCGCGAGCGTCCTCCGCTACCTGGTCGACAAGGGTGCCGGCGCCTCGGCCCGGACCCTCGTGGTCGGCAACCCCGACCTGGGCCCGGCCCTCGCGCTGCCGTGGGCGGAGCGGGAGGCCCGGATGGTCGGCCAGCGCGAGCGGGAGTCGACGGTGCTGGTCCGCGCCGACGCGACCGAAGCCCAGGTCAAGGCGCTGCTCGGGACGGTGGGGCTCGTCCACCTCGCCACCCACGGCGAGCTGAGCGAGTCCGACCCGCTCTCCTCGGCGATCTTGCTGGTGCCGGGCGGGGGTGAGGACGGCCGGCTCGAGGTGCGCGAGGTCTTCGGGCTCGATCTCCACGCGCGCCTGGTCGTCCTCTCCGCCTGCGAGACCGGGCTCGGCCAGCTCTCGCGTGGCGACGAGCTGGTGGGCCTGCAGCGGGCGTTCCTCTACGCGGGCACGCCGGCGGTGGTGACCACCCTGTGGAAGGTCGACGACCGGGCGAGCTTCGAGCTGATCCGCGCGTTCTACGATCGCCTCGATGCGGGAGGGCCGGTGGCCGCGCTCCGCCAGGCCCAGCTCGAGACCCAGCGCGCGTTTCCCCATCCCTTCGCCTGGGCCGCCTTCGGCCTGACCGGCGTCTCGCCCTGAGCGGCGGCGGCCCGTCGAGCGTCTTCGGGGCGCCGCTGCCCCGCAAGGAGGATGCGCGGCTCGTCGCCGGCCAGGGGCGCTACGTCACCGACGTCGAGCTGCCGCGCATGCTCCACGTCGTCTTCGTGAGGAGCCCGCACGCGCACGCGCGGATCCGGGGGATCGACGCGGATGCGGCGCGCGCGGCGGCCGGCGTGGCCGCGGTCGCGGTCGGCGCCGACCCGGACGTGGCGTCGCATCGCATCGAGGCGCGCTCGGCCCTGCCGGGCTACGTGATGACCGGTCAGCCGATCCTGGCCTGGCCGGAGGTCCGATTCGCGGGCGAGGCGGTCGCCGCGGTGGTCGCGCGCGATCGCTACGCGGCGGAGGACGCGGCCGCGCTGGTCTCGGTGGACTGGGACCCGCTTCCGGCCGCGCTCGACCTCGTCGATCCGGCCCGGACCGGCGCGGTCGTGCACGAGGCCGCGCCCGGCAATGCGCTCCTGGCGCGCCGGTTCGAGAGCGGCCAGGTGGAGGCCACGCTCGCCTCTTCGGCCGCGGTGATCGAGCGCGTCTTCCGGACGAACCGGCAGACCGCGGCACCGCTCGAGGGGCGCGCCGGGGTGGCCGACTGGAGTGCGGGCGAGGGCAAGCTCACCCTGTGGCTCGGCACCCAGGTGCCGCATCTCGTGCGCCACGCGCTGGCCGAGATGCTCGCGCTGCCCGAGAACCGCATCCGGGTCGTGGCCCCCGACGTGGGGGGCGGCTTCGGGGTGAAGGCGGTGCTCTACCCGGAGGACGTGGCGCTCTGCCTGCTGGCGGTGCGCCTGGGCCGCCCGGTGAAGTGGGTGGAGCAGCGGCGCGAGGGCTTCCTCGCCTCCGTGCACGCGCGCGACCACCACTACGCAGTGCGCGCCGGCTTCGATCGCGACGGCCGCCTGCTGGCTCTCGACGCGCGGATCGCGTGCAATGCCGGCGCCTACTCGGTCTTCCCGTGGACCGCGGGCATCGAGGCCCTGATGGCGGGCGGCCTCCTCGCCGGGCCCTACAAGGTCCCGCACTACCGTTGCGAGGTGACCGCGGTGGCCACGCACACGACACCCGCGGGCCCCTACCGCGGCGTGGCACGCCCGGCCACCACCTTCGTGATGGAGCGGCTCCTCGACCTGGGCGCCCGGGCCCTCGGCCTCGATCCGGTCGCGGTGCGCCGGGTGAACCTGATCGGGCCCGCGGACCTGCCCTATACGTCGGCGACCCGTCTCGTCCACGATTGCGGCAGCTATCCGCTCTGCTTCGAGAAGGCGGTGGAGGCGATCGACTACGCGGCCTTCCGCGCCGAGCAGGCTCGCCTGAGGCGAGAGGGCCGCTACCTCGGCATCGGCTTCGCCAACTACAACGAGCTGACCGGGCTCGGCCAGGCCGCCTCCGCGGGGCCGCGCATGCCGTTTCGCACCGGCCACGAGGGCGCCACGGTGCGGATGGATCCCTCGGGCGCGGTCACGGTGCTGGCCGGTGTCACGTCGCAGGGGCAGGGGCTCGAGACCACCATGGCGCAGCTCGTGGCCGCGGAGCTCGGGCTGCCGCTCGACGCGGTGCGGGTGATCTTCGGCGACACCGACGCGACGCCGTTCGGGCTCGGCGCCTTCGCGTCGCGGCAGGCGGTGATCGGGGGCGGGGCGGTCACGCGCGCGGCGCGGGCGCTGCGCGAGAGGATCACCGCCATCGCCGCGCATCTCCTCGAGGCGGCCGTCGCCGATCTCGAGGTGGCCGACGGCCGGATCGCGGTGCGCGGGATGCCGGGCCGCGGCGTCTCGATGCTCGACGTGGCGCGGGTCGCCCACCTCGAGACCCACCGGCTCCCCCCCGAGACCGAGCCGGGCCTCGAGGCCACGCGCTTCTACGATCCGATCCGCGGCACCTTTGCCGCCGGAGCCCAGGCCGCGGTGGTCGAGGTCGACGTGGCGACCGGCCGTCTTCACATTCGCCGCTACGTCTGCGTCGAGGACACCGGCCGCGTGATCAACCCGCTCATCGTCGAGGGACAGGTGCAGGGGGCGATCGCCCAGGGCATCGGCGGCGCGCTCCTGGAGCACTTGATCTACGACGACGCGGGACAGCTCCTGACCGGCACCCTGATGGAGTACGCACTGCCCACCGCGGCGGACCTGCCCGCCTTCGAGCTGGCTCACGTAGAAGTACCCGCGGAGAACCTGCTGGGAGTGCGTGGGGTGGGTGAGGGCGGCACCCTCGGGCCGCCTGCGGTGCTGGCCAACGCGGTGTCCGATGCCCTCGCGCCGTTCGGCACCGAGATGAACGAGCTACCCATCACGCCCGCCCGGCTCTGGGCGCGCGGGCGCGCGGCCCCGCAGCGCTAGGGCCGGCCCGGAGCCCGCCGCACCAGGAATGCGCAGCACGCCGGCTCGGCCGGGGCGGGGGCGTGTTCGACTCCGGCCTGGGGGCACGCCTCGCGGATCAGGGCTGCGAAGAACACGCCGCAGACGTCGGGCTGGGTCTTCGAGAGATCCTGGAAGGGGCACTGGTGGATCGTGACCCGCCGGGCCTGCCCTGGCTGCTCCTGCACCGTGGTCTGCCAGGAGAACTCGGTCTCGATCCACTCGAGCAGGCGCCTCCATCGCTCCTCGTCGCTACCCCGCAGCAGGTGCCCACCGGCTCGCTCCGCGACCCGCTTGGCCGCCGCCTCCACGAGGGCCCCGGCTCCGTCCGGCCCCTGCTGCTCGGCGAGGATCTCAAGCATCTGGGTCAGGAGCAGGTCATAGCGCTTGGGGAAAACGCGCATGCCCTGGGGTGACACCCGGTAGAGATAGGTCGGCCGGCTGGGCTGGGTCACGACCTTCCGCCGGTTGACCAGCCCGAGCGCCTCCAGCGTCCCGAGGTGCTGGCGGATGGCCGCCGGGCTCACCCTCAGGCTCTCGGCCAGGGATTGAGAGCTAAGCTCCTGCTTCAGCAGGAGCTCCAGGATATCCAGCCTCGTGCCGGTCGGGGAGTCCATTCTGGTGGAGATACTTAAAAAAGTTTGAACTTGTTTAAGTATCGTCTGGGGACTACGATACCGCCAGTCGATGCCGAACCCCAAACCCAAAGTCGAGGAGGGCTCCACCATGAAGCTCCACATCGCTCTGCTCCC
>WNFD01004575.1_pt1 | contig 18601 bp, 17 predicted proteins | sample 5400491 | NCBI WGS metagenome assembly WNFD01 (sample SAMN13153343, study PRJNA577476) | soil metagenome | isolation source: 120 cm saprolite under Douglas fir tree site 2 hole 2 replicate 2 | place: USA:California | collected 2015-04-18 | reverse complement strand
ACCGCGTCTTTACGTTCGCCACGAACCTCCAGGAGAAACCGATGCGTCAGCAGTGGGTCGCGTTACTGTCAATGTTAGGTCTGGCCGGCTCCGGTATGCCGGCAGGGGCACAGGTATTGAAGGGTTCTGTTCCCCCAGGCAAAACCACACAGAACAAGCAGGTGAAAACCGCCGTCGGAAGCAACGCTGCTGCAAATCCCAATGGCAAGCTGACGATCAATCAGCAAAACCTGCGCAAGCAGAACCAGGGATCCATGAATGGCGGGAAGCAGGCGGATACCATGACGCCTTCGGCCTATTGCAACGCTGTCACCAAAGGCAATCAGCAGGTCACCAAGGGCAACCAGCAGATCACCAAAGGCAACCAGGCTGTCACCAAGGGTAACCAAGCCATCGCCAAGGGCAATCAGGCCGTCACCAAAGGTAATCAGCAGGTCACCAAGGGCAACCAGCAGATCACCAAAGGCAACCAGGCTGTCACCAAGGGTAACCAAGCCATCACCAAGGGCAATCAGGCCGTCACCAAAGGCAATCAGGCCATCACCAAGGGCAATCAGCAGATCACTAAGGGCAGTGCCGTTCAGACCACAGCTGCGGTTCCCCGATAGCGTTTTGATGGTTTGATTCTTACGCGTTGCAATCAGAGATCATCGCGTCCCACCCTTCGCAAAAAACGCGAAGGGTGGCACCCATCCATAGGAGTCCGCACCCCAGGACGCCTCTCTTTTCTTTCCCGGCTGTCTCGATTTTCGTTACACTCTTGTACGCACCCATATGTTCACAAGCTGGCATACAGTCCTTGAAATTGCCGGGCGGACGACCGCCGTCTATCTTCTCGTGCTGATGGGCATCCGCCTGACCGGAAAACGCGAGGTCGGCCAGATGACACCTTTCGATCTGACCCTGTTGCTGCTGCTGAGCAACTCGGTTCAGAACGCCATGACCGGCCCCGATACATCGCTCGTGGGCGGAGCGGCCGCGGCGGTGGTGCTGCTGATTCTGAATTATCTGTTTGCCGAAGTCTCCGGCCTGAACCGGCGCTTTCGCAGCGTTCTGGAAGGTTCGCCCACGCTGCTCATCCACAACGGCGAACTGATCACCGCTCACTGCGCCAAAGAACACATCTCGGTGGATGAAGTCCACCGGGCGCTGCGCGAGCACGGTGTCAGCACCATCGAAGAGGTTTCCCTCGCGGTGCTGGAGGTGGATGGCGCCATCAGCATCCTGAAATATGACGACGTCCCCAATCACATCAAGGCCCAGAAGCGGCTTCGATTTCTCAATAAACACTAGGATTTCTCAATCAACACCAGCGCGGGAGAAAAACCATGGAACCACACGAGATGCAGGAACACACCGAACACGCCCAGCACGCCGGAGAAAAAGGGATCGGCCTCACCATGGCCATCGTGGCCGTTTTGCTGGCGATTGCGACTCTGCTGAGCCATCGTTCCCACACCGAAGAAGTTCTGCTGCAGGGGGAGATCAACGACAAGTGGGGTTTCTATCAGGCGAAACATATTCGCGCCTATGAGTTCGGCATGCATGCGGAAATGATGGCCGTGCTCCCCGGCGGACACGATGCCGCGCTCAGCAGCCTGAAAAAATCGACCGAAGAAGAATGCGGAGTCCCCATCGAAGAGGGCTGCCCGAACCCGCTGGTAAAAAGCGGATCCCCGATTCTGAAGCGGATTTTGGACGAGCAAAAGGCGACCAAAGCCGCCGATGCCCATGAAGGTAAAGCTGAACATGAGGCAAAAGCTCCCGCTTCGGAAAAACCACCCGCCAACGAAGAACATGGGGCAAAAGCGGCGGAGGGCGGCGAAGGGAAAAAAGAAAAAGCTCCCAGTGACGGAGCCAGAAAAATTCAGGAACAAGCCCGTGAGATGGAGAAAGAGAAGCATGTGATCCAGAAGCGCGCCGACTTCTATGACGGCGCGGAGTTGTTTCTGGAAATCTCCATCGTCCTGTGCTCAATCGCTTTGCTGGCAGGAAACAAAATGTTCTGGCGGATATCGTTTCTCAGCACGATCGGCGGCATCGGCGTTGCTCTTTGGGGATTGCTGGGGCTGTTCGCGCATTAGAGAGCTTCCGCGACATACAGGCTTCAGGCGCTGCAGGCAGTATTACTTCGGGCAAACCACCAAAGCCACTTCGCGCCGCAGCTCCCTCACCCGCCCGTGGGCGGAAACGATTCCCTCAACCTTCATCGCCGTACCGATGCCCCGGGCCTTTGCAAGCGTGAGTTCAAAGTAAGATCCCTCAACCAGCGGCTCCATGCGAATCGACTGCATGGTTTCATACTCAGTCAGCACATCGTGCTTCGCCTGGGCTGAGAGCGGCGCGGTCATCCCGCGCAGCCGGCGGATCTCCGCAAATGCCTCGGGATCCGCCCGTTCCATCTCCTCATAGCCATAGCCGCGCGAAACCGGACTCATCGGACTGCACGAACTCAAATGTCCATAGCGCGTGATCAGATGATGTCGTTGCGCAACAGCGGTCAGCTTCGGCCTGTGTGGTGGCGCGGCGTGAACAGCCAGAGGTGGGGATGGAACGCTCATCTCGCTGAGCGGACGCGAAACTGACGGCACAGCCACCGAGGTATGCATATCTGTCAGTCGGCCATTCGCGTCGATGTAGAGATCCTCGTCGTCCCCTCCGGTTATAACTTTGAATCGGTCGCCCTCCGGCTTCAGTCGCACCGCCTGCAATTTCGCGTAGTAGCAGTGCAACAGGAGCTGTTCATCCCTGGTGAAACGTGCGTCCGGACGAAAGCCGAGGCGCAGCGCCACGACGGTGAAGTTGCCGGAATCCTTTCTGATCTGCGCAAACTCGGCGGCCGCGCGCGCCCGTTCGCGTTCCCGCTCCGCCGGCGGATCGGCCGCGCATGGATAGAGTCCCGCGCGTTCAATCACGATGATCTTTAGATTCAGAGAATTCTCGAGTGAATCCTGAACGACGCCCCACATCGACGACGCAGACAGTATCAGAGAAAGGAAGAACAGAATGGATTTCAACATCGGCATCTTGCGATAGTGTACGCCGAACTAAACCCAAAAAACTGAAACTTAGCGCGACGTAGCCACAACCAAAACCCCTCACCGCAGAGGGCGCAGAGATACGAAGGAAAAGCAAAGGCGGAGACAGGAAAAGATTTCAAATTTGAAATTTAAAATTTAAAATCTTTTTCCCGCTGTTCGCAGCCAATTTCCCTGCCTTTAGTGGGCCGGGTCGATCGCGACACCCCGCACCACGGCGGTTGCCGAAGTTCCGTTGCCGAGTCCGGTGTTCGCTCCGCTGATATTGCGGGTCGGCGCGATGTTGCCGGTGGCCGCGCTGAGGTTGGCGAAGATCAGGATCTTTCCGGCGGTGTCAGCCACATAAAGCTCGTCGCTGGTCGATCCCACGGGACGCAGCGCAATCTGACTCGTCTGGGTAAAAGCCGTGTTGCCGCCGCTGATAGTGGCGGCCGGAGCAACGTTCCCATTGACCGTGGCGGCTCCGCTATAGATTGTGATGCTGGGCGAACTGGCATTGCTGACCACCAGTCGTCCGTTGGAATCGATCCTCAGACCCGCGGGGCTGGCCAGACCGGTGGAAGCGCCGGACAGCGTGCGCGTCGCAGTCACCGCACCCGAGGCCAGCGCGCTGGCGCCGTCGTAAATCTCGATCGAATTGGCTCCGGGATTGGCCAGAAACAAACGGTCATTGGCTGAATCCAGCAGAATGGCGCTGATGTTGAACGTTGTATTCAGGCTCCGGGCAGGCGCAACGTTGCCGCTGGATGATGACGCGGAGCTGAATACCAGTACATCCTGCCCGTCAATCACGTAGAGAAGGTTTCGGCCGCTGTCGAGCGCCATGTCCACGGGCTGCAGCAATGTGGTGGCCGCCCCGTTAATATTGCGCGTAGGGGCCACGTTGCCGGTCCTGGTGCTCGCACTGTCCCATATCAGAATCGATGGATTTCCGGTGGTGGGATTGCCCGGATCGGCCACATATAAACGATCATTGGTCGAGTCCACGAGGATGTAAATCGGCGTATCGAGCAGCGTGGCCGCTCCGGAAATCGTGGCCGACGGGGCGATATTTCCGCTGGTGGTCCCGGCCAGCGCATTGTCAAAGCGGACAATCGACGGTGTCACCGTGTTGGAAACATAGAGCTTACCCAGAGGCGCAGGCGGCGGGGGTGTTGTTACCGGCGGTGGAGTCACCGGAGGTGTTGTAGTGGTCGTGGTGCCCGCGTTCGGATCAGGCCTGCGCGGCGAGATTACGCATCCCGCAAGAAATAACGTAACTACAAGAATCGAAAGCCACTTAGCATTTCGCAGCATATCATCCGTCCTGCTTGTCGAGCTGTAGAGGGCCGCACCGTCCCCGGGGACGTTCTGGGCATTGGCCTAATACCAGCTCCCGATGGCTAATAATACCATATGGCAGTGGCCTTTAGTACTATTTATTAGGCAATCTTAATTTTACAAACAGGCAACGGGAATTTTCACCACAAAGGGGCGCAAAGGAAAAATCCAGAAAGCATAAGAAGATTCTAAGAGGAAATGCCACAACTCCGAGGCAGGAAATCAGACTTGTAAAAGATTTCCCTGCTTTTCCTTTGCGCCCGTTGCGTCCTTTGCGGTGGAAGTGCTTTTGCCAGGTTCTACCGGGTTGGATCGAGGGCGACTCCCCTTGCCGTACTGGCGCTGCCGGCGTTGGCCCGCGACAGGGTCGTATGCGGACCGGCGATATCGCGCGCGGGAGTGATATTGCCATTCGCGGAGTTGACGCCGGAGAAAATGGGAATCCCGCCGGCGGTTCCGTCGGCTACGTAAAGCTCATTCCCCGTGCTCAGAAATATCTGGGAGGGACCCGCCATATTGGCCGCCGGTGACGTGATGGTGGCCGAAGGCACGATGTTGCCGCTAACGTTGATGGCACTGGCGTAAATGGTGATGCTGCCGGACCGGTTGTTGGCGACGATGAGGCGTCCGAGCGCATCGACCTGCAATCCCTGAGGATTCGAAAGCTGCGTATTTGCGCCCGAAAGTGTGCGAGGGGCGTTGACGCTGCCGTTCAGAATCGAGGCGCCGTCATAGATATTTACAGCCGAGTTCAGAGAATCTGCCACATACAGCTTGTCAGTGCCAGTGTCGAGAAAGATCGCGGCGGCGCTAAACGCGACTCCGCCTGAGAGAGGATTGATGGTGCGGATCGGCGTGGGTGTGCCATTGGCCGTGGACGCATTGGCGAATACCAGGATACTGAGGCCGTCCGTGACGTACAGTTGATCGCGGACGCGATCCAGCGCCAGATCTGTGGGAGACGACACGCCTTGAATGACTCGGCTGGCAGCAGCGCCACCGGTCTGGGTGCTCGCATTGTCATAAACCAGCACAGCGTTGGTTACGGCCACATAGAGACGATTGCTTGCGCTGTCGATGAGCAGATACTGAGGGGACGATATCTGGCTGGTGTTGTTGAGCGTAGCGGCGGCGGTCTGGTCGCCCGTGGCGGTCAGGGCGTTGTCAAAACGCAGAATGGTGTTATTGGCCTCATTGGTCACATAGAGTTTTCCCGGGTTGGTCCCTCCGGGGGGCGGGGTCGTCGTGGTGCCGGTGCCGTCGCGCCGGGGCGAAATGACGCAGCCCGCCAACAGCACCAGAAGCACTGTTACAACCGCGGGAAAAGTGCGCCTCTTCAGAAATCCTGCCTGTGAACTCATTCTTAACCTCATCTGGCCTTCCGCATGGGTGTTTCTTTCGTCCGAAAACCCGTCACGATATCATCATAAACACAATGCCAACTTCCGTCAGGCTGCTCATAGCCACTTCCAATCCGGGCAAGATCCGCGACTTCAACGGCGCCGCCGCCAATTTCGGGGTGACGGTGGAACCTGTACCGGACTTTGACCGCATTCCGGCCGCCATTGAATCCGGCGCTACCTTCGACGAGAACGCCCGCATCAAGGCCGAGCACTACAGCCATCTGGTCCCTGGAGAGATAGTGCTGGCCGATGATTCAGGCCTCTCCGTGGATGCTCTTGATGGCCGGCCTGGCGTCCACTCCGCCCGGTATGCCGCGATGCAGCGGGGCGACACATGCCACACCAACTCAGATGACGACGAAAACAATCAAGTATTGATCGCTGAACTGGAAAAACTGGCTCCCGCGTCGCGCACGGGAAGGTTCGTCTGCGTCATCGCGGCCGCCCGCGACGGCCACACGCTGCGCACGTTTCACGGCGAAGCCCCCGGCTTGCTGCTTACGATTCCGCATGGAACGAATGGGTTTGGCTATGACCCTCTCTTTTATTTCCCGGCACTGGGAAAAACTTTTGCAGAACTCACACCCCAGGAAAAAGCCCTCTACAGCCACCGCGGAGCAGCCTTCCGAAAAGTGCTGGAATGGCTCACCGACGACGGTTCCCTTCCCGGTCATTATTAGAACGCGCGGCGCGGTGGATTTTGCGAGTGAGAAAGATTCTTGTTATTTCTTAACACAGGCAACAGCAAAAACCTTACCACTGATTAACACTGATAAAAGCACTGATGAACACCGAGGTAAGTTTTTGCTATTCTCCAGTGTTCATCAGTGCTTTTATCAGTGTTAATCAGTGGTAAGGTTTTTGTGCCCGTTGTGCTACTCTCTAAGGCCTGGTAAATTCAACTAATTCGCCTGTGAAATCCGTATCCACAACCAGGCCCCGGAATGCCGCAGGCGCTTCAGACAAGCACCAGCGCATTCTCGACGCGGCCATTGAAGTCATCGCCGAGAAGGGATTCTTCCATTCGCGGGTGTCGGCCATTGCCCGACGGGCCGGAGTCGCCGACGGCACCGTCTACCTCTACTTCAAGAATAAGGATGAGCTGCTCATGGCGGCCATCGATTCGGCGTTCCACGGGTTCATCTCGCGCGCCCGCGCCGAGCTGGCGGGCCTCACCGATCCCCGGGAAAAGCTGCGGCGCATGGCTTTTCTTCATCTTGATGCGCTCGGCTCCAACCGCAGCATGGCCATTGTCTTCCAGACCGAGCTGCGCCACAGCGCCAAGTTTCTGGCCCAGTTTTCCCATAAGCTTTTGGTGGAATATTTCGATCTTATCAAAGGCGTGCTGCGAGAAGGCCAGGAGGCAGGGGTCTTTCGGTCTGAGCTGCCGATAAAAATCGCGGTAAACTGCTTCTTCGGCGCCGTCGATGAAATGGTCACCGCGTGGGTGCTTTCTGACAAGGACAGGGAGACGCCGCTTTCCAGCGTGGCCGACATCATCGTCGATATTCTGCTGCGAGGCATGGGAACCGAGGGAAAACATGGAAGCTAAAACGCTGGCCGACATTTTCTTTGCCAGTGTGGGATTCGATCTCGACCGGCATGTGACCTTTAATCGTCCCGAGGGCTGGCAGGTCATCTCCTCGCGCCAGTATTACGGATATGTGGTGGCCTTCGCCCGCGCTCTGGAACAATGGGGCATCCGGCGGGGCGACCGGGTCGCGATTCTCAGTGAAAACCGCCCTGAATGGATGATCGCTGACTTCGCCTGCGTGTGCAGCGGTATCGCCGACGTTCCCATCTATGCCACCCTCACCGCCGAACAGACCTGCTACCTGCTGCAGAATTCCGGCGCGCGCGTCGCCGTGGTTTCCACCCTGGTCCAGGCGAAAAAGGTGCAGAACATTCAGTCGCAGACCAGCGTCGAAAAAATCGTGGTCATGGAAGACGTCGCCGAGATCAACCTGATTCCCATGTGGTCGATTCTCAACGGGGCCTCGCTGGAAGTCGACCAGGAGTTCAATGACCGCGCCCACGCGATCGGGCCCGACGAACTCGCCACTCTTATCTATACTTCCGGAACCACCGGCGTTTCCAAGGGCGTGATGCTCTCGCACGGCAACCTCACCTCAAACTCGGTGGTGGAAAACGAGCACGCCGACTGGCGGACGAGCGACATCTATCTTTCGTTTCTTCCGTTGGCGCACGTCACCGCCCGGCATCTCGACTACGTCTGCTTCCTCAACGGTGTCTGCATCTCGTACTGCCCTTCCTTCGATATGCTACCCTCGATGTTTCAGGAAGCCCGGCCCACTATCATCGTGGCGGTGCCGCGCGTCTACGAAAAAGTCCGGCAGGAAATCGAGCACTATGCGGCCTTTGGCATCAAACACAAACTGTTGAAATGGGCGGAAAAGGTCGGCGAAAAACATAAGGAAGAAATCAGCCGGGGTGAGACACCGAAAAGCCTTTCATGGAAGCTGGCCAACCGTCTCGTCTTTTCCAAAGCCAGCAAACCCTTTGGCGGACGCAGCCGTGCGTACTACTCCGGCGGCGCCCCTCTCGGCCAGGACCTGGCTGAATGGTTTTGCTGCATGGGCGTTCCCATCTTCGAGGGCTACGGACTCACGGAGACTTCCCCGGTGCTCTCCGTCAATCGCAGCAAAGCCTTCCGGATCGGATCGGTAGGCAAAAAAATCGAGAACGTCGAAATCAAAATCGCGGAAGACGGAGAAATCCTTGCGAAAGGCCCCTCCGTCTTCAAAGGTTACTGGAACCTGCCCGAGGAAACAAAGAACGCCTTCACCCCTGACGGCTGGTTCAAAACCGGAGACATCGGCACCCTCGACGCCGACGGATTTCTCTACATCACCGATCGCAAGAAAGATCTGATCAAAACTTCCGGCGGAAAGTTCATCGCTCCGCAGCCGATCGAGAACGCTCTGAAAGCCAACGCCCTCATCGCCCAGGCCGCTCTGATCGGCGACCGCCGCAAATACGCTTCCGTCATCATCTCGCCGCACTTCCCGCTGCTGGAAGACTGGGCCCACGCCAACGGCGTGACATTCAGCAATCATCAGCAACTGGTGTCCGACCAGAAGGTCCGCGAACTCTATCGCGGTGTGGTGGAAGACCTCAACAAGCGCCTGGCGCAGTTTGAAACCATCAAGAAGATTCTGGTGGTGCCCGACGAGTTTACGGTAGCGTCCGGCGAGATCACGCCCACGCTCAAGCTCAAGCGGCGCATCATTGAGGTGAAGTATAAGGACCAGATTGATGAGCTATATCAGGGGCCGCATCCGGTGGAAACCGCGCCGGTAGGCTGAGCCTCTGCGGTGGGTTTGGGTTAGGGTTAGTGAGAAGCAGATTCCTCTCCGCTGCGCGGAGCCGTTAATTACAATAACCGCATGGATCCTTTCATCATTGCCGGACGCCAGTTCCATTCGCGTCTGATTGTCGGTACCGGAAAATACAAGTCGGGCGAGGAAACCGCCCGGGCCATCGCGGCCAGCGGCGCGGAAATGGTGACCGTTGCGGTACGGCGGGTCAACCTCGACCGAAACAAGGAATCGCTGCTCGATTTTATCGACCCTAAGCAATACTTCCTGCTCCCCAACACTGCCGGATGCTACACCGCCGCCGAAGCCATCCGCACGGCCCGCCTCGCGCGTGAGGTCGGCCTTTCCACCTGGATCAAGATTGAGGTGATCGGCGACGAGCGCACGCTTTATCCCGACGTGCAGGCGACGATCGAAGCCACCAAAACGCTGGTCAGGGAAGGCTTTACGATTCTGCCGTATACCTCTGACGATCCGGTGGTTGCGCAGCGTCTGGTGGATGCCGGCGCCGCCGCAATCATGCCCCTGGGCGCGCCCATCGGCAGCGGTATGGGAATCCAGAACGTCGCCAATATTCAGATTCTTCGGGAGCTGATTACCGGCGTTCCGCTGATCATCGACGCGGGGGTGGGGACCGCCTCCGACGCAGCCATCGCCATGGAACTGGGAGCCGACGCGGTTCTCATGAATACCGGCATCGCCGCGGCCCAGGACCCGGTACTCATGGCCGAAGCCATGCGCCATGCCGTAATCGCCGGACGTTTGGCCTGGCTGGCCGGAAGAATGCCAAGGAAGCTCTATGCCAACGCCAGTTCACCGCTGGAGGGAGTGGTGCGGTAGAGAGCTTCTGGCTGCTGGCTTCTGGCCTGAACCTGGGGCGACTTCGCACATGGAAATTGAGTCCGCCGATCACATGATGCGCCGGCGCCGGAGGCTGACTCGACTGCCTCAGTTAACAGCAATTGATTCAAGCCAGAAGCCAGCAGCCACTAGCTCTCAAAAAAAGCGGCCCGAAGGCCGCCTCTCGCGCCGAAGCGCTCAACTTACATGCCTTTTCCCATATCGACTTTGGTGATGTGTACGCTGTCGCCGGTCACGACGCCGGTCACGGTCACATGATGGCCTTCATGGCCTTTGATGGAATCCTGATTGTCGATGGCCAGGACTTTCTTGTCCTTGTCGGTGACCAGAACCGCGGCTTCGCCACCCTCAATGCACTTCTTGGCGCACGCGCCATGGTCTTCACCGGCCTTGGCGGCCTTGGCGCACTTTGCGTCGGTTACATAACCGGCGATCTTCGTGGATTTGCCGCCTTTATCCTCTGCAGCTACGATGGAGACGGTCGCCAAAAAGGCAGCCGCGAGTACAAGCAATGCGATCTTCTTCATTCTTTGTTTCTCCTCAGTATGATTCGGCACCGAAATGCCGGGGGAACGCGAATTGATTCAGAGATATGGAGTGATAAGTATAGCCGATGGTTACAAGCCATTCAGCAGGGGTTCGGCTGCCTGCGGACATGTCCACAAGGACAATGCCCATGCCTGAGTCCTACTTCTTTTCCGGCTGGCTTGCGGAGAGAGGCTTCGCGGGCAGGGTGTAGACCATCTCGCCGGGACGCACATATCCAAGCTGCGTCCGGGCCTCCCGTTCAATCGCCTGCGGATCGGATTTCAGAGCCGTGACCCGCTGCGTGAGCTGCTCGTTCTGGCGCTTCAATCCTTCCACCTGGACCTGCAACTGCACGGACTCGCTCTGCTTCTGCTGATATACCACCAGTCCGTTGGCGCCAAAGAGCACATGATAAGCCAGCAGCGCCGCCAGAGTCCCGACACCCCAGGTAGCCAGCCGGTGCCGTGACTGGATCAGCCATTCCTTCGCGCTCCTGATCAACCTTTGCAACAAATTCCTCACAGTGCCTGGAGTACAGCGACGTCTTTTAGGGACACCCTGTCCTCGGGGAAAATAGCATTAACTCTTTAGTGAACGTTGGTTTGGTCCGCGCGTCAAGCGGAACTTTGCTTTTCCGGCGAAAAGGAATCAACTTTGCCATGCCGGCCCGTGGCATGGCCCCGAACGCGTACACAACAGGATGGTGGTTTGGTGATTCGCGCCCTGAAACCAGGATACTCTATTGATCTCGAATCCGCAGACGAGGAACATTCATGACCGAGGCCCGAATCGTGTTGACGACCGCATCATCCCCCGAAGAGGCCCGCGGCATCGCCCGCGCGCTGATCGAGCGGAGGCTCGCCGCCTGTGTGAACATCGTCCCAGGAATTGAGTCGGTCTACCGCTGGCAGGGCAAAGTCGAAACCGCCGCGGAATGTCTGCTGGTGATCAAGACCCAGGTCGGACTCTTCGACCGCCTGCGGGATGCCATCGGCGAGCTCCACTCCTACGATCTGCCGGAATGCGCGATGCTGGAGATCTCGGCGGGCAGCGAGAAGTATCTGTCGTGGATTAAGGAGAATTCAGGCTAACCGAAGATTTTAAATTTTAAATTTGTGCGCTCTATCCTTCTCGTCGCCCCTTGATATTCAGCCTCCAATAATCCAGCGTAAACGGAGGCGAATCCTGCGCAGCCTCCGCGACGATCGGGGCCAGGAATGCGTCCCGCATGTCTTCGGGAAGGCGCTTAATGAAAGGCTGCAGATTGATTGTCGCAATGAACTGCCCGAAAGTCTCGGCATCGCCCATCGGGGTGGGAGCTTCTTCAAGACTGGTTTCAATTTCCACGAAGCCCGCTCGCCCCAGACGGTCGGCAGTTACCTCGGCGCCGGCGAACTCCGAATAGTCCTCCATGTTCTCGAAATACTGCGCGAACTGCGGAAGACGCGATTGGGCTACGGCCCGCGTGCGCAGGCGAGACAAGTTGGCCCCGCCGCCGCACTGAGCCAGCAGCAATCCGCCGGGTTTCAGGGCTCGATGGAGATTGGCAAACAGACGGTCGTGGTCTTTGATCCAGTGGAAGACGGCGGTGCTGAAGATCACGTCGTACTGCCGGTCTTCGTCAAGCGCCGCCAGGTCCTGCACGCGGACTGTGGCCCGGGTCCCGAACTTCGCCAGGCTCTCACGCGCGCTGTTCACCATGTCAGCGGAGCTATCCATCGCGGAAACCGTGCACTTCGGAAAGGCTTCCATGAGCGCCGCGGTTACGCGCCCGGTCCCGCAGCCCGCATCGAGAAAGTGGCCGTCGCCGCGCAGCGGCATGGTCTGCAGCCGGGCAAGGACTTTCAAGCCCCATCCAAACTGCGGATCGGAGAGTCGGTGGTATGCGGTGGAATTCCATTCGCGGGTCATAGGTTCGGTAGTTGGTAATCGGCAGTTGGTATTTGGTTTTTGGTGTCCGGCATTCAGTGATCGCCGCGGTCCAGGCCCACGCCCGCCATGTACAAATACCAAGTACTCTTAAATCGCCGCCAATGCCTGCTCCAGGTCGGCGATGATGTCTTTCGCGTCTTCAATGCCTCCGGAGAGGCGCACCATGCCGTCGGTCAAGCCGATCTTTTTTCTGCCTTCCACTCCCAGCGCGGCATGGGTCATGGTCGCGGGATGATTCACCAGCGTCTCCACGCCTCCAAGCGACTCGGCAAAGGCGCACAGGCTCAGCTTTCTCAGCATTTTGCGGGCGTTGTTCAGGGAGCCGAGATCGAAGGTGATCATCGATCCGAATCCGCTCATCTGCTTCTTGGCCAGTTCGTGCTGAGGATGCTCTTTCAATCCCGGGTACATCACCTTTCTGATTTTGGGATGCTTCTTCAGGTACGCCGCCAGGGTTCGGCCGTTTTCATCATGCTTTTCCATGCGCACGGCCAGCGTCTTCACGCCGCGCAAAACCAGCCAGCACTCAAACGGAGAAAGAATCGCTCCCGAAGCCTTCTGCATGAAAGCCAGCTTCTCCGCGTGGTGCGGCTTGCTGCCCACGATCACGCCACCCAGTCCGTCGCTGTGTCCGTTGAGGAACTTGGTGGTGGAGTGCATCACCATGTCGGCGCCCAGCGCCAGCGGCTTCTGAAAATACGGAGACATGAAAGTGTTGTCCACGGCCAGTTCCGCCCCGCCGGCGTGGGCGATGCGCGCCACTTCCCGGATGTCGCTCAGGACCATCAGCGGATTCGTGGGCGTCTCCATCCAGACGATGCGCGTGTTCCGGCGCATGGCCTTCTTCACCGCTTCGAGATCGGAAGTATCGACGTAGGTGAACTCCACGCCGTAGTTGGCCACGACCTGATTGAAAAAGCGCGGAACGCCGCCATAGGTATCATGGCCGCAGAGCAGGTGATCGCCCTGCCTGAGGAAGCACTGAGTAAGCGCGGTCACCGCCGCCATGCCGCTGGCGAAGACATGCGCCGAAGTGCCGCCTTCCAGCGCCGCCATGTTCTGTTCGAGGCGAGTGCGCGTCGGATTGGAAACGCGGGCATATTCATAGCCTTTGTTCTTCCCCAGATCCTGCTGCACATACGTGGAGGTCGGATAAATCGGCGGCGCAACCGCGCCGGTCAGTTCATCCGGCTAATTAGCAAGAGCTGGGTTCGTGGTATTTGGTATTTGGAACCTGGTATTTGCCCGGCGTTACTGCTCAATGCATTTGAAACTTGTCTGCCGCAAATCTTCTTCCGTGCCCTTTTATCCCCGATGGAGAGTCACAGCCGACACCCACGAAAAACCATCCCGAATTTGCCTTTCTCCGTGTCTCCGTGCCTCCGTGGTGCAAAGGTCTTTTCTTTCCTAAATCCCGCCTTCGAAGATTTTCTTCGACATGTAACGTTCAGCCGAATCGGGAGCGATGGTTACCACGCGTTTTCCCTTACCCAGTTTCTTTGCCACCCTAAGGGCCGCGAACATATTGGCTCCGGCGCTTGAGCCGCCAAGGATGCCCTCTTTGGCGGCCAGCTGTTTCACCATATCGAACGCATCCGCGTCGCTGACCATGATGATCTCGTCGGCAACTTTGGCGTCAAAGGTGCCGGGAATAAAACTGACGCCGATGCCTTCCACCTTGTGCGGCCCGGGCTGGCCGCCCTGGAGCACGGACCCCTGAGTCTCGACGGCCACGCAGTGCACGCCGGGCCGACGTTCCTTCATAAAGCGCGCGATGCCGGTAAATGTTCCGCCTGTGCCCACGCCCGCGACAATAGCGTCGACTTTGCCATCCATCTGATCGTAAATCTCTTTGGCGGTGGTGTCGTGGTGGTACTCAGGATTGGCCGGGTTCTCGAACTGCAAAGCCACAAACGCGCCGGGATTCAGGGCCGCCAGTTCACGCGCTTTGGCGATCGCGCCCTTCATTCCGTCCTTCTCGGGCGTGCGCGTCACCTCCGCGCCCAGCGCGCGCATAATGGTGACCTTTTCCTCGGAAAAGCCTTCGGGCACGACGACCAGGACGCGATAGCCGCCGCTGACTCCGATCAGCGCCAGGCCGATGCCGGTGTTGCCCGCCGTGGCTTCCACAATCACGCCGCCCGGCTTCAACCGGCCGTCCGCTTCGGCCCGCTGAATCATTCCGATGGCGGCGCGGTCTTTGATGCTGCCTCCGGGATTTAAATATTCCAGCTTGACGTAAATATCAGCCGAGCCCTCCGGCGCGAGCCGCCGCACATGCAGCATGGGCGTTCCGCCGACCAGTTCTGTGATGTTCTCTGCGATTTTGGGAGGCATAACCAAACCCTTCAGACTACGGGAGCGACATGGGGTTGGTCAAACGGCGAGAGCTGCCGGCGGCTGGCTTCTGGCTGCTAGCTAATGCTGCCAACCGACACACCCCTGGGGAAGTTGCGACCTTTGCGGTGAAAATTTTCCCTGGATCGAATCGAGACTTGTTTCAATCCAGAAGCCAGCAGCCAGTAGCCAGCAGCTAATTACTCTTCTGCTGCCCAGCGAAGTATCCGCTGCGGGTGCGCACCTGCAGGTCATGGGAACCGACGGTGTGGGCGGTGACTTTGATGCGGCGGTATCCGCCTTTGCTCTGCGGGTTGCTGGGTTTGTAGGCGATCGTATATTGATTGCGGATATCGTGGGCCACCGCCTGGCTCACCTCATCCACTTCAGACAGGTTCTTCGGGAAGAAGGCCATGCCGCCGGTCTGACTTGAAAGTTCCGTCAGCGCGCGCTTGGCGCGACGCTCGCGGCCTTCCTTGCCCAGGATGCCGATGGTGTAAACCACCGGCCCGTTGTCGTCCTGCACGGCGCGAATGGCCTGCTCCAGAGAACGGTTGCTCTCGTTGTCTTCGCCGTCGGTAACGGCCAGAAGCACTTTCTTTTCCCGGCGCGCGCCGGTGGCCAGGTGGGTGGCGGCGGCGATCACGGCGTCGTAAAGCGCCGTACCTCCGCGCGAATCCACGCGGTCAAGCGCTTCGTTCAACAGGCCCATGTCGATGGTGAAGTCCTGGTCCAGATAAGGTTCGTCGTTGAAGTTCACGATGAACACTTCATCCTGAGGATTGCTGGCGCGCACCAGATTCAGCACCGCTTTGGTGACCGCGGCCCGCTTGTCGCGCATGGAGCCTGAATTGTCGACCAGAATTCCCAGAGAAACCGGTATGTCTTCATGGCTGAACCCCGTAATGCGCTGCGGCTCATCGTTTTCGAAAACCTGAAAGTCGGGGGCACGCAGGGCCGGGACGACGTGTTGACGCTGGTCCAGCACCGAGGCGTGAAGGGTGACTTCATCCACATCCTTGCGGATCAGGAATCCGTTTTTATCCCTTGAGACGGCGCCAGGAACGACTCCGCCCGGGCGCGGCGTGACATCCGGAGCGGGGGGCGTCACCGGCGGCGCCACGGGGCGCATCCAGGCCGGCAGGGCCGGATCGTTGGGGTCGATATCTTCAGGAATCGGTGTGGACTGAGGACGTGTCTGCGCGGGAGTGCCGGGAGCCTGTGTGTTCCCCGGCCGGCCGGGGGTTGAAGTCTGAGGCCATCCAAAGGCCGCGGCCATCAGAAAGATTCCGCCTGCTATGCCAATGGTCCGTTTATTGTGAAGGTGCATAGTATCCGGTCTTGGAATAGACGTTTAGATGCGGCAATCCCTTGGGAGGAAGCAGCTTCACCTTAACTTTTCGCCAGCGCCCGTCGCGCGAGCGATTGGTCGTCCTGTATCCAATCACGTACTGGTTGCGCAGTTCAATGCCGATCTTGGTGGCCACATCGGTCAGTTCGTTGGTGCTGTTGAGCGTGAACAGCCGCCCTCCGGTGACCTCAGTGACATTGCCGAGCAGTTGCGGCCCGCCGAGTTCTTCCGCTGTGCCGCCGCCTCCGCCGAAAATACCGATGGCATAGATTTGCACGTCGGCTTCCTTCACCATCGACTTGATCTCGTTCTCGGTATAGCGGCTGTGATTGTCGCCGCCGTCGGAGATGATGAGCAGGGCCTTCTTGCTGTTGTGCGCCTCTTTCATCTTGGCGACGCCCATGTAGATCGCGTCAAGCAGCGAGGTGCGACCCTGGGGCACGGCGAAGATGATCTTGTTTTGCACGTCTTCCACCGAACTGGTGAAATCGGCCACCAGACGGGGGCGATCGGAAAACGCGATCAGAAAAAATTCATCCTGGGGGTTGGCGGTCTTGAAGAACTCGATCACCGCTTCCCGGGACTTCAATATCTTGTCGGACATGCTGCCGCTGACATCGAAAATCACGCCCAGCGACAGCGGAGCGTCTTCGCTGGAAAAATGGCGTATCTCCTGCTTCGAATTGTTCTCGGCGATGGCGAAATTTTCTTTATCGAGACCGGTAACGATCCGGTTCCAGTCGTCGGTCACGGTCACGTTGATCAGCACCAGATCGACATCCACCGTCAGAGGTTTGCCGTGGCTCTTCTCGGCGGGCAGGCCGGTCTTCGGATCTTTGGGAGCTTCCGGAGGAGTCTTTTCCCGGGGAGTAATGTGGACATCGGTATCCTGCGCCGATGCGCCCAGTACCAGGGCGAGCAACACCACCGCAATGACCGACATCCTGTAAGCTGACGTGCCGGTGTTCCGCGGTTGTGAGGAGCTCCGGAATAAACCATCCCCGCGGCCAGGGAGGCGGGACATAGTGGGGAACCTCATGATTCGGTTCATGTTATCACAGCGGTGCTCCGGGACGCATTCGTCGCTGAGATCGCGGGCTTGGCATCCGGCGGGCCACCTGCTACTTAGACGCAAACCTGCGCGAATTGGTGCGGATGAAAATCGAATTTCCTTTTTCTCTTTGGTTCAATATTGATCAGACCAATTCCCCGACTCCCGTGAATCGGCGCTTTTATCAGCCCCGCATCGCGGGATCAGCGGTAAGGTTTTGGGTGTGACAGCGCCCGCGCCGCGTCTCTGTGCTCCTGGCTTTTGGTTTTTGTCCGCCGTTTTTCCCGTCACTTGATAGAATTGTTTTTTCGACCCGACTCTATGGCTGAAATCATTCCCTTTAAAGCGCTGCGGTACGATCCCAACCAGGTGCGGCTCGATGACGTGGTCACGCAGCCCTACGACAAAATCACGCCCGAAATGCAGACCCGGTATTATGAGGCCTGCCCTCACAACCTGGTGCGGATTGAACTGGGGCGCGCGGGCGAAACCGACCGCGACGATTTCAACATCTACACCCGAGCCGCCGAATATCTGCATGACTGGCGGGAAGCCGGCATACTTGCCCGGGACCCCGAGCCTTCCATCTATCTCTACAGCCAGACTTTCACCGTGCCCGGAACGCGCACCGTGACCGAACGGCGAGGCATGATCGCTCTCGGCCGGGTGCACGATTATGCCGACCAGGTGGTCTTCCGCCATGAACAGACCCTGGCCAAACCGCGCGCCGACCGCCTGAACCTGCTTCGTCACGCGCGCGCCCATTTCGGCCAGATCTTCATGCTCTACAACGATCCGGAAGCCCGGCTCGAAAAGCTGCTTTCGAGCGACGCCGAGCCCGACGTTTCGGTGCTGGACGAATACGAAGTGCTGCATCGCGTGTGGCGCGTCGCTGACCTCGGCATCATCGGCAGCGTGCAGGAATTCATGCGCAACCGCAAGCTGCTGATCGCCGACGGCCATCATCGCTACGAAACCGCGCTCACCTATCGCAACGAACAGCGGGCCGCGGGCGGCACCGATCCAAATGCTCCGCATGAGTTCGTCATGATGACCTTCATCCCCATGGAGAGCCCGGGGCTGGTCATTCTGCCCACGCATCGCGTCGTGCACAGCCTGCCGAGCTTCGACTTCGACCAGTTTCTCGACAATGCCGGGCGATTCTTCGACGTCAAACACATCAACCAGCGCAGCGACAGCCGCAGCGCCACGACGATTCTGCAGGAAGCGGGCCAGGAAGGCACGGCGTTTGTGGCCATCGCGAGGCCCGGCCTCAATCTGCTGCACGCGAAAAAACGCGCTATCGCCGAGGCGCTCGAAGCGCTGCCCGCCCGCCAACAGGAGTTGGATGTAATACAACTGCACAAGGTGCTGCTGGAAAAGGTCCTGGGCATCTCCCAGGAAGCCATCATCAATCAGCAGAATGTGAAGTACGAACGGGA
>WNFD01003039.1_pt1 | contig 18604 bp, 12 predicted proteins | sample 5400491 | NCBI WGS metagenome assembly WNFD01 (sample SAMN13153343, study PRJNA577476) | soil metagenome | isolation source: 120 cm saprolite under Douglas fir tree site 2 hole 2 replicate 2 | place: USA:California | collected 2015-04-18 | reverse complement strand
GTCCATCTTTTTCGATCCGAAGTTTTGCGAGGACGGAATTTTTCGCGCCCACAGTAGCAATTGTAGTCGGCTGGACCCACTCGCTGTAAAAACGGTCGTGCAACATGCTGCCGTACCAACCGAACTGCGATTCACTACCGGCCCCGCCGGCACGACCAGCACCGCTGCCCGGCGCCGTTCCAGTGCCAGTTCCGGTCTGGGTCGCCGGAGATTTTTTTGACTCCGTCTCGCTGGAATCTTTCTTCGCTACCAACGGTTGTGCGATTTCTTTTTTCTCCGGCTCGGTATCGCCTTGCTCGTTCTCCGTTTTTTCCGCCGCCGGTTTCAAAGTCGGCGACGGTTTTGAAGACGCCTTGGCCACAACTATTTTCTTTGGCGAAGGCTTGGGTGTCGGTTTCGGCGTCGGCTTAGGTGTGGGCTTCGGCGTTGTCTTCGCTTTCGCGGTCGGACTCGGCTTGGGACTGCGTGCCGGCGTCGCACTTTGTGCTGGTTTCGGCGAAGGCTTCGGCGTTGGCAGTTGAATGTCGCTCGGCGCCGAGGCCAGGTATGGCCGATCTTCATCGGAATCCCGTTCCCTCAGCTCGTCCGTTTTCGATTCCTTTCGCGGTAATGGCGATTTCACAGGCGCCGGTAAATTCGTCTTTTGCGTGACCATGCCGTCACCAGCGCCGCCATCCAGCCAAACAACACTTTGTGCACCAGCGCTCTTATTTTCACGACTCAAACGAATTAACCCAACAATGAGCACGACATGCACCAGCGCGATGAGGGTCACGTTGGTCCAGAAGCGCAGGTTTTTTGGCATCGCGTTATTTCGCCTCAGCTCTCGTCGCGATGCCAACCTTCATGATCTGCGCTCGCTGTAAGGCGTCCATCAATGTGACCAATTTTTGCACGGGCAAGTCGCGGTCCGGCCGAATGACAACGGCAACGTCCGGATTGGTGCGCTTGATCTCGCCCAATTGCGCACTCAGAGCGCTAAGATCGACAAGCCGATTGTTCAGTCGAATCGTTTCGTTCCGATCGATCGAAACCGTTTGCACTTGCGACGAAGTGACAGGCGGATTCTTTCCGCCACTCGACGGAATGATGAGGCTCATGCTACTCTCGAGCAGTGGCGTCGTGATCATGAAAATGATGAGCAGGACGAACGCGAGATCGAGGAGCGGGGTGATGTTGATCTCGGAGAGCGACGAGAGGGTCTGCCGTTGCGAGTAACGCCTCATCTGCGAAATGCGGACTCGCGCACGGCATGATCGACGAATTTGTGTTCGAACTCAGACGCGAGCTCGGCCGCAAAATTGTCCATCTCGACAATCATTCCGCGGATGCGCGTGACCAAGAAATTGTAACCGAACATCGCCGGAATCGCGACGCAGAGCGCGGTCACGGTTGTGATCAGCGCGCCGGAAACACCGGGAGCCATTGAAGCGAGATTGGGCGCGCCGGCTTCTGCGACTCCAGTGAACGCATCCATCACGCCCCAAACTGTGCCGAGCAATCCGAGAAAAGGCGAACCGCTCACCGCCGTTGCCAGCAAAATCATTTGCGACTCGAGTTCAAGCGCGGTTTCGCCGACGGCACGTTCCATCGCCGCCGTGACCGCGCCCATTTGCGCCGTTGAAATTTTTTCGGCAATCCCAAGTCGCGCGCGGAATGTTTCGTCTACTTCGGCCGAGCCAAGCAAATGAAACGTCATCTCCTGACAACCGGCGCGATAAACATTGAAAATCGGCGAACCGGGGAAGCGCGCGTTTTTTTCCAACAACCGCAGTGGTTGTCGATCTTGCCGGAACGCGGAGAGGAAACGCGCGTTCTGCTTTCGGGCGAACTGGATCACGCGCAGCTTCGTGATCATGACCGACCAACTGAAGATCGAAACGATCGCGAGGAGCAGGAGAACGAGCTTGCCGGCAATGGTGGCGTGCTCAAATGCAAAGAGCAAACCGCCGGCTGCAATCAATGAAAGCATCTCCGCTTCACCTGCGGAACTATTAGCGGATTCTGACGAAAGCGAAAGGGCTAGTCGCGTGCCGCGATCTTTTTCGGAAACGTCGGCCGCAGTTTCGCGACGATCACGAAGGCGAGGCCAATCGCGATCAGAAAGAAAGAAAAGAACTGACCGCGGGTAAAACCGGCAATCAGGCTCGCGTCCGGCTCGCGGAAATTTTCAACGATGATCCGAAAGATCGCGTAGCAAATGAAGAACAAACCAGTCAGAACACCGTTCGGCTGCCGCGTCCGAGTCCGCACGAACAAGAGGATCCCGAACAGAACCATTCCTTCGAAAAAGGCTTCGTAAAGCTGGGATGGATGTCGCGGCGTCAGAATTCCGCGCAGAACTTCCTTCACCTGCGGCTCATGACGCACCGCGGCGACGATCGCCTCCGAAGAACTAAGAGTCGGATCGATTTGTCTGCATGCAATGATCGCGCGTTCGGCCTCGCCAACGTTTTCGGTCAGTTCTTTCGGAAACTGCATCGCCCACGAGACGTTCGTCGCGCGGCCGTAAAGCTCGCCGTTAATAAAGTTGGCGCATCGCCCGAAAAATAAGCCAATCGGCGCGGTCACGACCAGATTGTCGCCGAGATTCGTCCACGAAATTTTGTGGCGCCATGCATAGTAAAATGTGAACGCGAGCAGACCGAGCATGCCGCCGTGACTCGACATTCCGCCTTCCCACACTCGCAGGATCGACATCGGCGCGCGCAACATCTCCGGCTTGTAGAAAAAAACGTAGCCGAGCCGGCCACCGACGATGACGCCAAAGAGCGCAGCGCCGGTAACGAAGTCGCCCACTTTCGCCACCGGTAAATCGGCGTAGCCGCACTTCGCCAAACGACGAAACAGCACGTAGCTGCAAATGAACGCAAGCACATAAGCCAATCCGTACCAGCGCGGACCGACGTTCTCCCACAGTCGAAAAATCAACGGATTAAGATCGTGAACGTAATAAGCGAGCATTCGTTAAGCGCGGCGCGCGATCACTTTCGGCGATCTGCGCTTGAGTGCGCGAGCGTTTTTCGCAAAAATGGCGCGGTGCGGCTTGTGCGATTTTTCGAGATTTGTTCCGGCGTTCCAGCGGCCACGACTTTGCCTCCATCCACGCCCGCTTCCGGACCAAGATCGATAATGTAATCCGCTTCCGCGATCACGCTTAGGTTATGCTCGATAACAATCACGGTGTTCCCTTCATCGACTAATCGATGCAGCACCTTGAGCAAAAGATCGACATCAGCCATGTGCAAACCGATCGTTGGCTCTTCTAACAGATACAACGTCGATCCCGGTTTGCGCATTTTTCGAATCCGCTCGTTCTCCGCGCGACCAACGCCGCGTTTCAATTGCGTCACCAGTTTCAAGCGTTGCGCTTCGCCGCCGCTCAACGTCGGACTCGGCTGGCCGAGTTTCAGATAACCGAGACCAGTTTCGACCAGCAACGAAAGCGGTCGAGCGATTTTCGGATGCACGCCAAAAAAATCAGCGGCTTCCTCGATTGTCATCTCCATCACGTCGCCGATCGACTTTTCGTTGTAGAGCACTTCGAGTGTTTGCGGGTTGTAACGGCGCCCACCGCAGTCCTCGCACGGCACCAACGCCTCCGGCAAAAAATTCATCTCCAGTTTGATCACGCCCTGGCCCTTGCAACTTTCGCAACGGCCGCCCTCGGCATTGAATGAAAACCGGCTGGCCGAATAACCGCGGACACGCGACACCGGCAACTGAGCGTAGAGATTCCGGATCTCGTCGAAAATTTTGACGTAAGTGCCGGGGGTCGAGCGCGACGTCTTCCCGATCGGCGACTGATCAACCTCGTAAACGGCTTCGATCTCTTCCGTGCCGCTGACAAGCCTGAACAAATCACTGTTGCCACTGCGTTTGCGATTTTCCAATTGCTCGATCACCGCCGGAAGCAGCACGTCGTGCAGCAAGGTCGATTTTCCAGACCCGGAAATTCCAGTGATGACCGAAAGCCGGCCGACGGGGAAACGGACATTGACATCTTTCAAATTGTTCGCACGCGCGCCGTGGATTTGGATCCAATTCTCGACCGCGCGCAGCGATCGCCGCGATTTTCGGGTCGGGTGACAAAGCGGCGTTCTCAAACATCGGCCGGTCTCGGAGAGCTTGGAGCGTTCGATATCGCGCAACGTTCCGGTGGCAACGACCTCCCCGCCATGCGTTCCCGCGCGCGGGCCAAGATCGACAATGTGATCAGCGCGCCGCATCGTTTCGTCATCGTGCTCGACGATGATGAGTGAATTTCCCTTTTTGCGAAGCGCAGTAAGCGTGTCGAGCAATCGCAAATTGTCGCGGGGATGGAGACCGATCGTCGGTTCGTCCAGAACGTAGAGCACACCGCGCAAATTCGAGCCGAGCTGCGCCGCCAACCGGATTCGCTGCGATTCGCCGCCGCTCAAGGTTTTGGCGGAACGCCCAAGTGCGAGATAACCAAGCCCAACGTTTTTCATGAAGCGCAACCGCTGGCGAATCTCGGGAATGACATCAGCGGCGATGGCTTGTTGTGTCCCATGGAATTTCAGTTTGTCGATCTTGCGAGCAGCTTCGCTTGCCGAAAGATTCGTGAACTGATCAATCGTCTGGCCTTGCACGCGCACATGTCGGGCGACCGCGTTCAAGCGCGAGCCATGACAGCTAGGACATTCGTGCGCTTCGGTCGCATCAATCCATTCCGATTCGCGCTCGGCCGCCAGTTCGTTTTCCAAAACTGAGTCGCTGTTGTTGTCCGCGCCGGTTTGAAAGTCCTGGTCCCAGATTTCGCCGAATCCGCCGCATTCTTCGCAAGCGCCATGCGGCGAATTAAAGGAAAACAATCGCGGATCCAGTTCTTCAAATGCGCGGCCGCAATTTGGACAACTCATCTCCGTGCTCATGACGGTGAGCCGGTTTTTCGAATCGAGAAGATGCGCCGTGCCGCGTCCGATCTCGAGCGCGCGTTGGGCAAGGTTGCGCGCTTTCGCGATCCGTTTGGCATCGATCACGCCGACGACAACCGCGATGCTGTGTTCTTTGAAACGCTCGAGTCTTCGAAACTGCACAATTGGAATAAGTGCGCCATCGACATACAAGGTGTCGAAGCCCTGCCGCTCGGCCCATCGCGCAACGTCAGTGTGAAATCCTTTCCGCGCTTTCACCACCGGCGCCAGCACTTTGAGTGCGCCTTTTTTCGCCGCCGTCTCGATTTGTTTCACAATCGCGGCCAGACTCTGCTTTTCCACAGGGAAATCGCAGTCCGGGCAAAATTGCGTTCCAGTTTTGGCAAAGAGCAGCCGCAGAAAATGATAAACCTCGGTCACGGTCGCGACGGTCGATTTGCCGCCGCCACGCGTGACGCGTTGCTCAATCGCCACGCTCGGCGGCAGCCCGGTGACAAGATCGACATCGGGCTTCTCCAGTTGTTCGACAAATTGCCGCGCATAAGGCGACATGCTGTCGAGAAATCGTCTCTGTCCTTCGGCGAACAAGATATCGAACGCGAGGGTCGATTTACCGGAGCCACTCAAACCCGTGACGACCACCATCCGGTCGCGTGGAATGTCGACGTCGATGTTTTTCAGGTTGTGCTCGCGCGCGCCGTGAATACCGATCGCGCCGTTGCTGCCGTTAATGCGGAAACGCGGAGCCGTCTCAGCTGCGCGAGCGAATTCTTCCTCATCAACGTTCGTATACGTCAGTCGCCCTGCCGAACTACGCGATGTAGCCGGCGCACTCGACAGAATTTTCTGCAGAAACCGGCCGGTGTGCGAGTCGTCGATCTTCGCGATTTGTTCGGGCGTGCCAACGCCCACGACGTCACCGCCTTCGTCACCTGCTTCGGGTCCAAGATCGACAATCCAATCGGCGGACTTAATCACTTCGAGATTGTGCTCGATCACGATGATCGAGTTTCCGCGCTCGACCAGGCGCTGAAAAACTTGCAGCAGGACCGCGACGTCATCGAAATGCAGTCCAGTGGTCGGTTCGTCGAAAATGAAAAGATTACGGTGCTCGTCATCTTCGCCATTCTTTCCGGTTTCGGCCAAATGCCTGACGAGTTTCAAACGCTGTGATTCACCGCCGGAGAGAGTGTTCAGCGGTTGACCGAGCCGCAAATAACCGAGCCCGACTTCATCGAGTACATCCAGCGGCTTGGAGAGAGTCTTTTGTTCGCCGATCTGAACGAAAAATTGGATCGCTTCGCTCACAGTCAGCTCCAGCACATCGTGAATCGATTTGTCGTGCAGTTTAATTTTCAGCACGTGCGGTTGAAACCGTTTCCCTTCGCATTCGGCGCAGCGCACATAGAGATCGCTTAGAAATTGCATCTCGATCTTTTCAAAGCCGGTGCCCGAGCAACGTTCGCAGCGACCGCTACCGGAGTTGAATGAGAACGCGCTCGCAGTCAGACCCTGCGACATCGCTTCCGGCTGTGCGGCGAAAAGTTCACGGACGCGATCGTAAAGTCCGAGATAAAGGATCGGCGTAGATCGTGGTGTCCGCGCGAGCGGCGATTGGTCGACCATCACGACTTCGTTGATGCGATGCGCGCCGCTGACTGATTTGCACGCTCCCGCTTCTCCCGCCGAGCCGTAGCTCTGCGAAGGCTGGTGATCGGACAATTGCCCTTTGGCGATAAGCAGATTCCGATAAAGCACGTCGTGAATCAGGGTCGATTTGCCTGAGCCGGAGACGCCAGTCACACAGGCGAAAACGCCAAGTGGAAGATCGACATCGATGTTCTTTAAATTGTGTTCCCTCGCGCCTGTGATCTTGATCGACGATGTCGATCTTCGGCGCGATTTCGGAAGGGGAATCGTTTTGCGACCGCTCAGGTAATCCGCGGTCAACGATTTGTTTCGAAATAAAAGCTGATCAAGCGCGCCGTTGAAAACCAATTCACCGCCGCGCTCGCCGCGACCAGGACCGATGTCGATCAGGTTGTCGGCAGCGCGAATGATTTGCTCTTCGTGCTCGACAACGAGGAGCGTGTTGCCGCGGTCGCGCAAATTGTGCATCACCCGGACGAGCCGTCCGATATCGCGCGGATGCAAACCGATGCTCGGCTCGTCCAGGACAAAGAGCGTATTGACGAGCGAAGCGCCGAGACAGGTGGTGAGATTGACGCGCTGCACTTCGCCACCGCTCAAAGTGCGGGTAGAACGATCGAGCGTCAGATAACCGACGCCGACCTCGCAGAGATAGTTCAGGCGCGCGCAAATCTCGTCGCGCAACATCCTCGCGGTTGAATCATTCGAGGCGAAGTCGATCTTGGCCAGCAGATCGCACGCGTTGGAAATGGAAAGCCCGGCGAAATCCGGCAGGGCAAACAGGTTTTTGCCCGCGACAATTTTGTAATTGAGAGCTTCCGGCTGAAAACGTCCGCCATTGCACTTTGGACAAGTCGTGTAGGCGCGATAGCGGCTGAGCAATACGCGCATGTGCATTTTGTAAACCTGCGACTCGAGCCAGCGAAAGAATCCGCGAACGCCGTACCAACGATCATTCTCGTAATCATCCTCGGTGTATTCACCACTGCGCTTCTCGCCATTGATGACGAACTCCTGATCGGCCTTAGGCAGTTCGTCGAACGGAACATTGATATCGATCTCTTCGCGGGCGCAGGCGCGAAGGAGATCCTTTTGCGATTCACCGAATTCGTTACCGCGAAAAACGCGAACTACGCCTTGTTTGATCGACAATGAGCGGTCCGGAATCGCTTTATCTAAATCGATCGCAATCGTGCGGCCGAATCCGCGACACTCCGGACAAGCGCCGAGCGGATTGTTAAAACTAAAAAGCCCGGGAGTCGGCGGCCGGATGTCCAGATCGCAATGCGCACAATGCCAGCCAACCGAAAAAGGATGAGGGATGAGGGTTGAGGGTTGATAGTCGGAAACAATCGGGATGATGTTTATTTTTCCTTTTCCAAATCGCAGAGCTGTTTCGATTCCTTCAACCAGGCGCGCGCGAGTTTCCTGCGCAATCGCGATTCGATCTTGAATGACTTGAACGCGCGCACCGAGTCGTTTGATCTTTTTTGGATCGACATCCACGCGCACGACTTCGTTGTCGATCCAGACGCGCAGATAACCTTGTTGCTGGAGAAACGCGAAAAACTTTCGCGGCTCGGTTTTTAAAGGAACCGATACCCAAAACGTGATCAGAACATTTTTGTCCGCGCAATCGCGCAAGACTTCATCGGCGATTGATTTTGCGGTCTCGGGACGAATCTCGCGGCCACAGCCCGGACAAAATGCTTTAGCAATCCGCGGCCAAAGCAGTTTCAAATAATCGTTGATCTCGGTCATCGTGCCGACAGTCGAGCGCGATGATTTGACCGGGTTCGCTTGTTCGATCGCGATAGCTGGAGGAATTCCGCGAATGTCGTCCACCCGCGGCTTGTCCATGCGGTCGAGGAATTGCCGCACGTAAGGACTGAAAGTTTCGACGTAACGGCGCTGGCCTTCGGCGTAAATCGTTTCGAACGCGAGCGAGGATTTCCCGGAGCCGCTCGGGCCGGTGACAACGGTCATTTCCCCGAGCGGAAGATCGACATCGATCCCTTTGAGATTGTTCTGGCGCGCTCCGCGAATCTCCACACAGGTCGCCGCGGCCCGCGCAGTGACGCATTTTCTTTCGGCAACCTTTGAACCCACTGGAGACAATTCCAGATGGCAAAAGAATTCGCAAATTTCAGGGCATTATTCGGCGAAACGGGCGGCGAGTTGTTCGCCCTGCTTCATCAGCACTTCGGGCACAACGCCGCCGAGCGAATCGAAAAAGTTTTTGTGCTCGGCCAGTTCCTTTTTCCACTCTTCGTGATCGATTTCGAGAAGCTCGTCGACGCATTTATGATCGATCTCGAGCTCGGCCAGATCGAGATCGTGCAGGCCGGGAAGCCAACCGATCGGCGATTTGAGCGCGGCATCGCTTCCTTCGCTGCGATCGATGATCCATTTCAGCACGCGCATGTTGTCGCCGAAACCGGGCCAGAGAAATTTTCCGCCTTCGCCTTTGCGAAACCAATTCACGTTAAATATGAGCGGCGGATTCGTCAGACGTTTTCCAATTGCGAGCCAGTGCCGGAAATAATCGCCAATGTTGTAACCGCAGAACGGCAGCATCGCCATCGGATCGCGCCGGACCTGGCCGACCGCGCCGGTTGCGGCCGCGGTCGTTTCCGAAGCCATGGTCGCGCCGAGATAAACGCCATGCTCCCAATCAAACGATTGAAACACGAGCGGCATCGTGTTGCTGCGCCGTCCGCCAAAAATGATCGCGCTGATCGGAACGCCTTCGCCCTTTTCGACGTCAGGATCGAGAACCGGATTGTTGCGCATCGGCGTGGCGAAGCGGGAATTCGGATGCGCCGCCTTTTCTTTTGAATCGGGCGTCCAATCGTTTCCCTTCCAGTCGATCGCGTGTTTCGGCGGCGGACCATCTTTGCCTTCCCACCAAACGTCGCCGTCATCGGTCAGTGCGACGTTTGTATAAAGCGTGTCGTGCGAAATCGACTTCATCGCGTTCGGATTCGATTTGTAACTGGTGCCGGGCACCACGCCGAAGTAACCGTTCTCGGGATTGACCGCGTACAAACGGCCGTTTCGAATCTGCATCCAGGCGATGTCGTCGCCGACGGTCGTAACTTTCCAGCCGGCGAAATGTTTCGGCGGAATCAGCATGGCGAAATTTGTTTTGCCGCACGCACTCGGGAACGCCGCCGCCACGTAATGCTTTTTTCCTTCAGGCGACTCGACCCCGAGGATCAACATGTGCTCGGCCATCCAACCTTGTTTGCGCGCGAGATAGGAACCGATCCGGAGCGCGAGACACTTCTTACTCAGCAAAACGTTTCCGCCGTAACCGGAGCCGACCGAAATGATGGTATTGTCCTGCGGAAAATGGCAGATGAAGCGGCGCGCGGGATCGATATCTAATAATGAGTGGACACCGCGGTTCCATTCCGCGGCCGGGTCGTTGCCGAGGCGTTTGACCGCGACCTCGCCCATGCGCGTCATGATCCGCATGCTGAGCACGACATAAATGGAATCGGTGATTTCGAAGCCGACTTTGGTCAGCGGCGAATCGGGCGGCCCCATGATGTAAGGCACGACGAACAGAGTACGACCGCGCATCGCGCCCTTAAGCAGGCCCTGCAGTTTTACATAAGTCTCGCCCGGTTCGCTCCAGTTGTTGGTCGGGCCGGCTTCTTCTTTGGTCGGCGCACAGATGAAAGTGAACTGCTCCACCCGAGCGACGTCGTTCGGATTTGAGCGATGCAAGTACGAGCGCGGAACTTTTTTCTCGTTCAGCTTGATCAGGACGTTCTGCCGCATCGCTTCCTGAAGCAGGTAATCGCACTCGCGCTCGGAGCCGTCGCACCAAAAAATATTTTCCGGTTTCGCGAGGAGCTCGACTTCGTGCACCCAGTCAAGCACGGCCTGGTTCGCCGGCTTGTTGTTACCCATTCCAGATGGCGGCGAAATGGCGGGCGCGATGTTTTTCATTAATAAGATGTCGATCCTGGTAGAATCGAGCGGAAGCCGAATTTCTTCCGGTTCGGGCGGTTCTCCAAGAATTTTTTCGCGCGCTACGAACGTCGCTTGCGTGAAGAAATCGGCGGCTGTCTATTGCAGCATGTTCGGAGTCACTACCTCCGATGATTATCGTCCGGTGACGTGGGTGGGCCGCTATCCGGTCCGCGTGACCACGATAATCGCCGCGCTCTATGTCCTGGGCATGTTTTTCACCACGATCGCGCAAAGCGCGCATTGGGACTTGATGCCGTTCGCGTTCCAATCGCGCTCTTTTCTGCACGGGGCGATCTGGCAGCCGTTCACCTGCATCTTTATTCAACCCGCTTCATTTTTCTTTCTCTTCAACGTCATTTTCTTCTACTGGGCCGGAACCGAAGTGGAAAAATATCTGGGCATCCGGCGTTATCTTTTGCTTTTCGGAATGCTGATTTTGATTGGGCCCGCCATTCTCATCGCCTGGGGTCCGGCCGCAGGGATGTGGAGTTACGGGGGTTCGTATGAAATTTCGGTCGGGCTATTCATCGCCTTCGCCACCCTCTATCCAAATGTGGAATTGTTCGGTTGGGTGACTTTGAAGTGGCTCGCCTTCGCCGGGCTGGTGCTCGCCTCGATGCAATACCTGCCGTCGCACGAGTGGGGAAATCTTTCCGTGCTTTGGGTGATGTGCCTGGCGGCGTTTCTGTATATCCGCTTCGTCCAAGGACGAATTCCGATTAATATGGATCTTGCAAGACTAAACCCGTTTCGCCGGCGACCGCGATTAACGATAGTACGAAAGCCAAGCGCGCGGCGGGTGGTGGAACCAGACGATGTGATTGCTTCGGTCGATCCGGTTCTGGACAAGATTTCCAAATCGGGCATCGGCAGTTTAACGGAAACCGAGAGAAAAATTCTCGACCGGGCGCGGAATCGCCTTCTGAAGAAGTCAGATTGAGGGCGCGCTCAAAAGCGTCCCAATAAACTCATCCACGTTCTCAGCGTGGAGCAATAAAGTTCGGAGCGGCCGGTCTTTAGTAATGCGGGCAATCGCGCCGACCACGACCAGATAATCGCTGATTAATCTTTCCGGGACCGCGATCAGAAAAATCAGGTGCGCGACTTCGCCTTTGCCGGTCCACGGAATTCCGGCCTCGCTCCGGCCGATGCCGACGACAATTTCGTCGACCAACTTCGTGCGAGCGTGCGGAAACGCGACTCCGTCGGCAGCGTAGGTGGAATTGGTGGCTTCGCGCGCGCGTAGTTGCTCCAGAAACCTATCGGCATGGTCGATCTTGCCGGCAGCGACGAGCAGTTCGACGATCTCGCGCAGCGCTTCGGTTTGGGTTTCCGCGCGAAGATTGAGTGCAATTTGCTTTGGATCGATTAGATCGGCCAGGGCGATGGACATGAGGAATTGTTGGATTCTGTTGCGAAAGCAGTTATCCAGTTAATCGATCAACCGTGGCAACTGAAAACAGCGCACCAGCCGCGAACCAGGAGACGACCGTATCGCTCCAGCGGAGCATCTACGATCCTGGCTACGTCAACGCCATGTCGCATTTTTATCGCGGCGAAATGGGGCGGATCATGGTCTGGCGGCAACGGCTCGATATTACAACGAACTGGGCCATCACCAGCAGCACCGCCATCATCACCATCGCGTTTGCCAACGCTGGCGTGCCGCACATTATTTTCTTTTTCAACCTCGCCATCGTTTGGGTGATGCTCTGGATCGAAGCGCGGCGTTATCGCTTTTACGACGCCTTCCGCGCGCGCATCCGAATGCTGGAAGCGCATTTTCTGGTGCCGATGGTGATGGAGAATCGCGATCTGCTGCAAGGGGAATGGAAAAAACTCGTTTGCGAAGATCTTATTCTGCCTTGCTTCAAAATCAGCAAGCTGGAAGCGATCGGTCGTCGGCTGAAACGCAATTATGTCTTTATTTTCATTCTCATTTTGGTGGCGTGGGTCACAAAAATCTTCCTCCACGCTCCGATGGCGATGGACAGTCCGCTGTCGTTTTATCACGCCTTGCGAGTCGGACATATCCCGTCCTGGCTCGTCGCGTTCGTCCTTGTCGGCACCTTTGCCAGCGTCATCAGCATCACCATTTACGTCAGCAAAAAATCTTCCGGCGAAATCTCCGAATTCGGCACCCACCGCTCGCTCTGGCGGATCTAAAACAAGTTGAGAGCCGAGAGTTGATGGTTGAGAGATCGGCGGTGATCGAATCCTCGTCCTTCAAGAAGCTTTGCGACATCGTCGCCAAACTGCGCGCGCCGGGCGGCTGTCCATGGGACCGGGAACAGACGCACGAATCGCTGCTGCCGGCGACAATTGAAGAAGCGTATGAGGTGGCGGAAGCCGCTCGCGCTAGAAACGACGCCCACTTTCAGGAAGAACTTGGCGATCTCTTGTTGCTGGTGGTGATGCACGCCGAGATCGCGCGCGAAGCCGGGCGATTCACCATCGACAACGTCATTGCGGAGATCACCGACAAACTCGTCCGGCGCCATCCCCACGTTTTTGGCGAGAGCGATGCGCGCGACGCCGGCGCGGTCTTGAAACAATGGGAAGCGATCAAGCGCGAAGAGAAGAAAACCGATCAACATTATCTTGCCAGCCTCCCGGCAGCATTGCCCGCACTGATGCGCGCGCAAAAAGCGCAAGGCAAAGTCGCGCGGGTCAATTTCGATTGGAAAGAACTGCGCGATGTAATCGTGAAGGTTGAAGAGGAACTCGGTGAATTAAAAGCCGCGATCCAAAGCCAAGATCGACAATCGACCGAGGACGAGATTGGCGATTTGCTTTTTGCGGTCGCCAATCTGGCGCGCAAATGTAAGCTCGACGCCGAGACCGCGCTGCAATCCGCCACCGACAAATTCGTCCGCAGATTTAATTTATTGGAAGATAAACTGCGAGCGCGCGGCAAGAAACTGGGCGATGCCGATCTGGCCGAGCTGGATGCGATCTGGAATGAGATCAAGAGGAAGTGAGTTTGCTTCTGCGTCACGTTTAGCCATATTGCCCGTCCCCGATGCAGATCCTGATTAACTTCCTGCTCGCGATTTACGTTCTGGTCGCGCTTCTGATGTTGCTGGTCATTTTGATGCAGCGTCCAAAGAGCGAAGGACTGGGCGCGGCCTTTGGCGGTGGCGTGACCGAAAATATTTTCGGCGCGCAAACCACCAATGTGCTGGTCAAGTTTACCGGCTGGTTGGCCGGGATCTTCTTCGCCCTCACCTTCACTTTGTCGATCTTGTATGCGCATAAGGCCAGCCGGGACACGGGACTCCGGCAGGAACTACTCAAGCAGCAAAGCGCCGCGCTACCATCGGCGTCGCCAGCAGCGGCAAAACCATCTGGATCGGCCGCGCCTGCCTCCGGTGCTGGAGTTGTTCCCGCGGGAAGCGTGACACCAGTGGCGTCGGCGCCGGCTGCGCCCCCTGCTTCACCAAAACCGAGGCCCAAACAGTAATCTGTTGTCGCGCGAACTCGCCGCTGAGTTAACGCTGCACGACGGAGGTGGTTGGAGATACTGCACGTGAGCGGCGTGTGCATTTGTCCAAAAACACGGTAACAGTGCCCCAATGCGTGCGATTGCAGCACTAACGGCGCAATGCGCGCTTGTATTGTGCGGAACGACTTTTGCGCAAGAGCCTTACAAATTTTTCAACGAAATTCGGATCGGAGGCGAAGGCGGCTGGGATTATGTAACGATCGATGCGACGGCGCGCCGTCTTTATCTCTCGCACGCCACGAAAGTAGTCGTTGTCGATCTTACCAAGAATGCCGTAATGGGGGAGATCGCTGACACGCCCGGTGTGCACGGATTTGTAGCGGTGCCGGAGTTGCAGCGCGGTTTCTCAACGAACGGAAAGGAAGCGAAAGTTAGCGTTGTTGACTTAAGTACGCTCAAGACGATTTCGAAGATCGAAACCGGGGCAAATCCCGATGCGTTGATTTACGAGGCGCGTCGTGGCGAACTCTATGTTTTTAATCACACGGGAAATTCGGCGACGGTGATAGACGCAAAAGCAGCAAAGGTAATCAGCACCATCCCTCTTGATGGCAACCCGGAGTTCGCCGCCGCCGATGCAGATCATGTTTACTGCAACATCGAAGACAAGAGCGAGATCGAAGTCATCGACACATCGAAGCACGAGGTTGTCGCACGTTGGCCGCTCGCGCCGGGAGAGGAGCCCACTGGAATGGCCTTGGATGCAGCCCATCATCGGTTATTTGCCGGTTGTCATAACAAGTTGATGCCAATGCTCGACACGCAAACGGGCAAAGTTGTCGCCACGGTACCGATCAGCGCCGGTGTCGACGCCTGTGTATTCGAAGATGCGACGCAGTTCGCCTTTGCATCATGCGGCGATGGCACGACCACAATTGCGAAGGAAGAGACTCCACAGAAATTGACCGTCGTTCAGACGTTAAAAACAGAACGTGGTGCGCGAACGATGGCGCTCGACCCCGAAACGCATCGAATCTATTTGCCTACCGCGGAATTTCAGCCCGCGCCTTCGCCAGCGCCGGGTGCATCTCCCGCACGGCCGACGATTGTACCAAATACGCTGAAGCTTTTGGTTTACGGCCCAACCGAATCGCCGAAACCCTAACGGCGGTTAGTGAACCGCCGCTTTGGGCTCAAAGCTAGCGAGCAATGCGGGGAGAATAATTAGCACGAGCGGCAACGAAAAAATCAGTCCCGAGATAATTGCAATCGCCAATGGTTGTTGCATGGCCGCACCGTGGCCGATCCCTAACGCTAGTGGAAGTAAGGCGAGGATGGCGGCGAAGGTGGTCATCGTAATCGCGCGCATCCGATTAATTCCTGCCAGAATCAAACGGTCGTCGCTAGAGGGTAATGAGCGAAATTCCGAATAGTAAAAAATCGCGATCTCGGTGACGATGCCGACGATCATGGTCATGCCCATGCGGGAAGTGATGTTGAACTCGGTGCCGGTGACCCAGAGGCCGATGAAAACTCCGGCGACGGCGAATACCGGGACGAGCAACATGGCAAGGGCGACTCGAAAACTTTCGTAAAGAAAAAGCAGAAGCAGAAAAACGAGAAGGATTGCCGCGATCAAAATGACGGTGAGACCGCGGAAGGCGATCTGTTGTTGTTCGTACAATCCGCCGAAAGTGTAGAGCACGTTGTTGGGAATCAGGTGCGAGGTCGCGAGCTCGCGCTTCACTTCACTCACAGTCGAGCCGAGGTCGCGACCGCTGATGCGCGCGGTCACGGCGACCATGCGTTTGAGATCGTCGCGCATGATCTCGGGCTGGCCACTCAGCGGAACGAGAGTGGCCACGCGTTTCAGCGGAAACAGATGTCCGTCGGGTGCGCGCAAAAGGAGATTCTCGATGTTACGCATGGTTTCGCGGGCATCGCGCGGAATCCAAACGCGGACGCCGATTAGTTTCGGTCCCTGTTGAACGTGCGTAGTCACGCTGCCGGTCAAAAGATCATTGAGCGCTTTGGTGACCGCTTCCGGGTCCATGCCTTCGAGCGCTACCTTGACCCGGTCCACCTGAACGTTGAGCGCGTCGCCTGCCGGGACGATGCCGTTTTTCACTTCCACGACGCCGCGAACTTTGGAAATCGCTTGGGCGACGCGCGGCGGCAACGTCCGGAGAAGTTCTTCGTCGTCGGAATAAAGTTTGATTTCAATCGGTTGGGGCACGCTGGTCAGATCGCCAATCAAATCTTCCATCAACTGCAAAAGTTCGACCTGAAGTCCGGGAATATGTTTTTCGATATCATCACGGACGTCGTTCATGACTTCTTCAATCCCGCGGCGTGGAAACGGTTTTAAACGAACGAAAAAGTCGCCCGTGTTCGCTTCGGTGATGCCGCCGCCGAGCTGTAATCCAGTGCGGCGCGAATAGGTCTGCACTTCCGGAGTCTCTTGCAAAATCGATTCGACCTGCCGAAGCAAACGATCGGTTTCGGCGAGGGACGTGCCGGGCGGCGAAATGTAATCGAGAATGAAACCGCCCTCGTCCATGACCGGCATAAAACCGGAACCAACATTTTCGAAAGCGATAAAGCCAAGCAATAGTAGTGGCACCAAAAAGATCATGACGAAGCGCGGCTGGCCAAGAAACCACTGCATCTTCTCGCGATAAACTTCGTGCACGCGACGCGTGAATATAAACGAGATGATGAGACTCGCCGCCATTGTCAGCGAAAGCGCCTTGAAAAAAGCGCCCGCAACACCGCTCAGAAATGCCAGCGGTGTAAAGATGATGATCGTTGCCGCGGAGGAACCGGCCAGCGGGTTGCTGAATTCGCGGGCGGCGTCGAGCACTCGCGAATGCGGATCGCCTTCACCCACGCCGCGCACGCGACGCACGATGTGTTCCACCATCACAATTCCATCGTCGATGATGAGACCAACGGCAGCGGCCATGCCGCCAAGCGTCATGATGTTGAAACTCATTTTCAGGACGTAGAGCAGCAGAATGGTGGCGGCCAGCACGGCCGGCACAGTCAGACTCGCGATCAGCGTAACTTTCCAGTCGCGCAGAAAAATCAATAAAACGAAGCCGGCCAGAACCATGCCGATCAGGATTGCATCGCGCGTGCTGCGTTCCGACGCGATGATGAGATCGCTCTGGTCGTACCAATCGGCGATCTTCACTCCTTCAGGAATTTGTTTCTTGATCTGGCCGAGCTTCGTTTTGATCCCACGCGCGATCTCCACCGTATTTCCAGACGGCTGCTGATAAACCTGGAAAAGAACCGCGTCGTGGCCGTCGGCGGTCACCCGGACCCATTGCGGCTCAGATGAGTGTTCGACCGTGGCGACGTCGTCGAGCAAGACCACGCCATCGGGAGTCGAGCGCAGTACCGTCTGCTCGATTTGGTTGAACTTTTTGAAACGCGTATCCGAAACGACGAGGAAAAGTTTGTCGTACTGCTCGAGCCGCCCGACTGCGACCAGAACGTTCGAGGCTGACAACGCGCTCGCCACTTCAGCCAGCGTCATCTTGAACGATTGCAATTTATCTGGATCGACCGTGACCCGGTACTCCTCGACGCGACCACCTTGAACGCTGACGCGCGCGACTCCCGAAACCGTGGAAAGGGCCGGACGCAAAGTGTAGAGGGCGAGATCGCGCAGCTCGACCAGCGAATGCGAATCGGAGGTGAGACTGTAGGCAATCACCGGAAACACGGTTGGATCCATGCGCTCGACTTCGAACGAAGTGCCGGACGGCAGGCTCGGGAGAATTTTGTTTACCTGCGACTGGCATTGCAGCATTGCCGAGATCATGTCTTCGCCCCAATTGAAGTTGACCGAGATCTCCGAAGTGCCGCGACTGGTTGTCGATCTTAAGTTGCGTACGCCCGGAATTGCGCGGACTGCTTCCTCGACCGGTGTCGTAACTTCTACGGTCATCTGCTCGGCTGGCCGATCGCCGGCATCGAGCGTGATGCGGACGCGCGGGAAGCTCACCTGCGGAAAAAGCGAGACCGGTAGCGAAAAGCTGGCGAGCGCGCCGGCAAGGGCGAATGCACCGAGCAAAAACAAAATGGAACGCGCATGGCTGTGCGTCCACGCGGTGAAGCTCATTTTTTGACCTCGACGGCCATGCCGTCTTCCCGCTCGTAATTTCCGACGGTCACGACCGGGTCGCCTTCATGCAGGTCGTCCGCGGTCACTTGGATTTCATTTGGATTTTCCGCACCGATTTTGACGGTGTGCTTGGTCGCGCGATCATTGGCCACGGTGAAAACCTCAAACTCGCGTGACTCGTTAGGCAAAACGGCCGGTCGCGGCACGACCAGCGCGTTTTTTTCGGTGCGCTGAATCTCACCGCGCACATAGCCATCTAGTAAGAGCTTTGTTCCCTCCGGCAAGGTGACGTAAACATCGACAAGTCGAGTCGTCGGATCGATCCGGCGCGTAACCAAGCGGACGGTTCCATCTACTTTTGCCGCGGTTGGATCGTTCATCGCCACGACCGTGATCGACGCGCCTTCTTGCGCGGCCGAGAGATCTTCCGCTTCCACGCCGAGTTTCACTTCGATTTCGTTCTCGGCCACGATTTCGACCAGCGGACCGCCC
>WNFD01002462.1_pt1 | contig 18605 bp, 16 predicted proteins | sample 5400491 | NCBI WGS metagenome assembly WNFD01 (sample SAMN13153343, study PRJNA577476) | soil metagenome | isolation source: 120 cm saprolite under Douglas fir tree site 2 hole 2 replicate 2 | place: USA:California | collected 2015-04-18 | reverse complement strand
TCGGCGGTCGCGGTCGCAACCGGCATGGTGCCATTGGCGCAGGGCACGGATTTCGGCTGCTCGATCCGGATGCCGGCGTCGTTCTGCGGCATCGTCGGCATCAGGCCGACCCCGGGACTGACGCCGAACTGGCCGATGCCGCTCGCCTGGGACCCCGGTCAGGTCAATGGGCCGCTGGCACGCACCGCTGAAGATGCCGCGCTGATGCTGGATGCGATCGCGGGCTTCAGCCGGATCTCGCCGATTTCAGTCGCCCCGCCATGGGCCAGCGCGCGGGAGATTGTAGCCGCCGCGGAGGACGCCAAGGGCCTGCGCGTCGCCTACGTCTCAGACATTGCCGGCATCGGCGTCGAGCCGGAAATCGATGCGATCTGCCGGGCAACGGCGATGTCGTTGCGCGATGCCGGCGCCGCGGTGGAAGAGATCGCTTTCGATATCTCCGACGGCAAGTCGCCCTATCAGGCGTGGCGCGGGCTCTGGATGGTCGGCCAGCAATTCGCCAATCTCGACCATCTCGAGGAGTTCGGCGTCAATCTCAAGGGCAACGTCAAGGCCGGCCTCAAGGTGACGCCACTGGATTTTGCCGCCTCAGAGCAGAAGCGCGCGCAGCTCTTCCGGCGCTTTGCCAGATTCTTCGAGCGATATGATCTGCTGATCACGCCTCAATCGCCGGTCAAGCAGTTTCCAGTCGAGATGAATTTCCCGACGCTCATCAACGGCAAGAAGCTCGACAACTACACCGACTGGATCGCGGGCTCGTTCCTGATCACCTTGATGAGCCTGCCCGGCGGCAGCGTGCCGGCGGGCAAGACCGCCGACGGATTGCCGGTCGGAATCCAGATCGTCGGTCCGCGGTTCGAGGAGCCGAAGATTCTTTCGGTGATGAAGATCGTGCAGCGGAGCCACCCGATCGGCTGGCCGCCTCACGCCTGAGCAGCGGCCATGCGTGCGGCAAAGGCTGCGAGCGACATCGGCGGACGCCCGAGCAGCCAGGTCAGCACGTTGGGATTGCCCTTGAGGCCGTCGCGCGCATAGGCGTGGAACATCTTGATCAGAGTTTCGCGCTGATAGTCGTCCATTCCGGCGGCGCGGGCACGTTGCTCCCATGCATCGAGGGCTTCCGCTTCGGCGTGAACGGTCTTATTCAGCGCTTGAGCGAACGTTGCGGCGATCTCGATCTGGCTGAGCGGCGGTGTGCCGACGAGTTCGTAGGTCGCGCCGGAATGCCTGGCGCTTGTCAGCACTATCGCCGCCGCCTCAGCGACATCATCGAGATCAACGAGACTAAGCCGCGTTTCGATCGGATAGGGCACGCGATAGACGCCGTCGCGGACCATGTTATTCCACTGTGCGAGACTATTTTGCATGTAGGCGGTCGTCTGCAGGACGGTGATATCGAGCGATGAGCAGAACAGCATTTCTTCCACGCGCATCTTGTTCCAATGATGCGGCATGGCCTCGATCTGCGGATGCAGCACGGAATGATAGACGAGCCGCGGGACGCCGAGATCGGTTGCGGTTGAAATCAAGAGCCTTGCAAAAGTCACTTCGTTTGGATGAACGTTCGGGCAGATGTGATACGCCACGTCGACCCCGCGCAGTGCTCGCGCAAGGGCCAGCGTGTCGTCCATCGCTCCCACGACGACGTCGTTGACCCCGATCGCAGCCAAAGCGGCTTCATGCGCGGTGCTTCGGACAAAGGCGCGCACCGCCGCGCCACGCGTAACGAGCGCCCTGCTCACCGCCTTGCCCGTCTTGCCGCCCGCGCCCGTCACCAGGATCATGTTCGTCATCCGAAAGGCTGCGCCATATTGCGGTCATTGCGAGCCAACGGGGCGCGCATTCGCGCAACCCGTTGGCTTGCAATGACGGTGTCAAGTCTTCGCCTTCCGAGTCAGTTCGAACAACCGGCTCGGGCTAAGCGGAATTTCCGACAGCTCGACGCCGCGGCCTTTCAGATCCAGCGCATCCTCGATCGCTTGCGCGAACAGCGGGCCGGCCGGAATGGCACCGGCTTCACCCGCGCCCTTGATGCCCAACGGATTGAGCGGCGATTTCGTCACGGTGTGCCCAAGCTCCATGCGCGGCACTTCGAGCGCGGTCGGCAACAGGTAATCCGCCAGCGAGGCGTTGAGCAGTTGCCCCTGATCGTCGAAGACGAGTTTCTCGTAGAACGCATTGCCGATTCCCTGTGCGACGCCGCCGTAGATCTGGCCTGCCAGAATCATCGGATTGATCACGGTGCCGCAGTCATGCACCACGACGTATTTCAGGATCTTCAATTCGAAGGTGCGCGGATCCATCTCGACGATCATGGCGTGGACGCCATTGGCCGTCGCGCCCATCTTGGGACCGAAATACTGCGTCGATTCGAGGCCGGGCTCGGTGCCCGGCTCGACCGCGCCGCGCATCGGATTGGCTCGGCCGGCCAGTTCGCCAAGCTTGACGAATTTCTCGGGGATCCCGACGATCGACACTTTGCCGTTTTCGAGCACGAGGTCGTCTTCGGAGCATTCGAACAGGTCGCTCGCAAGTTTCAGCGCCTTCTTCCGTACCGCCTTGCTGGCTTCGTTGACGGCATTGCCCGCGACCACGGCGCCGCGGCTGGCAAAGGTGCCGGCGCCCCAATAGAACTGGTCGGTGTCGCCGGTGATGACATCGACATCGCCGACCGCAACGCCAAGCTGATCGGCGGCGATCTGGGCGAACACCGTGAAGTGTCCCTGTCCCTGGGTACCGATCCCGGTGGCGACGCTGACCTTGCCGTTGGATTGCACCTGAACCTTGGCGCCTTCGTAAGGACCGATGCCGGTGCCTTCGACATAGCAGGCGACGCCGATGCCAAGATGGCGGCCTTGCTGGCGCGCGGCAGTCTGCTCATCCCTGAACGTCTTGTATCCGATAGCCTGAAGCGCCTGATCGAGCACCGGTTCGTAATTGCCGCTGTCGTAGCGGAGCGGCGCGAAGTCCTGATAGATGATTTGATTGTTGTAGGGGAACGCGTCGGGCGGAATCAGATTCCGCCGCCGGATTTCCACCGGATCGATATCGAGTTCATGCGCCGCCAGATCGAGCAGGCGCTCGATCACGAAGACGCCGTGCTGACGTCCGGCGCCGCGATAGGGCGTGACGATGGGCAGATTGGTGAACACCTGCGTGAAGGTGCTGTCGTAGTTCGGCACGACATAGGGGCCGAGCAGGGTGCACTGGCTGTTGATCGGCACCGTCAATCCGTAGGGGTCGTAGGCGCCGCCATCGTGCAGGAACACGTCCTTGACGCCGAGGATTTTGCCATCGCGCGCCAGCGCCATCTCGGCATCGTGGATCTGCCCGCGTTCCTGGGTGGTGGCGAAGAAATGCTCCAGCCGGTCCTCGATCCATTTGATCGGGCGGTTCAGTTTCATCGATACCCAGGGAAGCAGCACTTCCTCAGGGTAGAACATCATGATCTTCGGCCCAAAGCCACCGCCGACAAAGGGCGCGATCACACGCACGTTCCGCTCGTTGAGCCCGAGCATGCCGGCAAGACCGTTGCGCACGAACACCGGCGCCTGCGTCGTATCCCAGATCGTCATCTGGTTGGCGCGTGCATTCCATTGCGCGACGACGCCGCGGGTTTCGATCGGCGACGACATGCCGTGCTCATAGCGGAAGCGGCGCTTGACGATGCGATCCGCCTTGGCCGCGGCCGCGGCATAGTTGCCCTTGCTCTGGTGGACATGCGCCGAGACGTTGGAGCCGACATCATCGTGCACCAGCGCCGAGCCGTCGCTCAAACCCTGTTCCAGATCGACCACCGCCGGAAGCTGATCGAGCTCGACATCGATATCGTCGAGCGCGTCCTCGGCGACATAGCGGCTCTCGGCGATCACGATGACCAGGGGCTCGCCGACATGGCGGACCTTGTCCTTGGCGAGCGGCACCTGGGTTCGTTTGTTGAAGACGATGTCTTTGATCGGGGGAGGCGGCACCAATAGCGGGCCCGGCTGCCAATAAGCACCGAGGTCATCGGCGACATAGGCGGCGACGACGCCCGGCCGCTGCAGCGCCTTCGACACGTCGATCTTCAAGATCCGCGCATGGGCGACCTGGCTGCGCAGGAACGCGGCATGCAGCATGCCCGGCAGTTCGACGTCGTCGACGAACAAGGCCTGGCCGGTGAGAAGCTTGCGGTCCTCGTTGCGTTTGACCGGCTCGCCGAATGTGCGGGTGGACATCGCGCGTCAGCCCCGCATCCGCATCGCGGCCGTCATCACGGCATCGACGATGTTCTGGTAACCGGTGCAGCGGCAGAGATTGCCGGAAAGCGCCTCGCGGATCTCGTCTTCGCTGGGAGAGGCGTTCTCGTCGAGAAAGGCCGTCATGGTCATGAGAATGCCGGGCGTGCAGTAGCCGCATTGCAGGCCGTGATGGTCGTGCATGGCCTGCTGCAGCGGATGGTATGCGCCGTCCTTGCCGGCTAGGCCTTCAACCGTCGAAATGTCGTGCCCCTTGGCCTGCACGGCGAGCATCAGGCAGGAGCGAACCGGCTGGCCATCGAGCAGGACCGTGCAGGCGCCGCAGACGCCATGCTCGCAGCCGACATGCGTGCCGGCCAGCCCGAGATCGTGGCGAAGGAAATCGCTGAGCAGCAGGCGCGATTCGATGTGCCGCGTATAATGGATGCCGTTGACCGACACCGTGATCTCGTGGCGGTCAGCGTCCATCCTGCACCCGCTGACAGGCCGTCGATAGCGCGCGCTCGGCAAGTACGCCCGCGACATGGCGCTGATAGCCCGCCGTGGCGTGAACATTGCCGGCCGGCGCGATCATCTTCTGCAAACAGGCCGCGACCTCGCGAATCGCCTGTTCGCTCACGGCCTGTTCGCTCAAGTTCTGCCCGATGAGGCCGTCAGCCAAGGAACTGGCGTCCACGGGGGTTTCGTCCACCCCGCACAGAGCCAGCCGGACCTCGGCGCACGCGTCCCGCTCGTCCAACGTCACCATCGCAGCTACGCCGGCAATGGCAAAATCGCCGCGCCGGCGGGCGATCTCCATGAAGCAGGAGCCGGTGCGCGGCTTCGGCGACGGCAATTCGAGCTCGACCAGCATTTCATCGGGCTGAAGGTCGGTCGTCAGCGCGCCGGCGAAAAAGTCCTTGGCCTCGACCCAGCGCTCGTGCCTGGCCGCCTGCACGCGAAACCGGCCGCGCAGGGCGAGCGCGATTGCGGGAAGCTCGGAGGCCGGATCGGCGTGCGAGAGGTTGCCGCCGATCGTGCCGCGATTGCGGATTTGCGGATGTGCGATATGCGGCAACGCTTCGCCGATCAAGGGATACAGCTCTGTAAAAGCCTCGTCGCGCTGCAGCGCCCGGTAACGCGTCAGAGGCCCGATCCCGACCGCTCCCGCGTGGGGCCGAATACCGGCGAGACCTTCGATCGCGTTGATGTCGATCAAGACCGCCGGCCGGGCCAGGCGAAAATTCATCGCCGGTATCAGGCTTTGTCCGCCGGCCAGAAATTTCGCATCGTCGCCATGCTGCGCTTTGAGCGCTAGCGCGTGCGCGAGCGAGGTGGCGGCGATGTATTTGAACGGAGCAGGCTTCATAGCGCTCGCGGGCAAAGTCACGCGGTCATCCCGCGCTTCAGCGCGAGACGCCGCGCGCGAAGTATGAGGCGGCCCCCGGAGCAAGTCAAAAAATCGAACCGCTGGCAGCCTATCTGAAAATCCGATAGGTGCATGTTTGGCCCCGATGGTTATCGCTGCCCAGCAAAATCTCCGCGTGCGCAAAGATTGAGCGCGCCAATTACGGCGGCGTTTGCCACTATTTGCCCATGGCGTTGCAAATGCCGAACTCATTGAAGCCGGATACTCCGGACGTTACGCTGCGGCGGGACGACCGAGGGCCTTTCCTCACGCCGGTCGGACGGGTGCGCATGAGCAACGCCGCGGATGCAAAGCCTCAGTCGGCATCGATGCCGCAACGACTGGCGGTCGACGTCCGCAATGTCTCGCTGACGTTCGAGACCGGCGACGGCAAGGTCGATGCGCTGTCGAACGTCAGTCTGGAGGTCGCCGAGGGCGAGTTCGTGTCGTTCATCGGCCCCTCCGGCTGCGGCAAGACCACGATGCTGCGGGTCGTCGCCGATCTCCAGCAGCCCACCTCAGGAATGCTTCTGGTCAATGGCGTGAGCGCGGAGCAGGCGAGGCTGGAGCGCGGCTACGGCTACGTGTTTCAGGCGCCCGCGTTGTTTCCGTGGCGCACGATCGAGCACAACATCAAGCTGCCGCTGGAGGTCATGGGTTTTTCCGATAGCGAGCAGCGAGAGCGCGTGGCGCGCTATCTGGCGCTGGTCAATCTCACCGGCTTCGAGCGCAAATTTCCCTGGCAATTGTCCGGCGGCATGCAGCAGCGGGTCTCGATCGCGCGCGCGCTGTCGTTCGATCCGGCGCTCCTGCTGATGGACGAGCCGTTCGGTGCGCTCGACGAAATCGTCCGCGACCACCTCAATGAACAATTGCTGCAGCTCTGGGACAAGACCGGCAAGACGGTGCTGTTCGTCACCCACTCGATTCCCGAAGCCGTGTTTCTGTCGACCAGGATTGTAGTGATGTCGCCGCGACCGGGGCGGATCATCGATATCATCGACTGCGACTTTCCGCGCGACCGCAGCCTGGAGATTCGCGAGACGCCGGAGTTTCTCAAGATCGCGCAGCGCGTGCGCACCGGCCTTCGGGCGGGGCATTCCTATGACGAATAGCGCGCTCGCCTTCCCGGTGTCCGGGGCCGATTCGTTGCGGCGCCATCCGCTGCTCGCGCGCTACGCGCCTGTTGCGACGATCGTGCTGGCGCTGATCGCGATCTGGTACGTCGCGACGGTCTTGATGAACCTTGCATTGGTGCGCGATGGTTTCGAGCGGGAGGAGGCGCCCTACACGGTCTCCGACCTGATCGAGGGCACCATGAGCGCGGAGCGGCCGCTGCTGCCGGCGCCGCATCAGGTGATCGCGGCCTTCACCGATTCGGTTTTCGGATACCCGCCGACCGCGCCGCGCAGCCTCGTCTATCATTCGGCGGTGACCTTGTCGGCGACCCTGCTCGGCTTCGCCTTGGGCGCGCTGCTGGGCGTCGCGCTCGCGCTGATGATCGTGCACAGCCGCGTGCTGGAGAGGAGCCTGCTGCCCTGGATCATCTGCTCGCAGATGGTGCCGATCCTGGCACTGGCGCCGATCTTCATCGTGGTGCTCGGCGCGATTGGGTTACACGGGCTGCTGCCGAAATCGATCATTTCGGCTTATCTCTGTTTCTTCCCGATCACGATCGGGATGGTGAAAGGCTTTACTGCGCCTGATCCGATGCAGCTCGATCTGATGCGGACATGGTCTGCAACGCCACGGCAGGTGTTGTCGAAATTGCGCTGGCCGTCGGCCGTTCCCTATCTCTTCGCCAGCTTGAAGGTCGCGATCTCCATCTCGCTGATCGGCGCCATCGTGGCGGAGCTGCCGACCGGGGCCGAAGCCGGCATCGGTGCGCGGCTGCTCGCGGGCTCCTATTACGGGCAGACCGTCCAGATCTGGTCGGCGCTGTTGGCCTCTGCGATCCTCGCCTCCGGCCTCATCGGGCTCGTGGACTTGGCCGAGCGCGTCGTCGGGATTCGCATGGGCGCGCGGCCATGAACGCGCGCAGGCGCAGGCTGGGATTTGTTCTGGCTGCCGCGGGCTTGCTGGCGGCGCTGGTCTTGCCGCTCTCGAGCGCGGCGGTCGTTTCCCTGTCGGCGCGGCCGACTTTGTTGACATTGACGCTCGCAGCAGTGCTGCTGTTCGCGGCCGCCGCCTGGGCTGGCGGATCGCGCGCCATCGCGCTCGGTTTTGCCGGCGCTCTCTGCGGCGCGGTGACGACGTTCGCATTGTTGCGCGACGGAGGTGTCGGTGGCTCGGCCGCGGGAGGCTATTGGGCCATGGTGCTTGCGGTTTGGCTCGCCTCGGCGCTGGCCGTGATCGGGCTTGCCGCGCTGCGTCCGCGCGATCACGCGTCTCGCCGGGCTCTCGGCCTTGCGGTGCCGCTCCTGTTCGGGACGGTGGTGTTCTATCTCTGGGAAGTCTCGGTGCGCGGCTTCGGCGTCTCGCCGGTGATCATGCCGGCACCGAGTGCCGCGGCGGCGCGATTTGCGGCGTCGTTGCCGGTCCTCGGCGGCGATTTTGTCCAGACCTTCGTGCGCGGCGTGCTGATCGGATATGTGATCGGATGCGGGGCGGGCCTGCTGGTCGCCATCGTCGCGCAGCGGTTTGCCTTTCTCGGGCGTGGTCTGCTGCCGCTCGGCAATTTCTTCTCGGCGTTGCCATTGGTCGGTGTGGCGCCGATCATGGTGATGTGGTTCGGCTTCGACTGGCCGTCGAAGGCCGCTGTCGTGGCGCTCGTGACCTTCTTCCCGATGCTGGTGAACTCGCTCGCCGGATTGTCAGCATCCGGACATATGGAGCGCGACCTGATGCGATCCTACGGTGCGAGCCACCGGCAGACGCTTGCGAAGCTTGATCTCCCGGCGGCGCTGCCGTTTATTTTCAACGCGCTGAAGATCAACGCCACACTGGCGCTGATCGGTGCGATCGTCGCCGAGTTCTTCGGCACGCCGACGCAAGGCATCGGTTTTCGCATCTCGACGGAGGCGGGCCGCATGGCGCTCGACATGGTGTGGGCGGAGATCGCGCTCGCTGCGCTTGCGGGAATGGCGTTTTACGGACTTATCGCGCTGGCCGAGCGCGCGACCACTTTCTGGCATCCATCCTATCGAACCTAGTTCGGCGGGTTCTTTCAACTTTTGGAGTTTCGAATGAAAAAATTCGTGGCACACGTAGCAGGCGTGGCAATGGGATTGTCGTTGGCCACCGCTCAGGCGGCCGATCCCATCACCATCCAGTTAAAATGGGTCGCACAGGCGCAGTTCGCCGGTTACTTCGTCGCCAAGGACAAGGGCTTCTACAAGGACGCGGGCCTCGACGTCACGATCAAGCCGGGCGGCCCCGATGTGGCGCCGCCACAGGTGATCGCGGGCGGCGGCGCCGACGTCGTGGTCGACTGGATGCCGTCGGCCTTGGCGTCGCGGGAGAAGGGCGTGCCGCTGGTCAATATCTCGCAGACCTTCAAGAAGTCCGGCCTGGAACTGACCTGCCGCGCCGAGACCGGCGTCAAGAAGCCCGCCGACTTCAAGGGCAAGACCATCGGCATCTGGTATGGCGGCAACGAGTATCCGTTCCTGTCCTGGATGTCGAAGCTCGGCTACAAGACCGACGGCTCGGCCGGCGGCATCAAGATCATCAAGCAGGGCTTCAATGTCGATCCGCTGCTGCAGAAGCAAGCCGACTGCGTCTCGACCATGACCTACAATGAGTATTGGCAGGTCATCGATGGCGGCTTCAAGCCGAGCCAGCTGGTCGTCTTCAAATATGAGGACGAGGGCGTCGCCACATTGGAAGACGGCCTCTATGTGCTGGAGAAGAACCTGAAGGACCCGGCGTTCGTCGCCAAGATGGCGAAGTTCGTCAAGGCCTCGATGAAGGGCTGGGACTACGCCAAGAGCCACCCGGACGAGGCCGTGAAAATCATTCTGGCTGGCGATTCGACCGGCGCGAAGACTGAAAAAGACCAGAAGCGGATGATGACCGAAGTCGGCAAGCTGCTCGGCGCGTCCGACGGCAAGCTCGACGTCAAGGATTACGAGCGAACGGTTGCGACATTGATGTCGGGCGGATCGGACCCCGTCATCACCAAGAAGCCGGAGGGCGCCTACAGCTTCGCCGTCTACGACGCGATGAAGTAATCGCAGCCTCACGACCGACAAACAATTGGGGCGGCCCATACCGGCCGCCCTTGATGCTAACTAATCGCCGCTTCACCGCCTCGTTCAAGCTCGCCGCGACATCTGTCGTTCAGCGCGATCACGCCAAAGACGCGCGGACCTCGACCAGCAGATCGGCGCGCGCCTTGCGCGCCGCCAGCGCCTCATCCATCCCGACCTTGACGAACCTCACCGGCGTATTGGGCTGAAGCTGGCCGATCAGATCCATGTCAGCCGAGATCACCGTGCCGACCATGAAATAGCCGCCGCCCGAGACCGCGTCACGATGCAGCACGATCGGTTCGGTGCCGCCGGGCACCTGGATCGAGCCGTACGGATAGCAGGCATCGGTGATGTTGGAGGGATCGGAGCCGGCGCCGAACGGCGGCTCGCGCGGCACGAATTCGAGCGGCTTGCCGCCCTTGAAGCGGTAGCCGATCCGATCGGCTTCAGGCGCGACCTTCCAGGTGTCGTTGAAGAACCCGTTGCCGGCCGCTTCGGTGATGCGATGCCAGTAAAGCCCGGGCATCACGCGCAGCTCCGTCGGCATTCCCGGCGGCAGGCCGCGCAGTTCCTCCACGACCGTCCGGCCCTCCTTGACCGTTGCCCCAGCAGCACCGATCGGCAGTTCGTCGCCAGCCTCGAGCTTGCGGCCATTGAAGCCGCCGAGCGCGCCGAGCGCATAGGTCGAGCGCGAGCCGAGAACCACGGGCACGTCGATGCCGCCGGCGACGGCAATATAGGCGCGCGCGCCGTTTTTCAGGAAGTCGAAAGCGAGCTTTTGGCCGCGCTTCACCTTGAAGGACGACCAGGTCTCTTGCGGAACGCCGTCGAGCTTGGGCGGCAGCTCGGCGCCCGTGACTGCGACCATGGCGTCATCGGTGAATTCGAGCTCGGGCCCCATGAAGACGGCCTCGAGAACCGCGGCGCCCTCGGCGTTGCCGACCAGCAGGTTGGCGGCCGCGAGCGCGTGCCGGTCCATGCCGCCGGAAAGGGGAATGCCGATGTGATAATAGCCGGGACGCCCGAGATCCTGGACAGTGGTCGCAAGACCCGGCTTCAAAACCTTAATGGCCATGGAGAACCCCTTCGAGCTTGCGATTGTAGCCATCGATGTCGCGGTTGAATTCGGTGAGCGAGAACGAAACATCGTGGATGATCGGCGCGAAGCGGCCGGCCTCGACATCGGCGACGGCGTCGTCATAGGCCGACCGGTCGATCGGTTTCCACTTCACGATGTCGCCCGGCTTGAACAGGCACATGAAGTCACGCAGATAGCTGATCTTCTGATTGGGATCGTAGATCGGCATCGGCGTGATGCCGAACATCTGGTAACCGCCGGCGCCGCGCACCGAGTAGATGCAGCTGAAACAGCCGCCATGCCCGACCGTGAGCTTGGGCGTGTCGGTGCGCGGGCGCAGATATTTCGGCGCCTGGAGCTGCCGCTGGCGTTCGACCATCTGGTAGAGGAAGGGCAGGCCGGCGACGAATCCGACCATCGAGACGAACCATGGCGCACTGGAATGCGCCTTGATGAATGAATCGACGCCGTCGAGATTGTTGATGCGCGCCGCGTATTCGAGATCGGTGCCGTTCGGATCCTGATGGCGCTCGCGGAAGCGCATCAGCGTCTCGTGCGTCCAGGGATCGTTGTAGAGCACCGGGATCTCGATGATCCGCGTCGCGATGACCGGTTCGGATTTCTCGGCGGCCGTATCCATCCGTTTCAGCTCGGTGAGCAGGTCATCCGGCTTGATCAGGTCCGGGTCGAACTTCACCTGATAGGAGGCATTGGCCGGGCAGATCTCGGCGACGCCCTTGATCTTGGCGTCGCGCACCGCATTGGTGATGAAGAGGCTCTTGAAGAAGGCCTCGAGCGACATGGCGTCGTCCACCTCGGCAAAGATGTGCTCATCGCCGCCGAAGGAAAATCGGGTTTGCATCGGTCACTGGCCTCCTATTGCTGACGGGGCGGATTCGCTTGCGGTCGTAACGGTGATCGGCGCGGGTGGCGCGGCAAGACTTGCGGCGTGCGATGCCAGCCATGGCTCGAGCCATGCGGTATGAAAGCGCCCGGCCTGCACGTCGGCGTCGCGCGCGAGCGCCTGGTGCAGCGGCTTGGTCGTTGCCAGGCCCTCGATGGTCAGCTCGCTGAGCGCGCGCTCGAGCCGCCGGATCGCGCTGGCGCGATCCTCGTCGTGGACGATCAGCTTGCCGAGCAGGCTGTCGTAGAACGGCGGCACCGTGTAGCCGGGATAGAGCATGCTGTCGAACCGCACGCCGTTGCCGCCGGGCACGTTGAGTGCGGTGACGGTGCCCGGGTTCGGCATGAAACCTTTGGCCGGGTCCTCGGCGTTGATGCGGACCTCGATCGCGTGGCCGTTGATGCGCAACTGATCCTGGCGGATGCGTAAGGGCTCGCCGCCGGCGATCCGGATCATCTCGCGCACCAGGTCGACGCCGGTGATCATCTCGGTCACGGGATGCTCGACCTGGATGCGCGTGTTCATCTCCAGGAAATAGAATTCGTGGCTCCGGTCGTCGTAGAGATATTCGAGCGTGCCTGCACCGCGGTAGTGCACCGCCTTGGCGAGCGCCACCGCCGACGCGCAGAGTTGCTCGCGGACGGCCGGTGTCAGCGAAGGCGAGGGCGCTTCTTCCCAGACCTTCTGGCGGCGGCGCTGCAGCGAGCATTCGCGTTCGAAGCAATGGATGACATCCCGTCCGTCGCCGAGCACCTGCACCTCGATGTGCCGCGCACCCTCGATCAGCTTCTCGACATAGAGCCCGCCATCGCCGAAGGCCGCGAGCGCCTCGGCCTGCGCCTGCGGCATCAGATGATGAAAATCATCGGCCGAGCGCGCGATGCGGATGCCGCGGCCGCCGCCGCCGGCCGTAGCCTTGATCATCACGGGAAAGCCAGCCGTCTCCACCAGGGCGTACGCCGCCTCGGGCGATTCCAGGCGGCCACGGCTGCCGGGAACGGTGGGAACGCCCGCGCTTGCGGCGGCTTCGCGGGCTGCGACCTTGTCACCCATCAGGCGGATGGAATGCGCCGTGGGCCCCACGAAGATCAGCCCCGCCGCCTCGACCGCGGCGGCGAAATCGGCATTTTCGGCCAGAAATCCATAGCCGGGATGGATGGCGTCGGCGCCTGTCGCCTTGGCCGCGGCGAGGATCGCATCGCGGTTGAGATATGATTTCGACGCCTGCGCAGGACCGATCTCGATGCTCTCGTCGGCAAGCCGCACGGCAAGCTGTTCCTTGTCGGCCTTGCTGTAGACCTGCGCGGTCGCGATGCCGAGTTCGCGCGCCGCGCGGACGATGCGCACCGCGATCTCGCCGCGATTGGCTATGAGGAGCTTGCGGATGGTCATGGACGGCTTGGCGGCCTCAAACGTCGATCTCGGCGATCGGCTGACCGGCCATCACGGCATCCTCGTTCTCGGCGAGGAAACGTACGAGCTTGCCGGCCAGGCCCGCCTTCACCTCGTTGAACGATTTCATGACCTCGATCAGGCCGATCGTGTCGTCCTGCGTGATGGCGTCGCCGTCGGATTTGTAGGCCGGCTTGTCGGGCGCGGGCTTGCGATAGAAGATGCCGGGAAGGGGTGAAAAGATTTGCTGAATAGCCATGAGTTCCTCGTCGGTTGATCGCTTCGGCTTTCGGCTGCGCTTCAGCGCGCCGGCAAATAGGGGCGAACGGCCTCGCGAACCGCCTGGGCGATGGCGACGGCGTTCGGCGTGTCGGAGTGGACGCAGATGGAATCGGAACCGACCGCGACATCGTTTCCGGCGATCGTGCGCGTCTTGCCTTCGGTCAGGGCGCGCAGACACCGCGATGCCGCCTCGGTCGGATCCTTGGCGTCATGTTCGCGCGTGACGATGAGGGCGCCGGCGGCATCGTAGTCGAGATCGGCGTAGTATTCGGCGACGAAGGCATGACCGCGGCGCGGGTAGACCTGTTCGTGCAGCGTCCCCTTCATGCCGAACAGCGGTACCTTGTAGACATCAGCCGCGTCGGCCACGGCTTCTGCGATGTCCTCCATCCGTGAGGCCATGCCGTAGAGCGAGCCGTGCGGCTTGATGTGATTGAGGGCCACGCCTTCCGCATCCAGGAACGCCTTGAGCGCACCGATCTGGTAGAGCATGCAGTTCGCCAGCTCGTCGCGGCCGATCTTCATCTCCCTGCGCCCGAAGCCTTGCAGATCGGGAAGAGAGGGATGGGCGCCGACCTTGACGCCGTGCTGCTTGGCCAGGCGCACGGTCTTGCGCATGTGATTGAAATCGGAGCCGTGGAATCCGCAAGCGACGTTGGCGACATCGACAAGAGGCATCAGGCCTTCGTCGTCGCCCATCTTGTAGAGGCCGAAGGCCTCGCCCATGTCGCAGTTAATGGTGACCATTTCTTGTTGTCCTTATCCCGGCTGCGGCATTTCCCGCGCAGCATTCGCATCCAAAATCCGCCGAACGAGACGCCTGCCGGGTTCGACAGGCGCAACGTTCGGCATGATCGACCGACCGGTGGAGGCAAACGGCCGACGCGGGCATGCGACCCGTGGCGGCGCGCTGCCAGCCTATTTGGACACCAGATAGTCGACCGGGATCTTCTCCGAAATCGTCCACTGGTCGACCACTTTCGGCTTGCCTTGCTCGGTATCGACGATGAGGTAGCGGCCCTGGTTCTGATGGTGCAGGTCCTTGCTGAAGGTGCGCGGCCCGAACAGCGTGGCCTCGTTGTTCATTTTCTCCAGCTCCGCCACCACGGGATCGGTGTCCGTCGTCTTGGCGCGCTCGACGGCCTTTGCCCAGACGTCGATCAGGACATATCCGGGATAGACGTATTGGCTGGACGGATCGCCGCCGGTGACGTCTTTGTACTTCTTGTTGAACTCGGTGACCTTCGGATTGGGGTCGTCGCCGTAGATCGAACCCTGCACCGGCACGTAGAAGTTCGACAGGTCCGGAACGGCATTCAGCCAATAGCTGCCATCGACGCCGGAGCCATTGATGATCATCGACTTGATGCCGGCGGCGCGGATCTGCTTGATGGCCGAGACCGCGCCCGGCATCATCGTGCAGAGCATGATGGCGTCGGGCTCCTTCGGCAGGCTCTTGATCCGCGTGATCTGGGAGGCGATCGAGGCATCGTCGTTCTTGAAGGTGTCGCTGCCGGCCAGCGCCGCCTCCTTCAGATGCGGCATCATCCAGTCGAAGCCGTCGCAGATGCCCTTGTTGTAGACGGTCCAGCTGTCGAGCAGCCGGTAGAAGCTGCGGGCATTCTTCTTGGTGTAGGCCCACTCGGCCATGGTCGCGCCCTGCACTGCCGCCAGCACCGAGGCGGAGAACGAGGCAGGACCGACGCCGGGAATGCCGGCCTTGATCGACTCCGCGCAGAGGAAGAAGGAGACCTTGCCGGCCGACTGCGCCTGCAGCGCCGCCGGCGCGCCGAAATCATAGTCGCATGAGACGATCACCAGGTCCGCGCCCTGGTCGAGCACTGCAAGGCCCGCCTTGGCGCCCTCGGCCTGATCGGTCTTGGTGTCGGCAAACACCGCCTTGATCTTCTTGCCGAGCAGGCCGCCGGCCTTGTTGATCTCGTCGATGCGGATCAGCGCGGCATCCTGGGCCGGCTTGTCATAGGCCTGCATGAAGCCGGATGCGGCGGTGGCGAATCCGACGACGATCTCGTCGGCGGCCAGGGTTGGCGTGCACCACAATGCGGTCGCCGCAGCAAGGACGCTTAGTACTCTTGTCAAACGCATTAGCAAATCCTCCGTTTGTCGACTGGAAACTCAGTTCGATTCCTTCAAGGCTGTCTGCACAGATGGCGTCAGGCGCCGCTGCAGCGGCCATCCGCGCCAGGAGAACTCCCGGTTGCGAGTGAGGCCGGTTGGCAGGTACATCAGGATGACGATCGTGATGATGCCGATCGCGATCTCCTGAACGCCGTTCGGAAGCGCGATGCTCAGCCCGCCCAGACTGACGCCCTTTTCAAGATTGCGGAACAGCTCGATCAGCGTCGAAATCACCACGACGCCGGCAACCGCGCCGCTGAGGCTGTACATGCCGCCAACCACCAGCATCGACAGCGTGATGAAGGTGGTGCGCAGATAGAACGAGCCCGGATTGACGATGCTCAGGAAATGCGCGTAGAGCGCGCCGGCAAGTCCTATGATGAAGGCGCTGACGACGAAGGCGATCAGCCGCTCGCGCACAATATCGATTCCGGAGGCGCTGGCGGCCACCGCCTCGTCGCGGGCGGCGCGCAACGCCAGGCCGGACCGCGAGATCGAATAGAGATAGGCGATCACGATCGCGACCGCGGCGCCCAGCCATCCGTTCCAGACCGTCATGGTGGGCGGCGTGCCGACGATCGAGCCTTGTCCGCCCGTCACCGAGTCCCAGTTCGAATAGACGTTGTTGACGACGCCGAGCAATCCAAAGGTGGCGATCGAGGCGGCGATCCCCGACAGGCGCATGATGACGCGCCCGACGAGGAGCGCGAACAGCGCCGCGAACAGGCCCGAGATCGGTGTCGCGACCCACATCGACAATTTCGTATGCAAGAGCCATGTGGGCAGTCCCTTGAGCGTGATCGACTTCATCACCGGCGGGATGGTCAGCCAGGCCGTCATGTAGGCGCCGAGGCACATGAAGCTGATATGGCCGAACGACAACAGGCCGGAGTTGCCGACGAACACATAGAGGCCGGCGACCACCATGATGTTGATGAACATCTCGACCACGGTGCGATTGAAGGCCCGGCTGCCGAATTGATAGGTCAAGGCGGTCACGGCGAGCAGCAGCACGGTCAGGATGACCGGTGTCGCAATGGTTCGCCAAAGGACCGATGGGCGCTGCGACATCGGTCAGACTCTCTGCTTTGCCGATTTGGGCGCGAACAGCCCTTGCGGGCGCACCAGCAGGACGACGATCACGGCGCCATAGACAAAGGCGTCGCGGAACACCCGGGCGTCATGCGGCAGTGTCGCCTGAAACACGACGCTGGCGCCGCCGATCAGGAAGCCGGCGGCAACGGCGCCCGGCACGCTGCCGAGGCCTCCGATCACGGTGGCGATAAAGGCGATCAGCATGACATTGGCGCCCATGCCGATATCGGCCGTGCCGGAGTTGGTCGCGAGGATCAGCCCGATCGCCGCCGCCAGCATGCCGCTGATGGCGAAGGCCAGCAGGATGACGGCGTTGGCGCGCACGCCGAGCATGCGGGCCATGGTGAAGTTCTCGGCCGCCGCGCGCATTTCGAGGCCATAGCGCGTGCGTTTCAGGAACAGCGTCAGTGCGGCGAGCACCGCCAGCGTGATGACGATGGTGACGACCTGCAGCATCGGGATGCGGGCGCCCAGAATTTCGACCGGCAGGCTGAGGCTCGGCCACAGCGTGATCGACTTCGGGCGGCTCGAATACAGCATCAGCAGAAAGTTCCGGATCGCAAACCCAAGGGCAAAGGACGCGATCATCATCGTCGCCGGATTGGTGTTGCGGAAACGCCGGAACACGATCACTTCCGACAGCACCGACAGCGCAGCGCCGATCAGCAGCAGCAGCGGAACGAGAAGGTAGAACGGCAGGTTGCCGGCGAACACGATGGCAGCGGCATTGGTCGACGGCCACAGCATGGCGAAGATGCAGAAGGCGATGAAATCGCCATGGGCGAAATTCACCAGCCGCATCACGCCGAAGATCAGCGCGATCCCAAGCGCGCCCAGGGCATAAAGGCTTCCAAGGCTGAGCGCGTCGAAGACGATTTGCAGGACCTCTGTCATGCTCAATGGTCTCCGAAGCCGAAATAGGCCTGCTTCAGGCGCTCGTCCTTGACCACCTCGCCCGCCGCGCCCTCCAGCACGATGCGTCCGCCGCGCATCAGAATCATCCGTCCGCCGGTCATCATGGCGCGCGTCGAGCTTTGCTCGACGATCAGGAGCGTCAGCTTGCGCTGCGCCCGCAGCCGCAGCAGGATTTCGTAGACCTGATCGATGATCTTGGGCGCCAAGCCCAGCGACGGTTCGTCGATGGCCATCAGCCGGGGCGAGGTCATCAGCGCGCGGCCGATCACCAGCATCTGCTGCTCGCCGCCGGACAGCATGCCGGCCGCGGCGTGGCGGCGCTCGGCCAGGACAGGGAATTCGCGGTAGACGGATTCAAGATCGCCGGCGATCTTGTGCTTGTCGGCCCGCATGCCGGCGCCGACCTTCAAATTCTCCTCGATGGTCAGCGGGCCGAAAACATAGCGTCCCTCTGGCACCAGCGAGAATCCCCGCCGGGCGATCTGTTCCGGCGGGGCTCCCGTCGCTTCCGCGCCATCCAGCGTGATGCTTCCGGAGACCGGCGGCACGACGCCGGCAATCGCGTTCAGCAGGGTCGATTTTCCGGCGCCGTTGGGGCCCGTCACGAACAGGATCTCGCCCTCCGCCATGGTCAGACTGATGCCGCGCAAGGCGGTCAGGCGGCCATAGCGTACGGTGACGTTGTCGACGGCCAGCAAGGTCATGATGCGACCGCCTCAGCGAGCACTGGAATGACCTCGTCCCGTTGCGTACCCATATAGGCGTGTCGGACCGCGTCGCTGCTGCGGATCTGGTCGGGTGGACCGACTTCGATGATCTCGCCGGAATCGAGCACGAAGATGCGTTCGCACAATTCGAGCACCAGCCCGATATTGTGCTCGATCAGGAGCACGCCAACCCCGAGCTCTCTGGCAATCCGCTTGATGATATCGGCGAGTTCGTGGCTTTCATGCTCGGACATGCCAGCCGCGGGCTCGTCCAG
>WNFD01006181.1_pt1 | contig 18607 bp, 14 predicted proteins | sample 5400491 | NCBI WGS metagenome assembly WNFD01 (sample SAMN13153343, study PRJNA577476) | soil metagenome | isolation source: 120 cm saprolite under Douglas fir tree site 2 hole 2 replicate 2 | place: USA:California | collected 2015-04-18 | reverse complement strand
CCCATGGCTCTGCGCCAGGGGCCCTCTTGCCGCATTTTGGTAGAGCCGTTAATGCACTTTGACATCTGCTCACGGATGCCATATCGATTGTTGTATAGCGATGAGGCGGAGAAAAAGGCCAATCTCCTCAGATTGGAGTGTCACCTTACCCCAACAACTCCTCCATCTGCGTCAGATGCGAATCGAACAATTGCAATGCCTGCCGTACCGGTTCCGGTGACGTCATATCCACACCCGCCTTCTTCAACAATTCAATGCTATAATCGGATGAGCCAGAGCTAAGGAACTTCAGATAGCGATCAACCGCGGGCTTCCCCTCTTGCAAAATCTGCTGAACCAGCGCGGACGCGGCAGAAATACCCGTCGCATATTGGTAGACATAGAAGTTGTAGTAGAAATGGGGGATGCGCGCCCATTCAATATCTATCAATTCGTCAATGAATGCCTGCCCGCCATAATATTTTTCATTAATTGAGCGATACATGGCACTCAGCGTATCAGCAGTCAGCGGTTGACCTTGTTCAGCCTGGCTATGTATTTGCTGCTCATACTCCGCAAACATTGTTTGTCTGAAAAGCGTACCGCGCAAGTCTTCCAATGAGTGATTGAGTATCGCTAGCCTTTCCGTAGGATCATCGGTTGTTCTCAGCAGGTACTCGGTTAGCAGACCCTCGTTCAGCGTTGAAGCAACCTCGGCTACAAAGATGGTATAGTCACCATACTGAAACGGCTGATAGCTGCGTGTAAAGTACGAATGCATAGAATGCCCAAGTTCGTGCGCCAGCGTATACATGCTGTCCCGTCTGTTCTGGAAATTCAGCAGGATAAATGGGCGAGTCTTATACCCGCCGCCACTATAAGCCCCACCACGCTTCCCAGGAGTCTCGTAGACATCGATCCACCGCTCTTTAAACGCCTGTTTAAGCGTACTCGTATAGTTCTCACCCAGTGGAGCAAGGGCAGTCACTACCGTATCACTTGCCTCCGAGAAGCTAATCTCACCAGCAGTTTCCTTTACAATCGGCACATAGAGGTCGTACATATGCAACTCATCGAGTTGTAGCAGGCGTTTTCGCAACTTCATATAACGATTGAGGAGTTGAATATGCTCGCCAACCGTCTCCACAAGGTTGTCATAGACGCTAACTGGAATATTGTAACGCGCAAGCGCTCGTTCGCGGCTAGAGCTAAAACCGCGTTGCCTTGTAAAAAAGATATTTCCTTTGACCTGTCCCGAAAGAGTAGCAGCAATGGTATTACGCTGCTTGAGGAACGTTCCCTGCATACCCTCGAACGCTTCTTTTCGAACACTGCGATCTGTGCTACGAATATAGACCAGGTAATTGCCTTGTGTGAGTTGAACCTCTTCGCCTTTCTCATTTTTAATCTGCGGGAGTTTCAGGTCGGCATTATCAATCATCGTGAAAATGGCATCTGGAACTTCAGAGATCTCGCCTGCGGCTGCCAGTACAGCCTCCACTTCCGAGGAACGGACATGAGGACGATTGCGATTCATATCGTCCAATTGTTGTCCATAAAGGCTCAGTCCGGGAGTCTCTTGCACAAACCTGTCAAGCGTGGCTTGCGGCAAGGCCAGGATTTCTGGCTCGATGTAGGAGATAACTGTAGTAGCATGAACATACAATTGCATAGCTCGATCAAACATCCCCAGATAGGTGCTGTTTGTAGTATCCTCGTCCTTACGCATAGAAGTATATACATAAAGGGTTTCAAGTTCCTCAAACAGTCCATCGCGTTTCTGTAATACCGCAAATAACGCCTGTCCACTTTGAGCAAGGGTTCCTTTGAGTGCCTCAAGTTCAGGTAAGCTCTGCTGAAGCCTCTTGAAACTGTTTTCCCAGTCATCATTAGTTCGGAAAATACTTTCCAGGTCCCACGTATGCTCTTTGGCAATATCACTACGCTTCGTCAACGTTTGCAATTGATTGTCTCCTTCACTTATGTGTCCTTAAGGATATTATTCCTCATTGTCGAGCAATAAATCATCTCTATGCCCCCATTTCTCTAGAAAGCGATAGAAATTCCTTTTCGTCAATCGCGTTCGTTCAGCATCAGAGAGAGTTACATCTTGAAACAGAGGATGGCTTTTAATGGGTAAATTTGGCGTAACCACCGCTCGAACGCCGCTATCACGTACCGCAAAGTTAAAATCGATCTCCATGTAGTACGGAAAACGATAACGCTCGTCAAACAATCCAATTTTCTTCAGCAGCTTGCGCTGGAATGCCATAAATGATCCATCTATTACTTCAACTTCCGTATCTGTGGACTCTTCAAAATGGTGCAGATCTTCAGTACTCAGGCCTTTGAATCCGGTTATTCCTACGCTTTTTTCCTCTAACACCTGTACTAAAGGTGTGAAGACATCACCCATCAATTCGACACTAGTATCGAGCAGTAGAATATTCTTCCCGCTGCTTTGTTTCAGCCCTACATTTCGCGCTTCTGCTTCGCCCAGTGGTCGCGATATACTCAACAGATGCAGACGCGAGTCGTTACGCTGTAGTTCTCTGAACCAGGCATTCAGCTCATCTAACGATCTGTTATCCACCAGTATTATTTCGACTTCACTGGTCCCAATATTTTGCATCACGCTTTCGATACAACGTTTCGTCTCCTCAAAACTGGTATTTGCAAGGATATTAACCGAAAACTCGCAGCGCTCCGCCTCATCCAACAAGGAAGGCACATGCCGAGCTGTACGATAGACTACTCCATTCACTTCAACACTGGGTAGAACGATAAGATGCGCGCCATGTGGATTATCTTTAATACCAAATCCAGCCTCCTCGATTTGCCGTTTCAGAGCATCAGCTCTATCATATTTTCCTCGTCTACGTAGTTCATCGCGCTCATGTGAGAGCGCTAATATATCAGCAGGTATACCTGGGCGCGAAGATTGTATAGTCATGTGCTTATCCTTCTTTAATATTACATGGGAGTGTAGGAGTGTAGAATACTATTCAGCTACCAACCAAGCGCAAGTCCATCACAGCGTGGGTCGGCAGCTCCTTCAAAATAATTACTGATGGAATTGATTTGAATTGCCTGCGCATGACCCATTCTATCATCCCATGGCCCTACAACATTTGTACGATGGCCAAGCATATCCAACAATAAAGGCACACCTTGCGGGATACGATTCTCCATCATCACCACTTCAGCAATATTTCGTTCCAGGTGCCCATCCACTCCTCGTTGGCCTTGTATCATGTCCTGTTTGCCACTCAATGGATTTATGCGCATATGTCCGCTGCGCCAGCGTGGTGCCGCTATTGCCTGCTGAACATTCATGCCAAAATCAAGCATCGCTGAGAGCAACTGTACGTGAATCTGCGGTTGCGCGTCTCCACCCATCGTTCCAACCGCCATGTAAGGCGTGCCATCACGTAAGACCATCGCGGGTGTCAACGTATGCATTGTACGCTTCCCCGGCTGCAAGTAATTTACATGTCGTGGATCAAGCGAAAAGTACGACCCACGATTATGCAACATCACCCCTGTGTCTCCTCCAACGACCCCGCTCCCAAAGCCAGAATAGAGGCTCTGAATTAATGAAACGACATTCCCTTCACCATCTGCCACGCACAGGTACATAGTGTCGCCATCTTTTTCAAACCCTGCTGCTACATTCGGCGCTGCCCTTTGCACGTTAATCCTTGTGCGCTGCTGTTCAGCGTATTCCTTACTAATGAGCCGTTTAACTGGCACATCTACAAAATCAGGATCGGAAATATACTGATCCCGGTCGGCAAAAGCCAGTTTCTTTGCTTCGAGCAAGATATGCAGGTATTCTGGTGTCTGATAGCCTAAAGACCTCAAATTATAACTCTCGATTATATTCAACATCTCCAAAGCTGTAAGGCCTTGTGAGTTTGGTGGAAATTCAAAAACATCGTATCCACGATAGTTCGTCGAGATCGGCTCTACCCAGTCAGAATGGTGCTTCTGCATATCTTCCATGCTGAGCACTCCACCGCTCTGCTGGACATAATCGGTTATTTCTCGTGCAATTGGCCCACGATAGAAAGCATCACGTCCTTCTTTAGCCAGCATACGATACGTATTAGCCAGATGGGGTTGGCGTAAGACATCTCCCGTACGCGGAGGCCTGTTATCTGGCAGATAGACACCGGCGCTGCTCTCCCACCGTTTCAAAACAGGTACTGCCGCCCGGCTCAACCAGCCACTCAATTTGCTGGTTACTGGCATACCCTCTTCGGCGTAGGCAATAGCCGGAGCAAAGATTGTTTCCGCAGCAAGTGTGCCAAAACGCTCCAGAGCCTCGAACCAACCATCGACTGCCCCCGGAACGTTGATAGAGAGTGGACCCCGTTCGGGTATCTGCTTGAAACCCTGAGCCGCAAAAAATTCAGGCGTCATACCCTGTGGAGCACGACCACTGCCATTCAGCGCATACAAGTTGCGTGATTTCGCATCCCAGATCAGCATGAACACATCGCCACCTGCTGAACATGTGGATGGATACACGACTGTCATCGTGGTATTTGCAGCAATCGCCGCATCGATAGCATTTCCGCCCTGCGTCAGAATCTGTACACCCGCCTGGGAAGCAAGATAGTGCGCGCAAGCGACCATGCCATGGGATGCAAATACAGGCTGTTCGGAGAGCATAGCAGGAGACTCCATTTCCTCATGAGTTACTAGGGGCACCGACGGTTTAGCTAACAGTTGTGCATGATGAATATTATAACATCAAAATTCAGAAAACTTCACGCCTTCTTAAGTTGGCTCTCCGCCAGTTCCTTCACCCGCTGCACCTCATCTTTGTGACAAATAACCGTCTTATCATCCATCTCAACTACCACTATATCCTCCAATCCAATCGTTGCGACTCCCTAATCCCTCATGATGCCCTACGCGACGAACATCGTGCTCGTCAGCAGGAAAAAGTGACGCATACTGTTCCCAATTGCCCACGTCATTCCAGCCAATCTCGACCGGAATCACAGCAACCTTGTTAGCTTTTTCCATGACACCATAATCGATAGAGATCGTCTGCAGCGTTGGCCATAGTTCATCAAGTGTCGCGCGCTCCTGTGCTGTCCCCATCGACTCAGCAATGGTGTCGATTTTTCGTGCTAATTCGGGGAGATGCTTCTGTAGTGCTGCCAGGATTGTTTCAACTTTCCACACGAACATGCCACTATTCCATACATAATGGCCATCTTGCAGGTAGGCCTGGGCCATCGCAACATCTGGCTTCTCTACAAATCGCTCACCATCAAATGCCTGGTGATCAAACCCTTCACTCAGTGGAGCTGCGTAGCGAATATACCCGTATCCTGTCTCGGGTCCGGTAGGTTTGATACCCAAGGTCACAAGATATCCCTGTCTTGCTAACCTGGCAGCCAAACGTAAAGACTGGTTGAATACATCAATCTTTGTAATTACATGGTCAGCAGTTAAAACCATCATAATGGCTTGCGGATCTCTTCGTGCAATCGTTGCAGCAGCCCAACCTATTGCGGCTGCTGTACTACGTCCCACAGGCTCGCCCAATATCTGTGAAACAGGTATCGAAGGCAGGTGTTCTTGCACCAGTTGAACCATACTATGACCAGTTACTACCCACGTTTGCCCGGGCGAAATGAGTCCCTCAACTCGCGCCAGTGATTCCTGTATCATGCTTTTCCCATTTGGCAATGGTAGAAATTGTTTAGGGAAACTCGGCGTGCTCAATGGCCACAGTCGTGTGCCACTCCCCCCTGCTAATATTACCGCATTGAGGTGTTCCATATACACTACAACTCCTTAACATCACTTTTATATGAGATATGAGTCTTCTCTCTCATATCCTATTTTCCTCTAGTATGATGCAAGAATTGTATAGGGGTTAACGTCTCGTGTCAATTGCTATTCCTACCTCCACACCTTTGCATCCTTGTACACCACCTCTGTCGTAACATCATTTGCCGCTCCAAAAACACCGATCATCCCATGGCTGGAGATCTTGTTGGGATCACTTACAGGACCAGCAACATGCATACCATTTATATACAAATCAAATCTGTTGCCGACCACCACAATCGCGATAGTGTTAGGTTGATTTAACCCGGTGTGGAACGATGGTATCGCTTGAGACAAACTCTCTGCAATTGCATGGCTGCAATCATTACCTGAGCATGGTACAAACATATATCTGCCGCTCTCGAATACCTCAAAATAGTAGTAATTATTCCCACTACTCCGGATGGCGATACCCCCTCCATCAAATGATTGGCCAGCCTTTATAAACGTCATTTCTATCTGATAAGTGAAATTACTGAAATCAGTAGCAGCAGCAAAACATGCACCCCCATATTGCGGTGCATCAACTACGTGATAAGCGCCATCTACAAACCGGCAGGAATTCCCAGCTGTGCTGTCACTATATACTTGCCATTGATTTCCCTGATTGTTATCGATCATGCGATCATTCAGCACTTGAGAACCGCTATATGGTGGATAAGGATTCGCGCCAGTGGCAATTGCTGTGGCAGTCGCATCCCTCCGAGCATTTACTGTAGCAGTCACATCAACCACGGCGGTTGCCGTAGCGCCAGAACGAGCAACTGCTGTTGCATGGGCTTGGGCAGTTGACACGGGCAGTAGCAGTTGCAATAGCATTTGTATTAGTCGTAGAGGGGCGTCCCCACAAATAATAGAACAACCCGGCGCTGCTTGCCACAAGGAGACATACCAGTACGGCTAATAATATAGGATATACCCTGGATAATTTTCGACGAGGGTCATTACTTGCTTGCAAACTATTATAGAGAGATGTCCCTGCATTATTGCTTGCAGGCATAGAGTTAAGCGATATGTTGGATTCCCTCACCTCTTCTCGATTGGATGGCATGTTAACTGCGGAACGAACAGGAATTCTTTCTTCCTTGACAGGTAAAGTAGGACCACTATGTACACTAACATTTTCACCCTCAACAAGCACTGTACGATCATCATGTTTCGCTGCTCCCTCGCTTACGATAAGAGGAGCGACAGGGCTGGTTAGACGCACAATTGACAGGGTCAAATATACGCTAATTGTTGAACCAACACCTGTTTTTTCACTCTGATCCAATACCCTGATAATCTGTCCATCCTTTACCCCCGCGGGGATCCTTACACGTACCTTTCTTCCTCCAGGCAATGTCAAGTTACGACTTGCGCCATTGCGTGCCTCGTCTTCACTGATAGCCAGGGTAGCAGAAGCATTGAAACCACTATTACCAAGTGTAATTGGGGATTTGTCAAATGTAAACATATCGGGATTTGAAACGCCTATAGCAATCGACGAATCGATACTTCTCAGCGCCTGTCGGAAGGCAAATGCAAAGGCAATGATAGAGGGGAAACGTTCCTCTGGCCTCTTTGCCAGCCCCCGTAAGACTACTGTATCAATTGCAGATGATAGGCGTGGATTCAAGGTGCCTGGCGCTTTTGGCTGCGTATTCACATGCGCATACATCATTTGCATGGGAGTCCCACGAAAAGGAGGACGACCCGTGAGGAGTTCGTACAACATTACTGCCAGCGCATATTGATCAGTTGCGGGAACAGGATGGCCTTCCCACTGTTCTGGAGCCATATAGGTTGGCGTACCGCGAATACTCTGGCTTGCTCTAGTAGTCAACATGCTCAGTTTTGCGATTCCAAAATCAGTTAGCAGCAAATCAGGACGCTTTGGATGTTCTCTACTCAAGCGAATCAGAAAATTAGAAGGTTTGACATCCTGGTGTACAACCTGGTGGTCATGCGCATATTGGAGTGCAGCCGCTGCCTGTTGTAGCATCTGCTCGACGCCCTCAACCGATAGGAGCTTAAAGCCGCCTTTTTGTAGCCAGTTAGCCAGCGAACCTTCCTCGCGATACGGCATTACCAGGTAGGTGAGCATCACTCCATTCACGTTCTGTTCGCCATAATCATAAAGTGGTAAGATATCCGGGTGGTCGAGCATAGCGATTGCTTTAGCCTCTCGTTGAAACAGGCGAGCAGCATCTTGCGAACCCAACATCCCTACCCCAGTTACAGACCTCATCCCAGGCATAGTCCCTGTACTTGTTCTAGCATAGGCCCCAGGCTCTACTCGAACTACTTTGATTGCCACTTGCCGGTTAATTCCAGGGTCTTGCGCAAGGTAGACTTCACCCATTCCACCACTGCCTATTAGTTGTATGAGGCGATAACGACCAAGTTGTTGTCCTTCAAGTGACATATCTTCTCCCCGTGCTTGCTATTCAAAACACTCTTCTGTTCGCCTTCATCCCCCCAGAAAGCGTTACTAGTATAGCACAACCTTAATTATGGAAAAAGCAATATGGGAGTTCTGTCGATAGTAGGATATGGAGTTTTGTTAAACTTCACATTGCCAGAACGTCATGAGTATGATATGCTTTGCACACAAAATTGGCAGGCTTGATACAGCCATATCAGAAACATTCAACATATCGAGCGAAACATTGGGAAACGAAGGGCAACAACCACCCCTACCACAGCAGGGGCTACCAGGACAACAGCCATACTATGGTTGGCAATACGACCAGGATCATCCAGATCCAATAGGGCAACAACAACAAGCCCCTGTTGTACCACCACAGCCTGACTATCCTTCGCAACAACCTCCCCCTATTATTCCTCAGCAGAATCAAGGACAGGCTTCGCAATTACCCAAACAGTACCAGCAACCAGTCCAGGATATGGGAACCTCACTTGGCTATGGGCAAGGCATGGAATATCAATACGTGAACACACCACAGCCTTCTCAACCCCTACCTCAATTGCGCCAGGCACGTCTACAACAACTGCGTGAGGATCGCATGCGTCGTCAACAACGGCGTATGAAGCCGGATAGTCCCAGTTTTTTCACTCGCAAAAGCGCAAAACCACCTTCAAATGCAGTGCCTCCACCACCCATTATTCCTACGGCATCTCCCTGGAATCAGGGTACAGCGCAGCCGCTGGCGCCTGCACAAATGTCACCTGTGTTGCCATTGCCTCCAGTCGAAGCATCTCCTGTACTCCCGTCCAGATTACCACCAATAATACAACCAAGCCCATCGGGTCTGCCTATCGGAGTGGGTGAGCAACGACAACCCGCCGCTGAGTCTGCTCAAGATACCGGCATGCTACAAAAAGCGCGTATTGGGCGAGCTACACTCATACTTACAGGCTCATTTCTTGCCAGTCGCATACTTGGCCTGCTGCGCACCTCGTTATTCGCCGCTGTATTTGGTGCTTCCGCTACCTCTGATGCATTTTTACAGGCCTTTCTTGTGCCCGATCTCATTTTCAACATCATCGCAGGTGGAGCGCTCAGCTCAGCCTTCATTCCTGTTTTCACTCAATACACCGTAGGCGAACATGATGAAAAAACAGCATGGCATATTACCAGTTCTTTGCTCAACATTATCGTCGCTATCTTGTCAGGCTTTGCTTTACTCGCATTCATCTTTGCTCCGTGGATTGTGCCGCTCTACAATCCCGGTCTAAGCAAGAGCAATCCTCAGGAACTCAACCTGATTATTTCCCTTTCCCGCATCATGCTTCTGCAATCCATCATTCTGGGTGGAGGAGTCATCATCAATTCCGTTCTCTTCGCCAAACAGAACTTCCTCCTACCGGCTATAGGTACTGTCCTGTACAACGTAGGCTTAATTGCTGGACTTATACCAGGCCTTCTCCTTTCCTTACACCGTACACCCGCTACTTTGACAACCGCTGCCTATCTAGCCACTATTGGAGTTGTATTGGGAGCGGCCCTGCAGGTCGGAGTACAGATCCCCGGTGTCATTAAAGCCGGTATGCGCTATACATTTATTTTTGACTGGCACCACCCAGCCGTCATCCAGATTGCTCGTCAAATGATACCACGCGCTTTCAATGCTGCTATGCTCTATTTCTCTATTTTTGTTGATCGTGCCCTTATTCTTTTACTTGCCGCAGGAGTAGCGCTTGACGCCGGTGGTTACATTACCCAGTATTACCAGGCGTTCCAGCTAGTATTGCTGCCACTCGGTATCTTTGGTATGGCTATCTCCACTGCAGCCTTTCCTACACTGGCTGAAAATGTCACACTGGGACGTATGGATCGCTTTCGCAATATCATTCAAGATACGTTGCGCACCATTATGTTCCTGTCTTTACCCTCAAGCGTGGGCTTAATTGTTCTTGGACTACCAATTATCCAGGTGCTGCTCCAACATGGCGCCTACAGTTTGGACAGCGCTTTAAGCACTTCTGTTCCCCTTGCATTTTTTGCGGTCGGGCTGATTGGGCTTTCCATGATCGAGATACTCACCCGCTCTTTCTATGCTCTTCGCGATACAAGAACACCCGTAACGGTGAGTATCATCCAATTTATCTTCAAAATTGCTCTCAGTATCTTACTCATTCAAGGGGCAGCATGGTGGGGTATGAAATGGGGATTGGGCGGATTAGCGCTCGCAACATCAATTTCGGCAAATCTTGAGGCATTTGTTCTTCTGTGGTTGTTGCAAGAACGTGTTGAGGGCTTTGAACTTCGTAAACTAGCTATTTTTGCTGGACGCGTTCTCCTGGCTTCTCTGGCCATGGGTCTTGCCCTGCTGATTGTCCGTTTCCTGCTTGACCACATTCTCGTGACTACAAGCGATCAACGCCTGGGCTTTGGTGGCACTTTGCTTGCTATGATTAAACTATCGATTGAATTTGCTGTTGGACTCATCTTCTACATTCGTGCTACACGCCTGCTTGGCATTGAAGACTTTTGGAAACAAGGCCCAATCAAGCGTGTACTAGAACGCCTCCGGCTATCCTGGATTTAGGATACACCTTCCTTCTAAATGCCCTGCTCTCAATTGTACAATTGTTGATTGACATACGTCTTGATTGCATTCCAGTCTTGGTTCTTTGGCAACAAAATACTTTGACCATCAGATGAAGTCGTTCCAATCAAGACATTTGAAAAGCTCAATCCCACACGATGTGCATTGTTCAGATCCATTTTCAAGGCAAACTGCGCTAAATCTGCCAGCGACAAATTTGTGTAAATGGTATGTTTCAGCGCATCCAGTGCGCTAAAGAAACTGGGCCAGGTATGCCAATCCTTCAATTTAGTTAAAGCGGCTTTCATGATAAGTTGCTGGCGTGCCGAGCGAGCAAAATCAGTACCTTCCGCTAGATTATCTAGTACGTAACGAGCGCGAGCATATTCAATCGCCGTCTCGCCATTCATATGCTGCAATCCTTTGGCAAAATGCACCTTTTTCCAGCTTGCGTCAATATTCGGATCGTCATTTTTGGGATAATTTGCGGTGAAAGAATCCGGAACGTTTACATCAACACCGCCAATGGCATTTATAAAGTCTCGAAATCCCGCGAAATTGATGGTTATCCAGTATTTGACATCCAGGCCCGTCACCAGCGACACCTTCTGCGCAGCTGCGTCACCGCCCGCTACAGGATCGGCATTATTGTTTGAAGCAATTGGGTACACTGCATTAATCTTATGCGGAATTCCCGAATTTGGAGGATACTGTATCCACAGGTCACGCGGAACAGAGACCAGCGTAGTGTGATGGCTTTGCGGCATCAGACTCATCACTGCCATCGAATCCGTCAGATACGCTCCATCGTGTCCACTACCACCATAACCCATTACGAGTATATTTACACGATCACTGGTCCCCATGTAACCTGTTTGTGTGCTAAGCGGTGATTGCGTTGAGATAGCAGATCCGAAAGCCAGCACTTTTTGCGCTGTTGGGATAGCAATGGCACCCAAAATGATCAACAGTAAGAGCACCACTACGGCGCTTATCAAACAACCTTTACCTCTACGTTTAGGTCCCTTTGGAGGCTTAACATTACCTACATACAGTGGTGGCTGAGGTTGTGCATAGGGATATCTTTGAGCGCCGGGGTTTACTGTCGCAGGAGGAGCAACATATGGTACTTGCTGAACTGGAGAAGATACTGATGTGCGCGGTGAATATGTGACCGTAGGTACATCTGCCTGCTGTTGATCTTGATAGGGTTGAGATGAAAACTGATACGGTTTACGAGTTGTGCGTGCTGGAGAACCTGGTACACGAACATTGCTTCCTGCACCAGGAATACCCTGGCCTGGTGTAGCAGAATTACCATTTCCCCTAACTGTTTGTGGCGAACTTCTGACCGTCCGTCCACAAATCCCACAGAAACTGGCATTATCAGGAACTTCCGACCCACAAAATTCACAAGAACGCATTATAATTCCTCTCTCATAGCCTTCAATTCAGTATTATAGATATTCTTAATAACGGAGTAATATGATATTCATTTCATTATACCCGATCCCATCCATACCCACCTCTATCTATAAAACGAACCAAATCGCTACAAGTTGCAATTTGGTTCTACAAACTCACTGGAGCTAGTGTGCCTTGTCGCGTAGGGGCGGGAGCGGTGTGGAGAGGAGTGGGGACGCTTGCGTCGCCCGTTGTCGCCCTCCGGTGAATCCTCGGACGCTTGCGTCGCCCGTTGCCGCCCTCCGGTGAATCCTCGGACTTCTCACTTCTTGCTCCAATCGAGCACGGCGGAGGAATCTTTTCTATGTCGCGTTGCCACTATCTCAGCCATGATCGCCAGCGCCATTTCTTCAGGTGATGTTGCGCCAATATTCAGCCCAATTGGCCCGTGGATGCGCCCGATTTGCTCTTCCGTTAATCCCTGTTTTTTTAGACGCTCATCACGCTCTTCTTTTGTTTTGCGGCTACCGACTGCTCCAACATAACCTACATTACGAGACAGCACCATCTTTAAGGTCGGCTCGTCGAATTTTGGATCGTGTGTTAACACTGCTACTACTGTAGAGGGATATAAGTCCATTCTTTCCAGGACCGCATCGGGCCATTCAACGATTAATTCGTCGGCAAGCGGAAACCGTTCTCGAGTGGCAAAGGCAGCACGTGCATCAACAACTACAACACGGTAATTCAGCGTCTTGGCAAAAGTGGTTAAAGGAATTGCTATATGTCCGGCTCCTACTATCACCAGGGTAGGAGGAGGCGGAAAACCCTCGATGAAGACATCAAATGCAAGCGCTCCTCTCGGCTCTTCAACAGCAAAGGTACGTGTCCCTGCATCTCCGGACCAGATGGCTCGCTCGGCGTCTTCAACCACCAGGGCATCGAGTGCAGCGTTACCTAAGCTGCCATGCGTGCTCTTATCAGGAAACACCATCATTTTTGCACCAACATATTCCTCCCCACGCACCACCGTCGCTAAAGCCACACCTTTTTCCTTGTTCAGCAGGTCCTTCAATTCTTCGTAGAGTCCGCTCATTACGTTCTCACCAATCCAACCGTTCAACAAACACGTGAATTGTGCCGCCGCAAGACAGCCCAATTTTCTCAAAATTTTCCTCTTCACTAATACCAAATTCAAGCATCTGCGGCTCCCCCGTCTCGATCACTTCCATCGCGGAATGCACAACCGCTGGCTCAACACACCCACCACTGACCGAGCCAGACAATTCTCCGCTTTCACTAACTGCCAGCTTCGCGCCCGGCCTTCGCGGCGCAGAACCATACATCGTCACCACCGTGGCAACGGCTACACGCTCGCCACGCTCACGCCATCGCTCTACATCAGGCAAAATGTCACGCATAGAATTTCTCCTTTCCAATGAATAAAAACCAACCAACATAAACCAACTCATCCATTGTATAGCCCCGCCCTCGCTCCCGCGTTCTCCTTCTAAACCCTCGGCTTACTCCATTCGGCCGCGGCCTTACGTTGTGCCGCAGCGCTCCGCATGGGCCGGCTATCGTCAATTGTCCCTAAAATATTTCCCAGGCTAATCAGACTATCCAGATTATGCGCAGGCAAAAAATTGTCAATATATGGTAAGGCGGTTTTCATGCCAATCGTCAAGGGTCGGTAATCGGGCGACCCCAACAACGGATTCAACCAGATTAGCCGGTGACAACTATGCTGCAAGCGATCCATCTGTACTTCCAACATACCTGGTTCGCCACGGTCCCAGCCATCGCTGATGATCAACACCACAGCCCCACGTCCCAATACCCTCTTGGACCACTTTTGATTAAAGTAGTATAGAGCGTCACCAATACGCGTTCCGCCCGACCAATCTTGCACCGTTTTGGATACATCACGTACTGCATCATCTACATCGCGCAGTTTGAGCTGGCGTGTTATCCGTGTCAACCTCGTTCCAAAGACAAACGCCTCGACGTTTATAAGACCATTCGAGATTGTATGAATAAAATGCAGCAGGAGCCTTGAGTACAAGCTCATCGAGCCACTGATATCACAAATTATCACTAATGGACGTGGCTTAAACTTGATCTCCCGCCACGTCAGTTCAAGCATTTCTGCCCCATACTTAAGGTTTCGGCGCACAATACGCCGCATATCAGGATATGAGCCACGCCTGGCTGGCCTTTTACGACGCGTTGGGCGTTGCCCAAGGTGCCAGCGCATCTCGGACATCAGTTTCTTCGCTTCCTGTACCTCATCCCACGTAAACGACTCGAAATCCTTCTTTCTCAGCATTTCTATTGCGCTGTAAGCCGTTCCCTGAGGAGCATCCGCTTCATCATCCTCATCATCTTTGAGGTGCTCTTCGACCCTGCGACGACGCTCACTCTCGCGCATCTCTGTTCGCAGGTCTTTACGCTCACTTGGCGTATTGAGATGTTCTGCCAATCGTTTGAGCTCAGAGGGAGGCAAACGCATCTTCTTCTCGTCTCGTTTGGCCGCTCCAGGCGTTTCGTCCCCCTTCTTATCCTGGCGATCTCGCATATACCAGTAGTACAGGTACATCTGATTGAAAAGAGGTTCCTGTTCATGTTTCGCCAGCAAGCTACACTTGAGCGTATCGTAAAATTCTTCCTTGTTGGTTATGTCAACATAATCCAGCGTCACCGCGAGATCGAGCATCTTGCGCGGTCCCACATCGATACCTACCTCCCACAGAATACGCCCAAACTCGGTCAAACGATAGAGCAGCCGCTCACCGCGCTCAATATCTAGTGGTTGTAACGGCTCCAAAGCAAAAAGATCGCCATTTTCCCCTGGCAATGCGTTCATTTTCAGGAAACTCCCTGTGCTTTCTTCAAGTACCTGGTCATTTCGTTCCCTCCAACCTTCAGCACATCGTCCTGGTACTTCAGCAGAGCGCCTAGCGTATCTCGTACTGGTCCCTCGACAAGCTCCATCTGATCGAGCGCAAGCAGGGAACTGATCCAATCAAGTGTCTCAGCGACACCCGGAGCTTTGAATAGATCAGCGCTGCGTAACTCACGTACAAAAGCGCACACCTGTTTGGCAAGTCGTTCAGGCGCCTCCGGCATGCGTGCCAGCACAATCGAATATTCCTTTTCCAATGTTGGGAAATCAATCCAATAGTATAGGCAGCGGCGGCGCAATGCATCATGAATCTCACGCGTGCGGTTCGACGTAATAATCACAATCGGCGGTTCTTTGGCCAATATCGTGCCAATCTCTGGAATGGTAATCTGGAAATCCGAAAGCAGTTCTAGCAGATAGGCTTCAAATTCTTCATCACTACGATCCAATTCATCGATCAACAAAACAGGAGCATGAGCGTTCGACGCATCAATTGCCTGGAGTAATGGGCGCTGTATCAGAAAATCAGGTCCAAAAATCTCCTTGAGTTCCTCTTGCCGGTTGATACCTCCCGCCTCCATCAGGCGAATGTGCAGCATCTGGCGTGTATAGTTCCACTCATACACAGCCGTGCTTACATCGATCCCCTCATAACACTGCAAGCGAATCAACTTTGTATCAAGCATAGCTGCTAGAACCTTGGCTATTTCGGTCTTACCCACCCCTGGCTCACCCTCCAATAAAAGCGGTTTACGTCTTTTTAGCGCCAGGAACACCGCCGTTGCCAGGCTGCGATCGGCTATATAACGTTGGGCAAACATTGCCCGCTGAACATCTTCAATTGTTGTCAACTGGTCCTGGTCCAACGAAGGCCTCCAATAAAAAACTAGTGCCTTGCAGCATATAAAAGTAATGTACTTTGTATTCTATGCTATCTTTTAGGAAGTTAGCAAGTTTAACCTGCGTATTCCTCATCCCAACTCCTCGAATATGCGCATGTGAGTTACTTAACAGAAAAAGTGTACATCATTTGACTGCAAAGAATATCAATTCCATATATTATTAAAACGAAAAAAGAAAGCCCGGCGGAACAATGAAACAAAATCGCATAACCCAAAAAGTCAGTTTTCCATCGTCTTAGTAGTGCTTAACCGGATTGGATTCGCAATGTATTGATTTAAGCTTTATGTAAAAAACGCAACTAAAAAAGACAGGGGGTAACTCAAATGTATACTAACTACGGTCAAAACGATTTGGCAAATACACATCGACGGGAACTTGAGTGTGAAGCAGAAAGGCAACGCCTGGCGGCTAGTGTTAGTGCTTCACCAAAGCGAAACATACTAAAACTCGCGATCAATAAACTGGGTGTCCTCTTGGTGGGGTTGGGCACTTCGATGAAACAGGTGGAGCGCGTAGAGCAAAGTCCTACGCCTGTCACAGGTAAGCTCTAAATAGAGAGATCAGGTTATAACGTGCGAGGTGAATTCTACCAAAATGCGGCAAGAGGGCCCCTGGCGCAGAGCCATGGGGATAAATTGCCGCCCGTCCGCAGGCGGTCTACATTGTTGACATACACTTTCTAATCTAATATAACTAGAAGCATGAAAACGTTTGAGTATCGCCTTTTCGTCACGAAGCAACAACAGGCCTTGCTCGTACACTGTTTGCGTGAGTCTCGCATCCTGTACAATGAGATGCTTGAGATCACGAAAGCACAGTATGCAGAGCAAGGCACATTCCCCAGCCAGTATGATTTGACGAAGCTATTTGTTGGACGAGGTGGAGAGCATGTACCTGCTACCACCGTACAGATGCTTGCTGACCGTCTCTCGAAGTCCCTCACACGTTTTCTTGCCCGTAAAGAGCTTGCGCTGAAAGGAGGCTTCCCACGCTTCAAGAAGGGCAACCAGTGGCACTCTATCCAACTGCGGCAGTATGGCAAAGATGGGTCTGTGCACGAGGACAAGAAGCACCTCGTTGTGCCCAAGAAGTTGGGTCACTTCCTGAAGATCAAGGTGCACCGCCCGCTAGAGGGCAAGCCGAAAACCGTCCATCTGGTCTTGCGTGCTGATGGACATTGGTATGCACTCATTGTCTGTGAGATGGAGCCAGGGACTGAGCATGAACCAACGACGTGCTCCCATCCTGAGATTGGTCTTGATGTGGGTTTGAAAGTGTTCCTGGCTGACTCGGAAGGGCATACGGTTGAGAACCCGCGCTTCTATCGTACGAGCGCCGCGACCTTGAGACGCAAGCAACGTACGCTATGCAGACGCAAGCAAGGCAGTCATCGACGCCGTAAAGCTGCCAAGAGCACCGCGCAAACGCATCTCAAGATTGCTCGTCAGCGTCGTGACTTTCACTATAAGACGGCGAAACACTACGCTGAACATTACCAGGTCATCGCTGTTGAGAAGCTTCCAATTCTCAACATGGTCCAGAATCATTCCCTGGCAAAGAGCATCATGGACGCCAGTTGGGGCGCATTTCTCGACATCCTCGAAGAAAAGGCTGAGAGAGCTGGTCATCGGGTGATCCGAGTCAATCCGCGCTTCACCTCCCAAAAATGCTTCACATGCGGTGAGCTTGTACAAAAGAGTTTGTCGGTACGTACTCACATTTGTCCTTTCTGCGGCTATGTGGCAGACCGCGATGTCAATGCAGCTCAGAATATTCTCACCGTTGCAAGGCCAGGGCATGGCCTTCAGGAGCCAACGTACACCGCTGGGTGCCGCGTTTCCTGAGAAGCCCCTGCGTTTACGCTTGGGGAGTTGTCACTAGCGGTTGTTCGAGTGCCAGAAGTCTCCGAACGTTGAGCCTAAAATGGCGCCAAGTATCCCCGCTATGAGCGCCAATGGAAGTGTGAGAAAGGTAGAAGACCAATTCTGCTCAAATATACTCACTCCTACTGGCAACGGTAGCAGAGCTGGGATGCTTACAACAGACTCAATGATTAAGGGTGGCAGTACCAAAGCAGACAAGGCAATCAAAGCACCAGGCAGCCATACGTTAGACAGTACGTCAGTCTTGTCTTTACCATGCTGGTGCTTCCAGAACGCAATGCCATCAACAATCAATGCAGAGACTATGAAGACAAGTGGCAGGAGAGCAAGTGTGACATTAAAGACAGGTGTACGACCTGGAAGATTTGGAAAACGGTAATGAAGCCCGAGTCGCGTTACCATGATACGTATCGCCACTGGCACAAAGGACATTGTATATAACGTTTCAATCCAGAGGAGCAGAGCTGTCAAAGTAGCACTGCCGGGTTTACGCGTAAACTTCACCGCGGCCGTTAAACTGAAAGCGGCTGCAAAAGCTAGCGGAAGCGGGTACGTGATAAATTGTAGCGAACCGAGCGTGACAGGGATGAAAGCCGTAATCGCAGGTATCGTCAGATTCATGTAAGCTGAGAGAATTACAAGCGTTCCCCATTCGAGACCAGTTAGCCCCAGGAAACGACGTGATG
>WNFD01014257.1_pt1 | contig 18623 bp, 13 predicted proteins | sample 5400491 | NCBI WGS metagenome assembly WNFD01 (sample SAMN13153343, study PRJNA577476) | soil metagenome | isolation source: 120 cm saprolite under Douglas fir tree site 2 hole 2 replicate 2 | place: USA:California | collected 2015-04-18 | reverse complement strand
CTGGCGTGCCATTCGCATCGGGCCACAAGGTCTTGTTCCTCTTCCCGCTTTACGTATTGGCTGCTCGCCTCACGCACTCACGATGGGGAGGCACGGTCGCCGGCTCGATCATGGGAGTGATCGCATTCCTGCAGGGGGATGGACGCTTTGGCGTGTTGGAAATTCTCAAGCACGTGACGCCAGGGCTGGTCATCGACTTGGCAGATCCGTTTGTCCGCCGACTGCCCGCATGGGCATTGGGATATTCCATCCTCGGGTTGGCGGCCGCCGTCGCCAGAACGACGACAGAATTCGCGGTCGTTTCTCTATTGGGCTCGCGGGCCGAAGTGTATATCTTTCCCGCTGCCAGACTGATTCCCAACCTCTTGGCGGGCTTCCTCAGCGGGTTCGTGACGATGTTCGTCCTTCGAGCCTTTGGACCGTCAAGTCGGCCGAACGCCGGGGACGCCGAAACAAAGACGGTCGCTGCAGTTCGGGCGGTCGGCGACCAGCCTCGACGTGCCGCCCCTCCGCCAACGGATGCGCAGGCGCCTTACCCTTCCGAACCAAGCCCCGCGAGGCCGCAGCGGTCCGATGGACCATCCTCCGGGCGGTGACTATAATCACCACTTGAATATCAACTCGCAAGTTGAGGGGAGCAAACAGCAAATGACCCCCCACGTGATTGAGGCAAACGCGCGGCCGCTGACGGCCCTCGCAACGCTGACACGGCGCATTAGCTACTTGCTCTTGCTGGTGGTAATTGGTGCCGCGGTGCAGTCCTGCGGAAAGGAGCGCGCCACCTTGAGGGGCCACTCGCTGGCCCTCGCCAGCGTCGCGTATTCACGCGATGGCAAGTACTTGGCCACCGGCAGCTACGACAAGACCGCAAAAGTCTGGGACACGAACACAAACCGGGAACTGATCACCCTGGTGGGGCACCAAGGCACCGTGGAAGCCGTCGCATTCTCTCCCGATGGAACAAAATTGGCGACTGGCAGCTATGACGGCACTGTCAAACTCTGGGATTGGGCCGTAGGCAAGGAGGTGGCGACATTCAAGGGCCACACCAACATGATCCGGTCCCTGGCGTATTCGCCCAACGGCAGGACTATAGCGTCCGGCAGTCATGACAACACGGTCAAGCTTTGGGACGTGGCGACTGGCCAAGAACGGGCGACGCTTCGGCACAGCGGCGCGGTCCGATCCTTAGCGTTCAGCCACGACGGCAAGATGCTTGCCTCCGGGAGTAATGACTACACGGTAAAGTTCTGGGACGTGGCGACCGGGGCGGAACAGGCAACGCTGCGCGGGCACGAGCATGGCGTCCGGGGCCTAGCCTTTTCTTCAGACGACAAGACCTTGGTCACAGGCAGCATGGACACCACGGTCCGGCTCTGGGACGTCGCCTCGCGTGAGGAGAAGATGACCCTCGAGGGGACCGCAAGCGAGGTGCTGTCTGTGGCGATATCTCCGGATGGCAAACTGGTGGCCGCCGGCAGCGTCGACAATACATTGAAATTGTGGGACGCCGACAGTGGCGAAGAGCTGGCCAGCCTTGAAAACGTTGGCGACCGGGTTCGCGGTGTGGCCTTCTCCCCCGATGGCAAGACGCTCGCCACTGCCACTATGGACCACTTGGCAAGGCTTTGGGGCGCGGCCGACTTGCTGAAGACTGGGATTCAAGAACCGCCTCAAGCGTCCAAGGGCGAGGAACGGGCATCGTTCAAGGGCCACAAAGCTTACGTGACGTCCGTCGCTTTGACTCCCGACGACAAGATCCTGGCCTCGGGCAGTCATGATCGCACAGCCAAGTTGTGGAATGTCGCGACCGGCAAAGAGCTGGCGACATTGGAGGGACACGGCGGAGCTATCGTCACGGTCGGCCTCTCGCCCGACGGTAGGATTTTGGCTACAGGTTCCTATGACCGGACCGTGAAATTGTGGGAGATTCCGTCCGGCCGGGAGCTACTTACTCTCAAAGGCCACAGTAACATCGTGCGGGCGGTGGCTTACGCCCCGGACGGCCGTACCGTCGCTTCGGGAGGATACGATCAAACGGTCAAGATTTGGGACCCGGCAACTGGCAAGGAGCTGGCGACCCTTGCCGGGCATACCGGCGGCGTCAAAGCGCTGGCGTATTCGCCTGACAGTCGCTTGCTGGCCTCCGGGAGCATCGATGGGACCATCAAGCTGTGGGATCTGAAGACCTTCAAAGATACGGCCACCATCGATGTCCACACGGGGCCGGTCCACTCGGTCGCGTTTTCTCCTGACGGCAAACTGCTTGCCTCCGCCGGCTTCAGTAACGACGTCCAGTTGTGGGCCGTCGCCACGATACAGGAGCTAACTCCATTCAAGGGCCACACGCGATGGGTCCGGTTCTGCGCCTTCTCGCCCGACGGCCGGATATTGGCCTCGGGGGGACTCGACGAGTCGGTCCGCCTTTGGGACGTCGCGACCCATGAGCAGATTGCCGCGCTCAACGGCCACCAGCGTCGAATTCACTTTGTCACGTTCTCGCACGACGGCCAGCTAGTGGCGACAGCCGGTATGGATCGGACCGTAAAGATATGGGACACGCCAAAGATTGACGAAGCGCGTCTCGGCACAAAGCCAATCCCAGCGGCCGCCAGCTCGGAGGGCCAGTCAGGAGTTCTGCGCTGACAACGCGTCGCAGATGCGACGTGTCGACAGATCGCGAAGCACTGCTATCAAACGGAATATGGTCCGCGGCCAGCCAGCGGTTAGTGACCACCTGCGAGCCGTCGATAATGTGGCAGATTTTTAGTCCCGGAAGCCTTTTTACGCCGTTCGCAAAGAAAACCGCTCTGCGTTGGATGCGCAGACTGCGGCCAGTGCCGACTATTGTTTTCGCGTGTGTCCTACTGGTGGGCGCCGCTTGGCTGATTGTCGACCGCAGCCAGCAAGCCTCGCGGCGCGCCGCACCACGGTTTGGGGGCAACGCCCCGGTCCCCGTGCTTGCCGAGCAGGCGACTGTCGGCGACGTACCAAAATACCTGGATGGCGTCGGCACTATCCGGGCGCTCAACATGGTCACAATTCGTAGCCAGGTGGACGGTACCATCGTACGTATCAATTTCCGGGAAGGTCAGGATGTCAAGGCCGGTGACGTTCTGGCGCAGATCGATCCGCGAACGTATCAGGCGCAACTCGACCAGACGGTCGCGAAAAAGGCACTAGACGAAGCGCAGCTCGGCAATGCGAAGGTCGACCTTGAGCGCTACGCCAATTTGGTCAAGGCCACTGCGGTGGCCCGGCAACAGTACGATACGCAACGTGCCGTCGTCGCCCAATTCGAAGCGCAGGTGAAGCTTGACGAGGGCGCGATCGACAACGCCAAGACCTTGCTTGAGTATTGTACGATCGTGTCTCCTCTCGACGGGCGGCTCGGCATCCGTCTGATCGATGAGGGCAATCTCGTGCGTGCCGCCAATGCGACTGGAATAGTGGTAATAACGCAAATCCAGCCGATCGCCGTAATCTTTACCTTGCCCCAGCAGCAGCTCCCGCAGGTCAACAAAGCGTTTAACAAGGAGAGTCTGGTTGCAGACGCGCTCGACGCCGTCGCCAAGACCGTGCTCGGTCGCGGCAAGCTGGTGGTCGTCAACAATCAGGTCGACCAGACCACCGGCACTGTTCAGCTCAAGGCCGAGTTTCCGAATCCTGACCTTCGGCTTTGGCCCGGGCAGTTCGTCACTGTCCGGTTGCTGATCGATACGCTCCATGATGTCGTCACCGTGCCGGCGGCCGCAGTGCAGCAGGGTCCCTCCGGCACTTTCGTCTACGTACTACAGAATGATAGTACGGTCGCGGTACGCTCCGTGGCAGTGACGCAGCGAGACGAGAGCCGTGCCGTCATCTCCGAGGGCGTCGCGCCGTCAGATCGCGTGATCACCTCGGGGTTCGCCCAGCTTTCCGCTGGACGAAAGGTAGCGGTGGCGGGCAACGGCTCTTCCTCGGCGCCCGGGGGACGAACGGAGAGCGACAGCGCGCGCTCCGACCGCGGTCAGCCCGGACGCAATGGCCGTGAGGACAAATCCCGCGCTACGCAGGGCGCCGCGAGCAGTGCCCCATGAATGTGTCGGCCAGCGTTTCGGCGCCTTTTATCGGCCGCCCCATTGCGACCTCGCTGCTTGGTATCGCGGTGCTGCTCGGCGGTGCGCTAGGCTACTGGCTGCTACCGGTCTCGGCTCTACCCCAGGTCGACTTTCCTACCATCCAGATTACCACCCAGCTTCCGGGTGCCAGCCCCGACACCACCGCGTCGCTGATCACGGCGCCGCTCGAACGGCAATTCGGCCAGATCGCCTCACTCGCCACAATGACCTCGACAAGCTCTTACGGCCTCAGCGAGATCACCCTTCAGTTCGACCTCGACCGTGACATCGACGCGGCTGCCCAAGACGTGCAGGCCGCCATCAACGCCGCCGCCTCGGTTCTGCCTAAGAGCCTGCCCTACCCGCCCACCTACTCGAAGGTGAACCCGGCTGACACACCGATCATGACGCTCGCGCTCACGTCCGGGACAGTGTCGCTGCGCGAACTGAGCGATGTCGCCGACACGCTGTTGGCGCAGCGGCTCGCCGAGGTGACCGGCGTCGGCCACGTCGCAGTTCAGGGCCGCATCCGGCCAGCGGTTCGCATCCAGGCCGATTTCGCGCGGCTCGCCGCCTACGGGCTTGCGCTCGAAGACCTTCGGATCGCCATCACCTTCGCCAATGTTGCGGGTCCCAAAGGATTGTTCGACGGCGCGCACCAGTCTTTTATCATCGGAGCAAACGATCAGATTACGACTGCCGATGCCTATCGGTCCGTTGTTGTGGCCTACCGCAACGGCGCGCCCGTATTGCTTGGCGACGTGGCCCAAGTGGTCGATGGGCTCGAGAACGACAAGGTCGGCGCTTCGTACCGCGGCTCACCGGCAGTGATTGTCGATGTTCAGCGCCAGCCAGGCGCCAACGTCATCCAGACCGTCCAGCGCCTGCTCGCCGAGCTGCCGCGGTTACAAAGTGCCATGCCGGCGGGTGCCACACTTACGGTCGTCAACGACCGCACCGGCACCATCCGAGCCGCGGTCCGCGACGTACAGTTCACGCTTGTGCTCGCGGCGGGCCTCGTGGTGCTGGTCGTTCTGATGTTCTTGCGCAGCTTCGCGACCTTCGGCATCATGTGGTTTTGTGCATTCAGCCTCGACAATCTTTCGCTGATGGCGCTCACCATCGGTACCGGCTTCGTGATCGACGATTCCATCGTGATGATCGAGAACATCGTCCGGCACATGGAGCAAGGCGACACGCCGCTTGACGCCGCGCTGCGGGGCGCCGGGGAGATCGGATTCACGGTGATTTCTCTCACCTTGTCGTTGATCGCCGTGTTCATCCCGCTGCTGTTCATGACTGGCCTTGTGGGCCGCATGTTCCGCGAGTTCGCGCTGACGCTGACCATAGCCGTCGTGGTCTCCGCCGTCGTCTCGCTGACGCTCACGCCGATGATGTGCAGCCGCCTACTTCGCAATGCACGCGGCCGCAGCAATCGCCTCACGACGTGGTTCAACGACCGCGTCGACTATATCGTCGAAGGCTATCGTCGATCGCTCGAATGGGTGCTGCACCATCAGTTGATGACGCTCGTCACCACGGCGATGACTCTGGCCGCGACCATCGCCCTCTACGTCGTCATCCCGAAAGGCTTCCTGCCGCTCCAGGACACCGGTCTCATTACCGCGGTGACCGAGGCCGGGCCCGAAGTGTCGTTTGCCGAGATGACGCGGCTCCAAGACCTCGTCGTCCAGGCCATCGAGCGGGATGAAGACGTCACCGGCACCGTCTCGGTGATCGGCGTGAGCACACTCAACCGCACACCCAATGCGGGGCATCTCGGCATCACGTTGCGACCGCGTGACGAGCGTACAGCCTCAGTCGGCGATATCATCGAACGGCTACACCACGCCATCGAAGCGATTCCTGGCATGACCGTATACTTGCAGCCCATCCAGGACATTCAAATCGGCGCGCGGTCGAGCCGCGCCCAATACCAGTACACGCTCACCGGGACCGATGCCCGAGCGGTCGCAGACTGGTCTGCGAAGCTCGCCGAGCGGCTTCGGTCGGAGCGATCGCTACGCGAGGTTGCGTCCGAATCTCAGGATGGAGGATTGCGGACCTTCATCAATGTTGACCGCGAAACGGCGGGTCGGCTAGGCGTGTCCATGCAAGTGATCAGCGATACTTTGAACGACGCATTCGGGCAGCGGCAGATCTCGACCATCTATACGCAGACGAACCAGTATCGCGTCGTTCTCGAAGCCTTGCCTGTGTACCAGCGTGACCCGAGCTCGCTGTCGCTACTGTTCCTTCCGTCGACCAACGGCTCACAAATTCCGGTCGGCGCCTTCACCACGATCGAACACGCGACCGCGCCGCTCACAATCAGTCACCAAGCACAGTTTCCCGCGGCAACGATCAGCTTCAATCTCGCATCTGACGCCGCCCTAAGCGCAGCTGTCACGGCGATCGGGAGGGCTGAGCGCTCAATCGGCATACCGCCTTCGATCGTCGGGGGCTACTCGGGCGACGCCGCTGAATTCTCGCGCTCGCTCGGCAGCGAACCGTGGCTGATCCTCGCAGCTGCGGCGACGATCTACATCGTCCTCGGCGTGCTTTACGAGAGTTTCATCCATCCGCTCACCATTCTGTCCACCTTGCCCTCGGCCGGTGTCGGTGCACTCATCGCCCTGATGCTCGCCGGCGAGCCTCTCTCGGTCGTGGCGCTGATCGGTGTAGTGCTCTTGATGGGCATCGTTAAGAAGAACGCGATCATAATGATCGACTTCGCGCTCGAGGCGGAGCGCAACGAGGGGCTTTCCCCGCGCGCGTCGATCGTCAAGGCCTCGATGCTGCGCTTCCGTCCAATCATGATGACGACACTTGCCGCGTTGTTCGGGGCGCTTCCGCTCGCGCTCGAGCACGGTACCGGCTCGGAGCTGCGCTTTCCGCTCGGCATCACCATTATCGGCGGTCTGTTGCTTAGCCAGCTGCTCACCCTCTACACGACGCCGGTGATCTATCTCGCCATGGACCGGCTGCGGATGCGATGAGCGCGGCCGAGCGGTCATTCAACGCCGGGCGCGGGGTCTTGCCGCTTGAAGATGTACGTTGCCCGGCTCGGTGAACGCGTCCCCCCGTTCGAGGCGGCGCCGACCGGCGCTCCCCTCACCTTCACCTGCCGACGACAGAAATAACGCGCTCAGCTCATTGCCGCCGCGCCATAGCAAGCTGCCTACGCAGGTCGACTCGAGTTTCGCGGTTGCCGCCGGGCGGCGGTGACCAGGTCAGTCGCATACCCTTTGGGGGCCGAGGCCGGACCCAGGGATGCGGACGATTCGACAGCGCGGGACGCGTTCGCAGACTCGTTGCGGTCCCAAGCCGGAACCGGGGACGCGCACGATCCGACAACGAATCCCTGGGCCACCACCGGTGCCAGTCCCGGAGCCTGGACCGTATTGGACCAGCAGGACATCGCCATCGGGCGCGCTGGGAGCAATCGCCAAGAGTGCGGGACGCTGATGGGCTTCGCTCGCCGTTGCGAGCGCTGTCCCAACCGCCAGCGCGGTCGAAAGGACGAGTACAGGCATTTTTAGCATTTGCGTCCTCCTTCACTTGCGACGTGGCCCGAATGCTATCCGTGCGCCCACCATCGCTCCACCGAGCACGGCGGAACTTACATAGACTGGCGCGCGATGTAAATCGCCGCTCGATTGCTCCACTCCAGTCGAAACCCGATATAGATCGACCATACGTGCGTCCGATCGGAGAAGGGAGCTACATGAAAATGAATGGCGTGCGGGGCCGGAACGCATCACTGCCCTTCGAGCCAATTCGCCTGTGCTCAGATGAAACGGATGCCGCAGGGGCAGGCATCTGAACTAGCCGGAGAGTGACCGCATGTCGTCCGGAAGCCACAGCAGGGTCTTCGATATGAGTACGTTGACGATGTGATGCCCAGCGTTCGGACCGATGACGAGACTGCCGTCAGCATCCAAAATACAGTAGCGAAAGCGCTCGAAAAAGGACTGAATAAAATGGTCCTAAGACCATTAAATAAACGATCGCGATCCGGCCGCCGGCCCTTGGCTGCCCGGCGGTGGCGGACGCGCTGGCTGCCGTCCTAGACGCTGCGGCGGCGAGGTTCTTGTCAATGCCCGCCTCCGCGAGCGTACCGGGCGGCATGCTCTCTGGCGGCGTTTACCGCCAAGCAGGCCGCCCAGCAAGCCCCTACAGCGCGCGTCGGCGCCGGGAGGCACCGGCCGGCCAGCGAACGCGCACGGGCGGCGCGCTGGCGAAGCCCGCGGGGGCAGCCCTCAGAACACGTCAATAGAGAAGGTTACAGTTCCTTCCAACTTTACCGTATCATCTCGACTTCCAGTGTAGCGAACCGTCATAGAATCTTTGCCAGTGAAGCCTGGTTTTGGCTCATAACGGATGCTCCCATCGTTACCGGTTACGGCTACACCGTTACGCGGACCTTCAACGATTTGCGCGGAAGATATCGTCGTAACGGCCGCATAAGTGTCTAATATGTAAAGCACGCGGCATGCCGAACCGGCTGGAGCTGCGAACCATCCTTGAAAGTGGTGTTCCCATGATATTCTCCATTGCGCTCTACAACGTTGCTCCTGGGCATCTGCCGCAGTGGCTAAGACGAGCGTAGCTAGGGCTCCCATTGTGAAGCCAACCATGGTCTTCATCTCGCTTCCCTCCATGTTTTTCTTGGCAAATGGATATACTGACGCCAATGCTATGTCCCGTTATCGGGCACAATTGAATGCCGATGCGTTTGCGACGGTTGTGCAGTGCGCGCGCCGGTCTCGTCAATGTAAACTTTCACTGTGTCTGGCGGGACCGCGAAATGCAGGGAAGAAATATCCAGCGACTCCAGATCTCTTCCGAGCCATGAACCATAGCCGCCACTCGACCGCGCCTGTGGCGAGATGCGAGCTGGCGAACTGCTCACCTCGTTTACCCCATTGCAGCCAAGTACTTTGGGTAAATTTCCTTGAATGGTCCGGCCTCGCGAATCTCGCCGTGGTGGAGCCACACGATCTTACTACACAGACTCTCCATGATCGTTGGATCATGTGTTGCAAGCACGAGGATCTTCACGCGCGGCAGCAGCTCCGATAAACGGGCTTGCGCCTTTGCGATGAAGCCTGCGTCTCCGGCTCCGATCATCTCGTCCATGATGATAATATCGGGTTCAATTGATGTCGAAATGGCGAACGCCAGGCGTAGGAACATCCCAGAAGAGTAGGTGCGCACGGGTAGCTGTAAGAAGTCACCCAGTTCAGAAAACTCCTGTATAGTGGGCGAAAGACGACGGGCCTCCTCAAACGTGAGACCCATGAATACGCAGCGGAAAATAATGTTCTGCAGACCGGTCGCCTCAAGGTCCATGCCCAGGGTGAGGTCGGCGAAGGAAGTAAGCCGTCCATCCACTTTGACCGCTCCGCCCGACGGATCATAGACGCCAGCGAGTACACGAAGAAGTGTCGTTTTGCCGGCGCCATTGTGGCCAATTATGCCGACGCGGTCCCCATCGCGTAGAGTGAGATTTACACGCTTGAGGGCGCGTACGACCACCGCTTTCTTATGTTCCGCAAGCTTGCCGCCAAGCGCGCCAAAGACATGGAGCTGAAGCGAGCGCGAGCTCGCATTGTGCACGGGAAATTCTACTGTAACATCGGAAAGGGTAATGCTCGCCATTTTCGGATCATAACCAGTAGACGAGGCGGCGGCAAAATCTACCAACGAAGGGAAGAGCGCAAGCCGAGGTTCCGAGTACTATGCCGCACGCCGTCAGCCACACGCCGCAGGGCAGCGGGCGGCCAAGCAACGGATCTCTGACGACAGCAAGGAGAGGCGCGAAAGGATTGTAACTCACCAAGTAATGTGCTTGAGGCGGAAGGAACTCAGGTTTCCAGATGACGGGCGTAACAAAAAACGCGACCTGCAGAACAGTGGACACAATCTGCGCGATATCGCGAAAACGAGTGCATAAGATTGCAAGAGCGTAACCGATGAAAAGGCACCATGCGATAACGAGGGAGAGACCAACGACACTCAGGAGCGAGTAGGTTGTCACGGAGTCTCCAAGAAAAATGACTATAAAAATCGGAAACACCATGTTCAAGAGAAACGTCGCTACGTTCTTGTATAGAACCGAGTAAATGATCGTAGACGCAGGCATGTACTGATTGAGGAAGTACTGACTGGATTGCGGAAATGCCGTGGTGGCATCGTTGAGGACAGCCGCCAAGAATTGCCAGACGGTCACGCTGATGGCAATAAATGGCAATATGTCGTGAACCGGCTCTTTCCACAGAAGCGCCCATGCTAATCCTGTGATTGACACCGAAAGGGCGCTCGATAGCATGATCCACAGCTGTCCCAGCCGGGCGCGTGCGAATCGTCTGCGCATTTCGGCTGAGCCAATTAGGTACCACAACCTCCACCGGTGTGCGCCCGCGACAAGATCACGGACTGCGGTTCCGGCGCTTCGGCCGAGTATCGTAGCGTATCGGTCAAGGCTGATCAGGAGGGGCATACGACGATGCTCAGCCCGCGACAATGGCGCCGAAAAGCCCGCCACTCATGATCTGGTCTTCGTGCATCGTCGTCATATGCTCGAAAAAGGCCTCTTCGGTGCACTCCTCGATGATGACACGGCGACATGGCAGGTCACGCCGGGTACGCGGAACGGCTCGCATTCAGGCCCGACAGTGGTGTTCGTAGATGGGACGATGATTCAACCCGCTCTCGGTATCCCAAAATATCGAGCACGCAACGCACTCCCAAGTCAATTCGGCTTTCGCAGGTATTGCGCAGAAGTCACACCTGCTTTCGTGCCTACTCGGGTGGGAGCCATATCGGGCCGCTGCCCATCCGGATCGCTCCCGAAATCGGATGATATCCTCGGGCTGATGATATCCTCGGGCTCGACCATAAGGGCGCCATGGCTTATAATCTCGGCCCAGTGACCATAGGGGGGCGCATGAATTGTGGCTATCAACCGACAAACTGGGGTGAATGGCCCAAATGGAACGGAGATTCCGAATTTCGGACTGCGCGGTTCAAATTCTCGTGCAGTACGACCGATTACTCCGGAAAAACGAACTCCGATGTCGTCACGTTGTTAAAAAACCGTGAATTGCTGGAAATCTATCGCGACTTAACGATTGGCGGCCAAATGCAATTGATCTTAGAGCTCGGTTTCTTCCAAGGCGGGATGCCTTTATTCCTAGCTGACATGATTGCTCCTAAGAATGTCCTTGCAATTGACGGATGCCAACCATCGGACCGTCTGAAGTCGCTTGTCGAAGGAAGTCGCCTGTCGTCGATCATCGAACTTGTCGGCGGCATTGACCAAGCGGATACAAGAAAAATCAGATCCATCGTGGACGATAGATTTGGCGCAGAACCGCTCGACATGATCATTGACGATTGCTCGCACTGGTATCCGCAAACCAAGGCTTGCTTCGAAGCGCTATTCGGTTATCTGCGGCCAGGCGGAAAGTACATAATCGAAGATTGGGGCTGGACGCATTGGCCCAGCGCACCATGGCAGACGACGGATAGCCCCTTTCACGGAAAGGAATCGATGACGAACCTTGTGTTCGAACTGATCATGGCGCTCGGCAGTGACCACACCAAGATAGCGAGAGTGGATTTCAGGCATTGGGCCTTGGTCGTGGTAACGAGAGGGGAAGCCTTGCCGCACAAAGCGCCAATCGATTTACGCGAAATGACGAAGATTGCCCCCGGACAGCAAATTTCGTGGCTAAAGAGGCGCCGCACTTGGCGTTCTGCTTTAGGCTTTAGGCCGACCTGATGAGCCGCCCTGCCGGAAAGGCCGGGAACTAGCCACCAGAGAATGAGACCCGTTGTGAAAGCGGAGCGGAGGCGGTATCGAGCACGCAACCCACTTCCAAATCAATTCCGCTTTCGCAGGGATTACGCAGAAGCTACACGCCTGCTTTCGTGCTCGCAAGCATCTCTCTTCCGGCGTGAGCACGCCGGGCTAGTGGTGTCGGGCACACCGATCGCGGTGCACTGGCAATGCACGCGCCGTATCTCGAGCTCGCCTGGTCACGCTGCTTCGCGCACCTGCGGCCATCGCGTTACCCTGGAGCGCTTCCCATTTTGGAAGGGCTCGTGATCGGGCCGTTCGCTCGCTTGCGAGTTGTACTAGACGTAGGTGAGGGCTGAGCCCTGCAGGCCTGCCGTACGGTAAAGACCTTTGCCCTTACAACCCGGATACGTCGCCGGTGCGGCAATTCCGTTTTCCGGCAAACGTCGTGGCTTCGTGTATGTCGAGACCGCATACCTCCCTCATGGGCCCGCCATTCAGCTTGTGCCACGGCGCTGTTTACGATAATGCTCAAGTGCTCCGCCTTACCCGATCACGAGGACGAGACCGAAGACGATCGCCGCGATGCCAAACCCGAGCCGTAAATTGATCGGCTCGTCAAATAGCCATCCGCCGAGCATTGGCGTGATCGCGAAGGCGAGCGCGACGAAGGGATAGGCGCGCGACAACGGGGTGAAGGTCAGAATCCAAACCCAGCGGATGGCGAGCGCGCAATAGAACGCAAAGGCGACGAAAAAGTAGGTATTTCCCAACAAACGTTGTTCCCCTACCGCGGCGCTTGCCGGGAAGCGTTGCGCAGCCAATTTGAATAGCACCTGTCCGCCAGCCATGCCGACCGCATAGGTACCCAGCAACACGACCTGAGCAAGTGTGAGACGATCATTGGTCATGAGAACGGCTTTCGCAGCACGACGCGCATGGCATCGAACAGGTTGAGCGGCAATCCGGCGCTGGCAGCCGGACTGAAACGCGCACGGAAAGATGGAGCATGAGCCGGAGCTGAAGCACGATAAGCGAGGGCGGTACGATCTTCCAGGGCGATCTACGCGTTCGACCCTCAGGCCGAGCGACGCCGCCAGGCGAATGATGCTCTCGCGGCCAAAGAACCACAGGTGTTGCGGCGGCGTCATAAGCCTCCAAAATCGCGGAAGAAAGCGCCACGCTCCCTATGTGGGGGACAGCGTGTTCGCCACCAAGGCCGGCATCCGCGCATCGCCGAATGGTCCGCCAGATCCGGACCGAGTTCGTAACACAATGTGAGCTTGAGATCCGAGGTGATCAACCAAGCGAACCTCTGCAGAAGAGTCGAAAGCGGGTAGGCGATGTCAAAATCGGGGACTGACCCTTGCCTCCAGGATCAGCTTGCGGGATGTCCTGAAAACATCAAGGCGGAGTGACGCTGCAGGGCAGCAACGGGTCACGGGCTGCCTTCGCGACTACGTTAGCACCACGACCGGTGTCCCCTGATAGCTGCCGACTTGCTGGACCGCCCAAGTCGGCAGAGTCGGCCGAGTAGGCCCGGGGAATTTCACCCCGAGCCCCTCACAGAACCGTACGTGAACCTCTCGATTCATACGGCTCGTGCCACCGCACGAAGGCTGCCGCCTTCCGTCGAGTATCGGGCTCCTCCCGCTGCCGGTTGACCCGACATCAGTTGACCCGATCCAACGGCGATGACCTGCCCCCTTTGCTCCACGGGCATTACCCCGCTTCGACGCTACTACAAGGCAGTCCGCCCCTAGCCGGCGCATCGGTACTTTCAGCCTCGCGGTTGGAGCCGCTTGTGCTTTTTCCCTTGGCATCGCCGTGTAGGTTCTCACGTTCCGTACAAGAGCCAGATTGAGCTTCGCGCCGCCTCCATGCCGGATGCCGCTTGGGCAGTCTCAGTGCATCCCCCAAGCTGATCCCGGAGGATTGGCCACCCCCCGGTTTTGACATCGTCTAATCCGCTTTCGACACGTCATCAGCGGTTCACTTGCGTTCGCCTCTCTCAACCATGCCTGCCGGGATCTTGTCCCGACGTTTCCGCAACGTTCACCACCATCGCTTTTGACGACAGCAGCTTGCGGTGGCTTGAGATCAGCACCTGATTGCCGAACTCGAAGGGCCTTCCTTCATCTCTCGCACAGCTACGCATCGCCGTGTGGACCGGCGTTACTCGTGACACAAGGCCAATTCCGGAAGTCGCCGACCCTTGCAGGGACATGGGAAGTCGTCTAACTTCGGAGTTGCCTTCGGGATATGCAAAACTAGAGCATTAACGCCAATATCAATCCCATTTGCTGGCAAGCATTGCAAAACTAAGCTTTGAAAGGGCTGTCACGCTCACCCATAGCATCGCGGGAAGAGCGGCAGGTCATGCCAGACGATCGCGGACACACTTTTTTCAGTGCCCCATTCGGACGATGCCGCGTGAGAGTTGCAATTCACGGAGCGAGGCGTAGCCATGACCCACCTGGACATAACGGTCGGCTCGCACGCGAGCCAAGCCCTTCCAATAATCCGGAAGATCGGGATGGCAGACCTCAAGGACGCGCTGGCTAGGCATAGAAGATTTCTGGGCGGTCCCAACCCACGCAATTTTTCTCAGCATCATCTATCCGGTCGCTGCACTTGTGCTAGCCCAATTGACTCTGAATAACCTATTGCACTTGTTCTTTCCGCTCGCAGCCGGCTTCGCTCTGATCGGTCCCGTTGCCGCCCTCGGTCTTTATGAATTGAGCCGGCGGCGGGAGCTAGGTCTTGACCTCTCATGGACGCATGCCTTTGACGTGCGCCATTCGGCGTCGATCGGCGGCATCCTCGCACTGGGCATGTTGTTGGCAGTCATCTTCCTTGTCTGGGTGGCTACATCTCAAGCGATCTACGTTGCGAACTTCGGCTATGCGCCGCCAGAGTCGATTCCGAATTTCCTCCGCCAAATCGTCACTACACGTGAGGGTTGGACTCTCATCGTCGTCGGCAATGGCGTCGGCTTTCTGTTCGCCGTCTTGGTGTTGATGATGTGCATTGTGTCATTCCCGCTGCTGCTCGATCGCGACGTCGGTGCGGCAGTTGCGATCCTGACATCCATCAGAGTGGTGCTCAGGAATCGTGTGACGATGGCCATGTGGGGATTAATTGTCGCGGGACTCCTGTTGATCGGCTCGCTCCCGCTGTTCATCGGACTTGCGGTTGTGTTGCCGATGCTCGGGCATTCGACCTGGCACCTCTATCGCAAGTTGGTGGAGCCAGACGCAAGCCCTCGACAAGAAGAGCCCATTGCGCCGAACCGCCGGCGCCGACGCTACGCAGCACAGTTTCCGGCCGCTCTATTCGCGGGGGAGGACGAGCCGTAGCTACCTCCTCGGCGCGCTCCTTGCTATTTTACCAGGTGACTACGAGCGATCCCGTCATCATTTGGACGTTGTAGTTCGGATTGTAATATCCGAGCCAAATCCCGTTTGTGAGACCTGGTATGTCGGTAAACGGCGCGAGCGGATCGTTTTGCCAATTGCTGTCGGAATTGCGCTCCCAAGTATAACGTATCCGAGCTTTGATATCACCTTTCCACCCTATTTGACGCACAATGTCGGGGTCGAACCTATATGTCGCCGTCGCGTCGAATCGTTGGAACAACGTGCTATCATTCGGGAATTGACCTTGACAGTTAGAACATGCGCTATTGGGCGCTCCGGTCAACATCCGCTGCTGGTCGACGCCGATCGAGGCCGAGTAGCGAAAATCAAAGTCAAGCTTGCCCGGTATCGCTGTATAATTCGCTACGGCCGTCAGGGTATTTACGTGCTCCTTGTCAGAGGTGGTTATCATATAGTTTGGTGGACCTGGAGCACTGATACCGGCGTTGTTTGTCCAGTTGTATAGGACTTGGTTGTAGTACTCCCAGTAGTAGGAAACTGCGATCGATAAATCGCGACTGACCTTGTACCCAACGTCAACACCCCAGCTCGTTGAGCGGTTGTCGTTCACGCCTTCCTGGTTAACTGGATTCAGGCCATAATAGTCATCCTGGTATCTCAAAGTCGGGGTAATAGTGACGCCAGGAAATGCGACAATATCGAAAAACAGGTCAGCCTTCGTGCGCTGGCGATTGTCAAACATGAATTGCCGATAGGCCGGTGCATAAAACCAAGTATTGTTAGTCGTCGGTGGAAATCCGGACACCACTGGAAATTGAATGGATTTCACGAAGGCGTTGTAGTCATAAGTGTCATAGCGGCGATCAGCGTAGGAACCGCTGGAGCGCGCAGTGAACCAACTCGTTGGTTTCCAATCAGCCGATAGCCTTACGGAATTTTCGTTTGTGACATTGACGTCTGCTTGCACATAATTGTACCGTTCATCCATAACCGCTCGTGAAATTCCAATCCGGAGATGGCCGCCAATTCAGCTCTGCACCAGCATTTTGCTTGACGTAGCTGATCGCCAAGCTCGAAATCGTGTTTTCATGACTGCTGCCGGTCTGATCGTAGGAAACCCACGATGGGAAAGTAATCTGCTGCGTATTGTTTTCGAAGTTGTAATAACGGTAACTCAATTTCGACTTCAAATCGCGGGCGATTTGAGTGGTTAATATGTTATTGCTCAAAGTTGTGTTGATGGCGCCATTGAGGCTGGTCGCCGGAAGAGCGCCGATGCTGTTCCAGGGAACGCCCGACGGGCTTGTCACGGCGTTGGGGTTATCCGTCATCGGCTGAAAAGTGCCGTTCTGAGTCATCATAACATAATTGAGGGTGCCGACATACCGGCTCTTGAATGGCAGCTCTGCCGCGAGCGTTTCGCTGACGGCGTTCGCTTGATTGCTGGGCGGAAGCGAAAGCTGGGCAAATGGGCTCTCTGTTTTATTGGCGCAACTGGACGCCGTTGCGCCTGTACAATAAGGATTTTGTACTGTGTAAGATGAATGATTGTCGTTATACACTGATCCGTTATAGGCCACTTTGAACGTAAATCTCTGGTTCCATGGCGAAGTGCCGACATATTCACCGTTCACACCGAAGTTCTGCGTGGTGTCATCCACCGGCTTTGTGACTTCGGTGGGACTATTAGGGGCGCTTCCACCGGCAGGAGCGAAGCCGGTGACACCATCAACCTGCGTACCTGTCCGGCTCATATGGGAATACTTCGCCCTGACATCCCAGGCGTCCGTGGGCCTCCAACGATAGTTGACCGACGCGGTATCGCGCTCAATTCCGATATCCGTCTGTTGCAGATACGGATTAATAATGCTGCTATTATGGGCAGTATTGCTCAGCAGACCGGGCGGCAGCGTTAGTGCGTTGCTTCCCACCCCGGAATAGGGCGTCTGCGCGCTTGTGCTGTAAACATGCGGGGTCTGATCCCATCCCAGTGAGATGTATTGTTCGCCTATCTTCGAAGCGTTCAGGAAATAGCTTTGGTCGCTATAGCCAATATTGTTGGCCCATAAATCGATGCCATAAAGACCGTCTTTGCTGCCGGCCGCGATATGCCCGCCGCCAAACGCGCCCGGCATGACCGTGCTGTATTCATAGAATTTCGCCAAGCCGCCTTGGCCTAGATAGCGGGCACCATTCCGTGATGGATTATTGAGAAAGAAGCGACCCCCGGCCTCGATGTCACCATGATACCACCAGTCAGGTACAGGGTCGGCGTTGGCCGGCGATTGGGCCATGTTCGCCGACGATTGAGTGGTGGCAGGCCATTGAGCAGAAGTGGCCAATCCGTTGGTCCACGCGTTGACACCGGTCGCTGATCCTCCTAGACAGCAATCTTGAGCGAAGGCGTCGATCGAATCCAACGCTACGCCACCTAATGCTGCGACGACCACACAGCCGTGAACCGATCCGAAAGGACGTAACATTCCCCCCAAGCTCCACGCCGAAACAGTACACACCGTCCGGACTGAGCGCCCCTTGTTACTTCAACTCATCGCTGGAAAACGGCACCGGCCGGACTGTTGCTCCCGTGAATTTGAGTGTGGCAGTTCAGGCACGCGCGGCCCATGGTGAATTGTGAATTGCGCCCGGCTTGCGCATGCCCAATCGTGTGGCATTCGTAGCACAACCTTGGGAGCGACGTTTTCAGCGAAAATTGGTTGATGGAGCCATGCGCATTGTGACAGCTCAGGCAATTCTCGCGTACCGGCGCATGCTCGAACAGTAATGGCCCGCGCTTCTCGGCGTGGCACTTGTAGCAAGTATCGTTGACCGAATCCTCCTTCAAGAGTGCCTCGGTCGCGCTGCCGTGCGGGTTATGACACTCGGAGCACACCACCTTGCCTTCGCGAATCGGCATGTGCGACGAGCGGAACATCTGCGCGCGCCGGTCCTTGTGGCATTGGAAGCAGGTATTGGGCTCGAAGGCCGTCTTCAGCTGATGCTCCGCCGACACCGTCTTCATGATCGTGTGGCATTCGGTGCAAGCCAGCCCCCGCGTCTCGTGCACGCTGCCGTCCCAATAGGTTCGCTCGCCGCGCCGATGGCAGCCAAGGCAAATGGCGTTGTTCTCTTCTGCCGTCCTGCCGAGATCGTCCCGGCGGAACGAAATGATCCCGCCCAGGCTGCGTCGATCGGCGGGCGCGGCTTCGCGGACCGCACTTGGCTCACGTTTCGCAGGCGCGCCTCTTGCGCTGGCGGGTTGCGAAGGACGCAGGCCGGCATAGTAGCTCGCGATGTTGTTGATCGTGCGCTCGTCAAGAGACGCGACCAGTCCGT